>LUMD01000482.1_pt1 | contig 9880 bp, 8 predicted proteins | sample 729651 | NCBI WGS metagenome assembly LUMD01 (sample SAMN03860272, study PRJNA289734) | marine metagenome | biome: seawater column; feature: ocean; material: water; isolation source: Red Sea water column Station 34 - depth 258m | place: Saudi Arabia: Red Sea | collected 2011-10-15 | depth 258 m | reverse complement strand
GCCATGCAATTTGCGTGGGCTTAAACCGAACAAAATAGTCGTCGTCAAGGCGGGCCCACAGCGCGTCTATGGCAACGGGGTCAATTGCACGCTCTTGTAATATCTGTCTTGCCTGATGTTTGTGAGTGGTTACTCGCTCGTTAAGCGTCACTTGGCATTGAAGACCGTTGTCCAATGCCTTTTGCGTCATCAAATATAATTCGCGAAGCAAAGACGCTTTCCAATCGTTCCAAAGGTTGTCATTGGTGGCGCGAATATCGGCAAGGGTCAGCGTATAAAGCAAGTTGAGGTGGTTATGACTTCTAACCGCACCCGCAAACTCGCTTATAACGTCAGGGTCATATATATCGCGGCGTTGGGCCACGACTGACATCAATAAGTGATTTTCCACAAGCCAAGCTATCATTTCAGCATCGTCGCCAGGAACATTGTGCTGCTGACAAAACTTTGCCACATCCTGGGCACCCAACGTGGAATGATCGCCGTTTCTTCCTTTGGCAATATCGTGGAAAATAGCCGCGATATAAAGCACTTCTGGTTTGTCGAGGTTCCTACAAATTCTGCCGCAGCGCGGGAAATCTTTGTTCGCTTTCGAGAAAAAGTAGTTTACATGCTTCACTAGCCGGTGAGTGTGCTCGTCTACCGTATAGGCGTGAAACAGGTCGAACTGCATCATGCCTACAATAGCATCCCATTCAGGAAGATAAGCTTGTAAGATGCCGTATTGATGCATGATGTCCCATGCAAAATAAAAGAACTCAGGCTGTTTCATTAAGCGCATGAATTTTTCGCGGCACAGTGGGCGCTCTACATAGTATTCTGCTTCAAAAGCGCGGTGAGCGTTGCGCAGCTGACGTATGCAAATCGTACTGAGGCCTTGTACTTCTGGCGTGTTGGCCACCAAATGCAGAAAGTCCAAGATTGCTTCGGGAGAGGAGAACACGGTTTCGTGTCGTGGCGATATCATGTTATCGAGCAGCTCGAAATCTTCGTTTATGATCACGCTTTTCTGAACGCTTTGGTTCAGCATGTCGTACTTGAAGCGCTGAAGCAGCATTTGATTCAGTTCAGACACCCGCGCCACTGTGCGGAAAAAGTCCCGCATCATTTTTTTGCGACAAGCAATTAATTCACTGTGCTCTTGTTCTGTAAAGTAGCCGTGGCCTACTAAATTCCAGCCGTCATATTCTTTAAAATGCTTTTTGGCGACCCAGCCAATAGATTGAATATCACGCAAACACCCGGGGTTTTCTTTGATGTTAGGTTCAAGGTTATAAGCGGTACCGTTGAATTTGGCGTGGCGTTTTTTTTGCTCGTCATACTTGGCAGAGAAAAACGCTTTGCTCGACCATGAGTTTCGACCGTTAACTTCATCCCACAATTTATCAAAGGTGGCTTCACTGCCGCAAAGTAATCGGCTTTCCACTAAATTGGTCGCAATCGTAATATCGTCTTTTGCTAGCTTAACCGTTTCTTTGATAGTGCGAACTGACTGGCCAACATCTAATTTGATATCCCATAAAAGGGTGATGAACATGCCAATTTTTTCTTGTACATCGGGCTTAAGTTTCTTTTTACTAACTATGAGTAAATCGATGTCTGAATGAGGTTGCAGATGACCACGGCCGTAACCACCAACGGCGCAAAGCGATAATTCATCGACGGTATCTAAACCATAAAGTTGCCAAAGATGACAAAGCAATGCATCGACGAACTGTGCACGACCGGTAACGAGTTGATTAACCGGCGTAGCGTCGAAGGACTCCGTTATCCAGGCATAACTGGCTTCCACGCACGATTTAATGGCGGGGATTTCATCAACAGAGCTAATTGTGTCGATATTCTTTATCAGTGATTGCAGCGTCAAAATACACCTTTGAAATAGACTTCTTTTTAGACGCTAAGAACAATAGCATGAATTGCTAGTAGTTCGCAGTAGCAAATTAATGCATAAGTTAGGTTGAATTGTGAATATTTATGGTTTTTTGTTATAGGTGTGTAGCGTAATAAACGAAAGGGGAGCAGAGGGCATACTGTCGAGATTTGAGAGTTCGCCCTGAAGCTTGCGAACGATGTAAAAAAGCGGCCGTTTACTCAACAGCCGCTTTATGAAAATCAATTGGACTTTATTTTACAAATTAGCAATTAATAACGTGCAAAATTAGGACATTATCAATATTGTCGAAGTCGATTTATCCGTGAGAAATGACGCGTTCCAAGGTTTCTTCTTCGCGAAGCGTAAGAATCTCAACGCCAGTTTCAGTGACCAATAGGGTGTGCTCCCATTGAGCGCTTAAACTTCTGTCTTTAGTTACCACTGTCCATTGGTCTGGCAGCACTTTTGAGTAGCGCTTGCCTGCGTTTACCATAGGCTCGATGGTAAAGCACATACCTGGCTCTAACACATCACCCGTACCTGGCTTACCGTAGTGAACAATTTGTGGTTCTTCGTGGAAACTAGCGCCAATACCGTGGCCGCAGTATTCACGAACTATTGAATAGTTATGCGCTTCTGCGTGGGTTTGACAAATATGACCGATATCGCCAAGGCGCATGCCCGGTTTCACTTGTTCAATAGCTTTATATAAGCATTCTTGGGTAACGCGAATTAGGCGCTCTGCAAGGATAGAAGGCTTACCCACCACAAACATCTTTGACGTATCGCCATGATAGCCATCTTTAATAACTGTGACGTCGATATTAATGATGTCGCCGTCTTTCAGTTTCTTATCAGAAGGAATACCGTGGCAAATACAGTGGTTTACTGACGTGCAAATAGATTTAGGAAAAGGCGGATGGCCGTAATTTAAAGGCGCGGGTACCGCTTTTTGCTCATTTACGATGTAGTCGTGGCAAATAGTATTTAGCTCATCAGTGGTAACGCCTTTCTTTACGTAAGGCCCTATCATAGTAAGCACTTCGGCTGCCAGTTTACCGGCTACGCGCATTTTTTCGATTTCTTCTGGGGTTTTGATAATAGCTGTCACAGCGCCTCTCAAATCGTTTGAAACTAGTTTGATGAAGAATTTTGATTACTTACGCATTATAACACTATTCAGGTCATTCTTAGTAAGGTTATGATATTGCTGGTTTTTATCTGCTAAAGTTAGAGGTATAAAGCGACCTTATCAAAGGTTCTATACTTTCTTTAATTTAAATACTTCAAATTGTCGCTTTTTACCCTCAAAACTTGAGGCTAAGGTGGGATTGTGGTATAAAGCGCGCGCCCTGACGGAAAGCTCATTTTGCCATGTGCATTTGGCACCGTTTTAGAGGGTAAATTTATTTTATTAAAACACACATATACCGACACTTCGTATCGGGGTGTTCAGTTCAACTTAGGTTGGTCTGAATCGATACAAGGGGTATATGGAGGCCTAACCCCAAGAGGAAAATAAAATGGCTAATGTTTCTATGCGTGACATGCTGAAAGCAGGTGTGCATTTCGGTCACCAAACTCGTTACTGGAACCCAAAGATGAAGCCTTTCATCTTCGGCGCTCGTAACAAAGTTCATATCATCAACCTTGAAAAAACGGTTCCACTTTTCAACAACGCACTTAACTACCTTTCAGGTGTTGCGTCTAAGAAAGGTAAAATCCTTTTCGTTGGTACTAAGCGCGCAGCTGGCGAAGCAGTTAAAGATGCTGCTCTTAAGTGCGACCAGTACTACGTAAACAAGCGTTGGTTAGGTGGTATGCTGACTAACTGGAAAACAGTACGTCAGTCAATCAAGCGTCTTAAAGATCTTGAGCAGCAAAGCCAAGACGGTACGTTTGAAAAGCTAACTAAGAAAGAAGCACTTATGCTTCAGCGCGAAATGGACAAGCTTGAAAACAGCCTTGGCGGTATCAAAGATATGGGCGGTCTTCCAGACGCAATCTTTGTTATCGACGCAGATCACGAGCACATTGCTGTAACAGAAGCTCGTAACCTAGGTATTCCTGTTGTTGGTGTTGTTGATACTAACTCTAACCCAGACGGTGTTGATTACATCATCCCTGGTAACGACGATGCTATCCGTGCTATCCAACTTTACTTGGATGCTGCTGCAAACGCTATCAACTCAGGTCGCGAAAGCAACCTTGAAGTACAAGCTGAGCAAGACGACTTCGTAGAAGCAGCAGAGTAATTCTGATTGCTTACTGTCATATCTTAATAATATGGCAGTACTACAATACGAAACGTATTGAGAGGGGCGGCATCGCCCCTTTTACCTAACGAATTTATATTTAATGCTGAGGAATTGAAAAATGGCAGTGACTGCAGCACTAGTTAAAGAACTGCGCGAACGTACTGGCGCAGGTATGCTGGATTGTAAAAAAGCCCTGGTTGAAACGGATGGTGACATTGAGTTAGCCATTGAAAACATGCGTAAATCAGGCCAAGCGAAAGCGGCTAAAAAAGCAGGCCGTATCGCAGCTGAAGGTGTAATCCTTACTAAGGTTGAAGCAGGTCGCGCGACTATGCTTGAACTTAACTGTGAAACTGACTTCGTAGCACGTGACGAAGGTTTCCTTAAATTTGGTAACGAGCTTCTAGAAGTAGCAGCTGCTAACAACATCAACGACATCGAAGCGCTTAACGACGCAGACATGAACGGCGTTAAAGTTAGCGAAGCGCGTGATGCACTTGTTGCTAAAATCGGCGAAAACATCTCTCCTCGTCGCGTTATCAACGTTGAAGGCGATACACTAGGCGCGTATGTACACGGCGGCCGTATTGGTGTTATCTCTATCCTTACTGGCGGTGACGAAGAGCTAGCGAAAGACGTTGCAATGCACGTTGCAGCGGCAAGCCCGCAGTTCGTTAAGCCTGAAAACGTTCCAGCAGAAGTTGTTGAGAAAGAGAAAGAAATCCAAATCGAAATCGCTATCCAGTCTGGTAAGCCAGCTGATATCGCTGAGAAAATGGTTGCAGGCCGCATGAAGAAGTTCACTGGCGAAGTGAGCTTGACTGGTCAGCCTTTCGTTAAAGATCCTTCAATCTCTGTTGCTGAGCTTCTTAAGAACAACAGCGCAGACGTAATCAACTTCGTACGTTTCGAAGTTGGTGAAGGTATCGAGAAGAAGACTGAAGACTTCGCTGCTGAAGTAGCTGCTCAAATGGCTGCTGCTAAGAAATAATTGAGTGTTTATCTTTTGCATTAAGCAATAGTTAGATAAACTACAAAGCACCTCTTAGGAGGTGCTTTTTTATAGCTGAACATCTTTAGTGTTGCCAATGTAATGCGTAAGTGTGAAGCTAGGCGAAATACGTACGCGCCTGCCTGACAAACGAAAGCGCTTTGTCCTATGTTTTTTACACCAGTGATTTAACGAAAGACATAGGACAAAACGGGTTTACGAGGACAATTCAAACTATGAGTATCACACCAAAATCAGCATACCGACGCATTTTGTTAAAGCTTAGTGGTGAAGCCCTAATGGGGGCGGAAGGCTTTGGCATAGACCCTAAAGTGCTAGATAGAATGGCGCAAGAAATTAAAGAGCTGGTTGAACTTGGTGTTCAAGTTGGTCTTGTTATCGGTGGTGGTAACTTGTTCCGTGGCGAAGGCTTAGCAAAAGCGGGAATGAACCGCGTTGTTGGCGATCACATGGGAATGTTAGCTACCGTTATGAATGGCTTAGCCATGCGCGACGCGCTTCATCGTGCATTTGTAAATGCTCGTATGATGTCAGCTATCCCACTTAATGGCGTTTGCGATGCATACAACTGGGCCGAAGCCATTAGCCTTCTTAAGTCTGGCCGTGTTGTTATCTTCTCTGCGGGTACGGGCAATCCTTTCTTCACTACAGACTCAGCGGCTTGCTTACGCGGCATCGAAATTGAAGCCGATGCGGTATTAAAAGCGACCAAAGTGGATGGTGTATATAGTGATGATCCGGTTAAAAACCCAGAAGCTACGCTGTATGAAGAACTGACTTACCAAGAAGTACTAGAAAAAGAACTTAAAGTGATGGACTTGTCAGCGTTTACTTTGGCGCGCGATCACAGCTTGCCAATTCGCGTATTCAACATGAATAAGCCAGGTTGCCTAAAACGTGTTGTGATGGGCGAAAAAGAAGGTACTGTTATTCGCCACGCTGACAACGATTAATTAAGAACAATAGGATACAAATCGTGATTGATGAAATTGAATTAGATGCGCAAGAGCGCATGGAAAAAAGCCTAGTTTCTCTAAAGGGCCAATTCAGCAAAATCCGCACTGGTCGTGCGCATCCAAGCCTTCTAGATGGCATCATGGTACCTTATTACGGCGTAGACACGCCGCTAAAGCAAGTGGCTAACGTAGTTGCAGAAGACAGCCGTACTCTAGCGTTAACTGTGTTTGATAAAAGCGCCATTCAAGCGGTAGAAAAGGCCATTATGCAGTCTGACCTAGGTTTAAACCCAATGAGTGCAGGTGGTTCAATTCGTATTCCTTTACCTCCTCTAACGGAAGAGCGTCGTAAAGACCTTATTCGCGTTGTTCGCAACGAAGCAGAAGGTGGTCGTGTAGCTATCCGCAACATCCGTCGCGACGCTAACGGTGACATCAAAGATCTTCTTAAAGAAAAAGAGATCAGTGAAGATGAAAGCCGTGCAGCTGAAGAGAACATTCAATCTATTACTAACGATTTCATTAAGAAAGTTGACAGCATGCTTGCTGACAAAGAAAAAGAACTAATGGAAGTATAAGTAAGTATCATGATTGGAAAGCGTTTAAGCGCAGCCAAATCGACGAAAGCTGAGGCGCCGGCAGTGACTGCTGGCCCGAAGCACGTTGCAATCATTATGGATGGCAATGGTCGATGGGCGCAAAGGAAAGGGAAAATTCGTACCTTTGGCCACAAAGCCGGGGTAGAGTCTGTTCGTTCTGTTGTGCGCTTTGCACGTCAAAACGGCATTGAATCACTTACGCTATTCGCGTTTTCAAGTGAAAATTGGAAGCGTCCTGAGGAAGAAGTCAGTGTCTTGATGGAGCTGTTCAATCTTGTCCTCAATAGTGAAGCAAAACGGTTACACAAAAATGGTGTACGTCTACAGGTTATTGGTGATGTTGAAGCGTTTGACGCTAAGCTAGTCGAAAAAATTCGCAAAGCTGAAGACATGACCAAAGACAACAAAGATTTAGTCTTAAATATCGCCGCAAATTATGGCGGTAGATGGGACATTGTAAACGCGGCTAAGCAACTTGCAACGCAAGTGAAAAGCGGTGAACTTGATGTTGAAAACATCTCTGAAGACGCACTTAACGCGCATATTTCAACGGCTAACCTTCCTGAGTTAGACCTTCTCATTCGCACAGGTGGCGAACACCGTATTAGCAATTTCTTGCTGTGGCAGTGTGCCTATGCTGAATTGTACTTTACTGACGTACTATGGCCCGACTTTAACGAAGACGTGTTTCAACTAGCCGTAGACGATTTTAATGTTCGCCAACGTCGCTTTGGTCTAACCGGTGAACAAGTAGTCACAGCCGATGGTTAACACCATACAGGCAATTATCAGGCTAGCCCTGGTAACAAACGCCAAGGGCAAATTATGCTAAAACAACGAATAATAACTGCATTAATCCTCGCGCCACTGGCGCTTTACGCTATTCTTTTCCTACCCATTTTCTGGTTTGAAATAGCCATTGCTGGCGTGGTCGGCATTGGCGCCTATGAATGGGCGAATATGTCGGGTGTGTGTGAACGCCCCAAAAAGCTCATCTATATGGCGAGTGCTTTTGCCATATGTATTGCGCTCTCATTAATTGTCGATGCAAGCACGATCTGGTATCAGGGGCAGTTACATGGTTTGTATCGCGCTATATTAACTATCGCCGTTCTGTGGTGGATTGCCTCCTTGTTTATGGTGCTTGCCTATCCTAAATACTCCAAATTCTGGAAAGACAGTCGCAGCGTTAGAACCCTATTCGGTGCACTTACACTAATACCTACGTGGGTAGCGGTAGTGGCGCTTCGAACGAGCTTGCACGAGGTAGACCCGTTTTACGGTGCATCACTTATCTTTTACGTATTGGGTATTGTTTGGGCTGCAGACATAGGGGCTTTCTTTGTTGGCGTGAAATTTGGTCGTCATAAGCTACGCCCAAACGTATCGCCGGGTAAAAGTTTAGAAGGCCTATTAGGCGGTATTGCGGCTTCATTCGCTATTATTGCTTTTGCGGCCCTTCACTATCAGGTAGAGCCTTCACGTATTTGGCTCCACCTCGCTATTGGCGGTATCACGGTAGCTGTTTCAGCGCTTGGCGATTTAAACGAAAGCATGCTTAAGCGCTGTGCGGGTATTAAAGATAGTGGCAAAATTCTTCCAGGGCACGGTGGTGTACTAGACAGAATTGATAGCTTAACGGCTGCGTTCCCTGTTTTCGCATTCTGCTATGTAACTTGGATGGCGTAATGCAAACAGTAACAGTGTTAGGGGCCACAGGCTCCATTGGTTGCAATACACTTGATGTAATAAATCGCCACCCAGATAAATACCGCGTATTTGCCATTACTGGTAACTCTCAGCTTGAATTACTTATGGAGCAGGCTCAGAAATGCGCACCGCGCTATGTGGTAATTGCCGATGACGCTAACTACAAAGTAGCTTGTGAGCTAGCATCTCAGTATGGTGTTGATGCAGAAATTCTCTCCGGAGCCAAGGCACTGGAAGAAGTATCAAGTGCGCCTGAAGTTGATGCTGTAATGGCTGCAATTGTTGGTGCAGCCGGCCTTTTGCCTACACTGGCGGCGGTAAAGGCGGGCAAACGGGTTTTGCTTGCGAATAAAGAAGCTTTGGTCATGTCTGGCGCTTTATTTATCGAGGCTGCGAACCAAAGCGGCGCTGAAATCCTTCCTATCGACAGCGAACACAATGCTATATTCCAGTGCCTCCCGCACGATTATGAATACGGTAATTTCGCGGCATCAGGCATTCGTAAAATTTTATTAACAGGCTCAGGTGGTCCGTTTAGGGAAAGGCCGCTAGATAGCTTTTCGTCAATTACAATCGATGAAGCCAGCACACACCCTAACTGGTCGATGGGCAGAAAAATTACAATCGATTCTGCAACTATGATGAACAAGGGGCTGGAGGTGATCGAAGCGCACTGGCTGTTTGGCTTGACGGCGGATCAGATCGATATCGTCATCCACCCCCAATCGATCATTCACAGCATGGTGGAGTTCATTGACGGTTCTGTGAAAGCGCAGCTCGGCTATCCGGACATGAAGATTCCTATCCAGTACGCACTGGCATATCCGGAAAGACTTGACGCCGAGTGGGAACAGTTTGTGCCTGCCGAACTTTCCGACCTCACGTTTGAAGAACCCGACACGGAGAAGTTTCCGTGTATTCGACTCGCCTATGAAGCACTCGCCCGGGGCGGAACGGCAACGGCCGCACTCAACGTCGCCAATGATAACACCGTCAGCCTGTTTCTGAACGGCACCATCTCATTTCCGCGGATTGCTGAGATCAACGAAGCGGCAGTGGCCGCCCACCGTTGGATAGAGGACCCCGATCTGTCCGATCTTGTGGAACTTGAACAGTGGGGAAAAAGTTTTGTAGAATCAACCATTGAGGAAGCAGTGACAGCATGACAACAATTCTTGCAATGATTTTCGTTCTGGGCATTTTGATATTCGTCCATGAGCTCGGCCATTTTATGGCGGCCCGTTCAATTGGTGTGAGAGTGGAGCGATTCTCCCTCGGTTATCCACCGAGATTTATTTCGTTTACACCGACCCCAGAGGGGCTACTTTTCAAGCTCTTCTTTTACCGGTGGGGTGAATCTCGCAAACCGGAATGGGGACCGGTTATTGAGAAAGTGATCTCCGCCCCGCGACCGAATGCTTCCGGCACCGAGTACTGTCTCGCCATCATCCCGTTGGGCGGTTATGTAA
>LUMD01001123.1_pt1 | contig 9890 bp, 8 predicted proteins | sample 729651 | NCBI WGS metagenome assembly LUMD01 (sample SAMN03860272, study PRJNA289734) | marine metagenome | biome: seawater column; feature: ocean; material: water; isolation source: Red Sea water column Station 34 - depth 258m | place: Saudi Arabia: Red Sea | collected 2011-10-15 | depth 258 m | reverse complement strand
TATGGCTTTCAATGTGTGGTTCAGAATTTGGCCGGCCCAACAACAAATCATTACAGCTATTAAGAATGGTGAAGCGCCGGATGGATCATTGGTGGCACTTGCCGGGTTGCGATCAAAGCACAATACGTATATGAGCGTCCCTTTGATTTGGACCATGATTAACCAGCATACTACCGTATTGGCTGGCGGTAACTTTGGTGTTACTGCTTCCACAAACTGGTTGGTGCTTATGATTATTGTGGCTCTAGGATGGCATATTGTTTTCCAGATTTATAAAAAATCTGGGAAAGTCCAAGGCTTTTAAATCGAAAGCTTAGTTCAATTGAAAAAGCCCTGTGTTAAACCATAGGGCTTTTTTATTTTTACACTATGAGTGATCAGCAAGAAAAACGAAATAAATTAGAACAATGGTTAGATAAACATAATCATACCATGGAAATGCTCAGGACGTTGATCGCGATCCTGGTGCTGATACTCCAAATCTATATTTTAATGAATATTATAAAATAATAATCACCGCCTCTAATTTCTTAACAACATAAATGAGGAAATGTATGCGTCAAATACTTTTATCCATATTTTTCATATCCATTATTTCAGCCCAAAATGCAGACTATTTTCAACAGTATGTTGCCTATGATATTGAAGTTACATTGAATGATTCGGATCACACGTTATCCGCATTTGAAAAACTCACCTATAAAAACAATTCACCGGATACACTTAATTTTATCTGGTTTCATATTTGGCCCAATGCTTATAAAAATGATTCAACTGCCTTTGCAAAACAAAAGGGAAGTGAGTCCAAATTTGCGAAGGCCGATTCCTCCCAACGTGGATTCTTAGATAGTTTAGATTTTTCAGTAAACGGCCAAAAAGCAAATTGGACATACCACGAGGAATGGATTGATGTAGTTAAACTTGAATTGAATCAACCGTTATCTCCCGGCAACTCTATTATTATTGAAACACCCTTTTATGTGAAAATTCCCGATCAATTTTCTCGCCTTGGCCACACGGGTCAGCATTATGAAATCACTCAATGGTATCCCAAGCCGGCGGTTTATGATCATAAAGGATGGCACCCTATGCCCTATTTAAATATGGGTGAATTCTATTCTGAATTTGGATCATTTGATGTGAAGATTTCCTTGCCAAAGGATTACCGTATTATGGCCACTGGTGATATTGTAAATGGTGAGGCAGAATATGCATGGCTAGATTCCCTAGTAGGTGTTGCAGATTCGATTCATCGCTTACCCGAAGAAGAATTGAAACAATGGACAAAATCTCATTCAGAATCGAGGGGTGATCAAGAATCCAATTTTAGGAATATTGAAATGAAGACTCTTCACTTTAACCAAGAAAACATCCATGATTTTGCATGGTTTGCAGATAAAACGTGGCTGGTTCGTAAAGGAAAACTTGAATTAGGTGATGAAAAAAGGATGGTAACGCTCTGGTCATTTTATATGCCCAAAAATGCAGAACAGTGGTCAAATTCGATCGAATACCTCCATGATTCAGGATATTGGTACAGCAGGTATTATGGAGATTATCCATATAATCATATTACAGCAGTGGATGGAGATATGTCTGCCGGTGGCGGCATGGAATATCCCAATATTACAGTCATTTCATCTATGCCCAGTAAGGCCATGTTAGAAATGGTCATTATGCATGAAGTTGGTCACAATTGGTTTTATGGCATCCTCGGAAGCAACGAGCGATACCATACATGGATGGATGAAGGACTGAATGAATATTCCAGTATTCGTTATTGGGAGGATAAATATGGCGATACTGGTGAGCGCTTTGTTATATCAGAATTTGTTCAAGACAAGCTGGGGATCGCCAAAAATTTGCAATTCAGTTTTTATGAATATTTTGCCTATGCCATGTCAGCTAAAAGTAAAAATGTACAGCCACTGAATCTTAAGGCAGATGAATATAAAGGGGCCAATTATGGATTGAATTATAATAAAGTTTCAGTATTCACGCGATTTCTTCAGCATTATTTGGGTGAAGATAAAATGGATGAAATTATGCAGGACTATTATGAAACTTGGAAATTCCGCCATCCTTATCCTGAAGACTTTCAGGCCATCTTTGAAAAACATACAGATAAAGATCTCAGTTGGTATTTTGATGGCGTGCTGAAAACTACCGATTACTTGGATTTTTCAATTAAAAAGACAAGCAATCAATATACAATCTCAAATAATGGAGACCTCAAAACGCCCGTTGAGGTCGTCTTCTTTGGCCAAGATCATATAGTGCTTGAACGACGTTGGATTGAGGGTATCAATTGGCGGGAAACCATTGAAGGTCCAAAGGATACATGGTATGCCATCATTGATCCCGATGAACATATGCCCGATATCAATAGAGCCAATAATGCTACAAGACGAGAACTTCACTTTAATTGGGTTTGGGACCAGCCAACCTTTTACGATCACGATATTAACATTCTGCCTTGGCTTTTCAGTTACAACCATTATAATGGATGGTCTCCGGGGATGCTTTTTTATAAAGGGTTCCTTTTTGGATATGATAACAAGATGATTACTGCTAGACCTATGTGGGATATTCAAAATAATGAACTGGTGGGAAAAGTGGGTGTAACAAAATTGTATGATCCAAATGATCGGTTTGATTTTTTATGGTTAAGAATAACTGGATCAAAATATGAAGGCCGCACGGGATTAAAGCTTTCTTATAGCGGAGAAGCGACTAAGGAAGGTCTAAATAAAGTATTTTTATTTGATTTCAATTACAGCAATCTGGATTCAACTGCATTAGATCCGAACCTTTATACGTCAGGTGTTCATACAACTTTATTGATGAAATATGGACTATCTAAAAATTTCGATGGTGTGCTGAATCAAGCAAAATGGGATATGGGATTTAATGGATCAGACAATTTTTCAAAACTATGGACGGAAGCCAATTTAAAATTCAAATTCACGAAGAAAATTAAAACGGATATACGAATATGGGCCGGATCATTTTTGAATGATAAAGATGTACCAAAGCAGTATCGTTCATATTTGAGTGGTGGCGTGGATCCATACTTTTCATCTTTGGTCATGGATCGAACAGGGAAGTCTGGGTTGGCAGTTCTTCACAATCAATATATTCAAGATGGCCCAAGTATACGCGGACTGGTATTGGATGAAAAGGGCATACCTTTATCTGCATCCGGGTTTACTTGGGGGATAAATATTACTCCCACTATTCCATTATATCTAGATGTGGCAGGTGGTCAGGATTTTAATGAGACATATTCGGCGGTCGGTCTCAAATTGGGTCCCATCATTATACCCTTATACCAAAGTTGGGAAGTGGATCAGAAATCAGCAAAAGACTGGCAGTGGGTTAAAGAGAGAATCCGGATTTCGATTAGAGTCGAAGGATTGAATCTTCGAAATTCTTTATTTTAATTATTTATAATCGAAGTCTTTTCCTCGGGGTCAAAAAGGGTTAAATTTACGCCGTTTTTAACGCCACTTTATTTAGGATTGAGCCACATATGTCTAAATGGACCAAAGACCAATTTGTAGAAGATTTACGCAATAAATGTTCCCGTGAAATTGCAAAAATCGGCGAACGAATTATCGAATTTTCTGAAGAACATGCCAGTGAAATGTCCTGGGGTCGGGGAGATGACCACGGCACTTTCACGTTTCGCTGTAATTCTGATTTTGGTATGCTGCCATTGTTTCACATGACATCAGATGGTCAGTTGAACATGCAGGTGAATTTTCTCCGGGAAAAAGAGCTACCTAAAATGGTACTACGGGATATGATTGTAAAAATGGAAGCCAACTTTTTGCGAGATTACGATGAAGATTCTTATCCTGTAGATTCCTATGAAGAGATGGAATACATGTTTCACACCTACGGTCAGGTTGACAAGTTCTTAAGCTGCATGGAAGGTGTCGTATACCGATTGAAGCAGTAAAATTGGATACAATTCAATATGTAATTGGCGCCCTGCTGGCATTGGTCGGCGGGGCGTTTTCGTTTTATTTCTATGCTGTTTACAAACAGCGGATCTCATCCAATCAGTTTTGGGTGCCCAATTTTTGCCGAATGGATTCTAATGACTGCACTACAATTGTAGACACAAAATATGGTCGTGTCATTGGGAGAACTAATGCAGAAATTGGAGGGTATTTCCTTTTCATTTATGCGCTCCTATTGATAGGCGTTCCACTTCAAATAATTCCTTCAATGATACCATTTCTCATCGGACTGCTTACCATTTTACTTGGGCTGTATTTGATTTTTGGTTTAATGCGACTAAAAACGACATGTCCAATTTGTCTTACCGTCCATGGATTGAATCTTATCATATTTATCCTACAATGGGTATAAATTATCAGTATGGCAACCTCACTATATCTCCTCATCATGATTCTGTTTATATTTATTGGGATCGTGGTATTCATTGCCCGTGCCAATCGACCCGAGGATGCCTATCTTGATATTGAAACTGAATCGTGGGAATGTCCTGATTGTGGTTTCCATGTCCAGGCAGGAGATACATGCATTTATTGTCAAACCAAAAAAATCTAATGGATCGATTTCCCATTTATGAACCCATGACAGTTTTCACCGATATCCTAATCACCATTTTTGGTATATGGTTTGGACGTATAATTTATATGTGGTTTACGGTCCGATTGATGGAAGTGCATTTTCATTTTGCCAATTATTTTTTTCTGGTGGCATTCACTGCATCCATTGGTGCCTTGTTCCATGTATTTTATCCCGAATATGAGACCATCCGGGATTTTTTATGGAAGTTGACTATGCTTGGGATGATTTTTTCTGTGTTTGCAATGCTCATGGGAACAGTTTATTATTTATTACCATTTGAAACGGTACAATGGGTCAAATGGATTATCGTAGCCACTATGGTGCCCTTTATTGTTTGGTTCTATGTTGACCATGATCTCATAAACGCAGTCAAGTTATATATACCCAGTACAATTTTAGTCATAATGGTCATGGCCTATGGGTGGTTGGGAAAAGGTGATATTGGCGCCGCATGGGTTTTAAGCGGATTATTGGTAACACTTTTCGGTGCATCGTTTACTGTAACCAAGATAGGGTTCCACCAACATTTTAACCATAACGATATTTTTCATATCATCCAGATTGCGGGGATGTACCTCATATATCGAGGCACCATGTTATTATCAAATTATGGAATGAAATAATGGGTTAAAAAGGCCCATTGGGATTCAAATATAAAGGCTAAATTCCCGCTCAATTTTTCAAGGAAAAACAGTGGATATCCAACTTAAAGAACTAAATGCATTTGCGCGCGAAGTTACGATTGACCTCCCATGGTCCGAAATCGAGCAGGACTTCGAAAAATCCATTAAAACATTTTCTAAGCGTGTGAAACTGCCGGGCTTTCGTCCGGGGAAAGTCCCACAAAAGGTATTGATGAAACAGTTTCAGCCATCGATAGAAGCGGACTTTGTAGAGAATTCAGTCAACACATATTATTTAAAAGCATTGCAAGAAAAAGAGATTGTCCCTGTAAATATGGGGAGTGTCAGTGACGTCCATTTTCATCATGGTGAGCATTTTAAATTCAAAGTAGCATTTGAGATTGAGCCTAAAGTTAAACTTCCAAAACTAAAGAAGAATAGCCTCAGAATAGCCTCAAACTTGAGAAAACGACCTATGTCACTGATGATGAAGATATCGATATGGCTATTGATGAAGTACGAAATGGACATGCAGAAGTCCAAACCGTTGAGGATGGTGCCAAGGTTGATGATTTCGTGATTTGCAATTTGCAGGAAGTGGATGCATCCGGATTACCTATCATTGGGAAAAAATTAGAAACACGTTATGTCAAAGTCGGTCAAATACCATTTGATGGAGATAATCAAAAAAAGTTAGAAGGTGTAAAACCGGAAGAAAAAGTCCAGGTCATGGTACCCACAGACGACCAAGGTAATACGGGCACATCTGAATTATCCGTAAAAAATGTAGAACGGCAAGTATTGCCGGCAGTGGATGAGGACTTTGTTAAAATTGCCGATCCTGAAGCAAAAGATATGGCGGATTATCGTCAGCGTATTCAAGATCGATTAGACAAAGTCTATGCGCAACGAGCTGACGAAGCCTTTGACCAGCAACTATCCGATGCCATGATTGAAAAAACCAATCCGGAGTTTCCACCATCCATGGCTGAATCCTACTTAGGTCATATGGTAGATGATGTAACCAAGCAAAATCCACAAGGCCAGGAATTGGATAAAGAAAAGGTAAAAGAAGTTTATAAGCCAATTGCGGAGAGAAACTTGAAATGGTATCTGATTCGAAATGCAATTATTGCGGATCAATCTTTTGAAATATCTAAAGATGATGTGACGTTAGAAATTGATCGAAGAAAAGAAGCCAATCCGAGCCAAGCCAAAGAAGTAGAAAAATTCTTTAAGAAGCCCAGTAATCGATCCAGACTTGAAGATGATTTAATGGAAAAGAAAATCTTGGCTTATTTGGGAGAATTTGCGAAAATCAAAGCGGTTAAAGTGAATACAAAAGACCTTCGTAAACAATCTGAGGCGAAAGCAAAATAAAAAATGAGTAAAGATACCCTAAATCAATTGATTCCAATGGTAGTGGAGCAGACCGGTCGGTTTGAGCGGGCCTATGACATTTATTCCCGGCTATTAAAAGAACGAATTGTATTTTTGGGTACACCCATTGATGATACGGTGGCATCCGTAATTATTGCACAATTGCTTTTCTTGGAAGCGGAGAATAGCGAAAAGGATATTCATCTCTATATTAATTCTCCCGGTGGCATCATTACCTCAGGAATGGGTATTTATGACACTATGAATTATATAAAACCGGATGTGGCCACTATATGTATGGGGCAGGCTGCAAGTATGGGTGCATTCTTATTAAGTGGAGGCGCAAAAGGAAAACGGTCAGCACTTCCCAATGCGCGGATTATGATCCACCAACCCTTGGGTGGGGCGGAAGGGCAGGCCTCGGATATTAAGATTCAAGCTGATGAAATTTTACGTTTGCGTACTAATTTGAATAAAATTTTAGCCAAGAATACCAAGCAAACGTTGAAAAAAATTGAAAAAGATACGGATCGAAATTTCTTTATGAGCTCAGAAGAAGCGAAAAATTACGGTTTGATTGACACCATTCTTTCGGAAAGAAAGTAAATGGGGCAAATGCGAATTCCCACGCCATTGGATATAAATGATGGTAATACCGATTCATCCTTCCCCGTTCTCCACCGACCTTCAGAAATCAAAGCCTATTTAGATCAATATGTCATTGGTCAGGAACGGGCCAAGCGCTCAGTTGCTGTTGCTGTATATAACCATTATAAACGAATTTTATCCGATCACTCAGAAGATGATGTTGAAATAGATAAAAGCAATATCCTTGTCATTGGCCCCACAGGCACGGGCAAAACATTAATTGCAGAAACTTTGGCTAAATTTTTAGCTGTACCCTTTGCCATTGCCGATGCCACCAGTTTAACTGAAGCGGGATATGTAGGTGAAGATGTAGAAAATATTTTAGTCCGACTTCTCCAAATTGCCAATTATGATATATACAAAGCCCAGGCGGGCATCATATATATTGATGAAATTGATAAGGTGGGGCGTAAGAGCTCCAGTCCATCTATTACCAGGGATGTCTCTGGAGAGGGTGTGCAGCAAGCATTGCTAAAAATCCTTGAAGGAACGGTGGCCCAAATTCCACCTAAAGGGGGTAGAAAGCATCCAGAACAAAGTCTGATTCCCATTGATACAAAAAATATTTTATTCATTTGTGGTGGATCTTTTGATGGCCTTTCCGATATCATCGGCCAACGTATTAACACAGCTGAAATTGGATTTACCAAATCATTGGCGAAAAAAGAAAAAGAAGATGAAATCCTCAAAGAGGTTCGGCCAGAAGATATGATAAAATATGGATTCATTCCTGAATTGATTGGGCGTTTGCCGGTGGTAACAACTTTGGACCATTTGGATGAAGATGCCCTCATGCGCGTTTTGCTTGAACCAAAAAATTCATTGGTGAAGCAATATCAAAAGCTATTCCGGATGCTTATGTTTCATCTTCCGGAATATTCAGAAGATCGTGTGGCAAAAATTACAATTACAAAAGAATTTGTCCTCCGGGGTAAAAAGCCATTTATGCGTCGCCATCGCCGTTCGGCTTAGCCTTTACCTTTCTATAATTTATCCTTTATATTTGACTTTGGAATCCGAGGTATGAAAGTCAATTTAAAAACCATAATCCCCTTATTATATATAGTGTGCTGTTTAAGCAGCGCGCAGGAACGATACTTCAGTCCTGAAGATGTAAAAGCAGAATGGCAAAATCATACATCTTTTCAGCGACAGGAATTGGTCAATTTTGCCACCTTTTTATATAATGAAGGATTTTATGAGCGGGCGCTCCTGAGTTATTTCCAATATTTATATCGGTATCCCAAGGATGAGCTTGAAACGGCCACCTATTTTCAAATTGCCAAATGTTATGAGAATATGGAAAATTGGGATTTGGCCATTAATTATTATAATCGGATAATAGATGAATCACCCAAAGGGTCCGTTCCACAAAAGGCTGCCCGTAATCAACTTTATTATATTGCACTGGTCAATGAGAATTATACCGCAGTAATTGACAGCACCCAAGGTACGAAAGATCCCTATGAATTGATATTTCGTGCCTATGCCCATTTTGAATCGTTGGAATGGGAGGAGGCACGTCTAGCGTTTAAAGCGGCTGAGGCAAGGTTTGACCATAGTCATTATACAAAACAGATTCGCCCCTGGTATAAGGCTATCAAAACAGCTGAGAATGCGCCCTTAAAAGAAAAAACGCCTGCATTGCTTTCATCTCTGGCACCTGGTGGTGGATTCATTTATTTAAAACAGACTGAAAATGCTGTTGGCGCCATGGGTGCGTCTTTTTTAATCTATACAGCCATGCTGACTTCTGCATCCATCGCACAGAAGGGCGGATTGCCATTGGTAAGCAATCGGCAACAACTAGTCCCAATGACAGGAGATATCGTATCAAAAAGTGGTGTATTTCATTCATCTTCAGGCTATACGATTCCAAGCAATTTGAACCTAGAATCAAAGCGAAACGTGGCATGGGTACCTCCAACCTTGATTGCAATTGGTTTATATGCAGGCAGTATGTGGAAATCTGTACATGATATTGATGAATCAAATCGGAAGCTTGTCCGACGGTACGCAGGGCGAGTGACAGGTAAATTGCCGATCCAAAGATTCATGGATTACGAGACCCCTGATTTTGTAATAAAATAATATAATTGTTCTGTAAAATTATGTTGGAGACCGGTGTATATGAGTCGTAACATTGCCGGCTGTCTAGGACAGTAATATTTGATTTTTGAAAATTTGGTATGCGTGGTCCAATTAATTGGATTTGAGAGTCGCCCTCCCAGGGCGACAAAGACAGTACAGAATCAAACATACAATGGAGAGTTTGATCCTGGCTCAGGACGAACGCTGGCGGCGTGCTTAACACATGCAAGTCAAGGAGAACATTCCCTTCGGGGAACTATTAAACTGGCGAACGGGTGAGTAACACGTAGGCAACCTGCCCTAGAGACTGGGATAACCTCGGGAAACCGGGACTAAAACCGGATAATGCAGCGGGTCCTTCGGGACATAGTTGTTAAAGCTGGCTTCGGCTAGTACTTTAGGATGGGCCTGCGTCCGATTAGCTTGTTGGTGGGGTAACGGCCTACCAAGGCGATGATCGGTAGCTGGTCTGAGAGGATGATCAGCCACACTGGGATTGAGATACGGCCCAGACTCCTACGGGAGGCAGCAGTGGGGAATTTT
>LUMD01000529.1_pt1 | contig 9898 bp, 9 predicted proteins | sample 729651 | NCBI WGS metagenome assembly LUMD01 (sample SAMN03860272, study PRJNA289734) | marine metagenome | biome: seawater column; feature: ocean; material: water; isolation source: Red Sea water column Station 34 - depth 258m | place: Saudi Arabia: Red Sea | collected 2011-10-15 | depth 258 m | reverse complement strand
AGCGATTGCCTGGCTTCAAATTGTGCCTTACAAAGGTTCGTTACCAACAGAAGTCCCTACCGATCCGCTAATTTACCGCTGGTATGAATTGGTGAATGTGTATGGCACTACCCTAAAGGAATTAATTCATGAAGAGTTTGGCGACGGCATCATGAGCGCCATTGACTTTTCTATGGATTTACAGCGCGAAAACGATCCTAAAGGCGACCGTGTAAGCGTAGTAATGTCAGGGAAATTTCTGCCGTATAAGATGTACTAAAAGTATTTCAGGACCGGAAATTCGACATAAAAAAAGCCGGTCATGCGACCGGCTTTTTAGTATTTCTTGAAGCGTAAGCTAACCCAAGGTCAGCTTACGTTCGCAAAGGCTAATTACTTAGCAGCTTTACGTGCTTTCGCTTCTTCAATTACTTTGTCAGCTACGTTCTGAGGACATGCTGAGTAGTGGCTGAATTCCATAGAGAACTGACCACGACCAGATGTAATAGTACGTAAGTGACCGATGTAACCAAACATCTCAGATAGAGGTACGTCAGCCTTGATGCGAACGCCAGTAGCGCCAGCTTCTTGGTCTTTGATCATACCACGACGACGGTTAAGGTCACCGATTACGTCACCAACGTTGTCTTCTGGGCTGAACACGTCAACTTTCATCACAGGCTCAAGAATTTGAGGACCTGCTTTTGGCATTGACTGACGGAATGCGCCTTTAGCAGCAATTTCGAACGCGATTGCTGATGAGTCAACTGCGTGGAAACCACCGTCGAATAGCTCAACTTCAACGTCTAGTACTGGGTAGCCAGCTAGAGGACCTACTTCCATCATACCTGCGAAACCTTTTTCGATTGCAGGGAAGAATTCTTTAGGTACGTTACCGCCCACAACAGTAGATGTGAACTTGAAGCCAGAGTTAGTTTCGCCCGGACGGATGCGATAATCAATCTTACCGAACTGACCAGAACCACCAGACTGCTTCTTATGCGTGTAGCTGTCTTCAACTGCTTGTGTGATAGTTTCACGGTAAGCAACTTGAGGTTGACCTACTTCTAGCTCAACGCCGTAAGTACGCTTCAAGATATCTACTTTGATATCTAGGTGAAGCTCACCCATACCTTTAAGGATGGTTTCGCCTGAATCTTCGTCAGTTTCAACTTGGAAAGACGGGTCTTCTGCTACTAGTTTACCGATAGCGATAGACATCTTTTCGTTAGCGCCTTTGTCTTTTGGCTTAACAGCAATCGAGATTACTGGCTCAGGGAAGATCATTGGCTCTAGTGTACAAGGGTGCTTAGGATCACATAGCGTGTGACCTGTTTGAACGTTCTTCATACCAACAACAGCTAGGATATCACCCGCTTGTGCTGAAGTAAGTTCAGTACGTTCGTCAGCGTGCATCTCAACCATACGGCCGATACGCTCAGTTTTACCCGTTGCGCTGTTAAGAACGGTGTCGCCTTTGTTTAGCTTACCAGAATAGATACGGATAAACGTAAGGGCACCGAAACGGTCGTCCATGATTTTGAACGCAAGTGCACGGAACGGCTCGTCAACAGATACTGTTGCAACTTCACCAGTAGGCTCACCAGTTTCTTCGTCAGTTAGATCTTGTGGATCAACTTCTGTTGGAGAAGGTAGGAAGTCTACAACCGCGTCAAGAACTAGCTGAATACCTTTGTTCTTAAATGCAGAACCACAGTAAGTTGGGAAGAACGCTAGGTCACGAGTACCTTTACGGATACAACGCTTGATGTCTTCTAGAGACGGCTCTTCACCATCCATGTAAGCCATCATTAGGTCGTCGTCTTGCTCAACAGCAGTTTCGATCATTTGCTCGCGATATTCTTGAGCTTTCTCAACCATGTCTTCAGGGATGTCTACGATTTCGTAGTTTTCAGGAAGGCCTGAATCGTCCCAGATGTACGCTTTCATGTCTAGAAGGTTAACAACACCTTTAAACTCGTCTTCGATACCGATTGGAAGCGTCATTACTAGTGGGTTAGCAGCAAGTACTTTCTTAACTTGGCCAACTACACGGTAAAAGTCTGCACCCATACGGTCTAGTTTGTTTACGAAGATTACACGCGCAACTTCTGATTCGTTAGCATAACGCCAGTTAGTTTCTGACTGAGGCTCAACACCGCCAGAACCACAGAATACACCGATACCGCCGTCTAGTACTTTAAGTGAACGATATACTTCAACTGTAAAGTCAACGTGTCCCGGAGTATCGATGATGTTCATGCGATGATCTTTCCAGAAACAGGTTGTTGCCGCTGACTGGATGGTAATACCACGCTCAGCTTCCTGCTCCATGAAGTCAGTTGTTGATTCACCATCGTGAACCTCACCAGTTTTATGGATTTTACCAGTAAGCTTCAAGATACGTTCTGTTGTGGTAGTTTTACCCGCGTCTACGTGGGCGAAAATACCAATGTTTCTGTAATGAGATAAGTCTGACATTAGTTCACTTTCATTGGTTCAGAGTAAAAAAACGGCCGGATTATAAAGGATTTCTATACCAGATTTACACCTTTTTTAGCATAAACCTTAAATTCGTTTGCCAAAATCCGCGCCACCATTAATTCTTTTCTTTAAGTATCAATAACTTATTAATTAATGACACTTTTTTGAAAAATAACAAAATCACACCTCATCTTTTGAAGTGCGAACAATTGTTACTGTAACTTCATCTCTGTCGTGGTAGAGATGCCTCACCTTCACCGCAAATGCATCTTCCAAAGCATTTAATCGGCTTCTTAGCAACGTCATGGCTTCAACTACAGTTTCATAACGTTGTTTCATAGGTAACTTTAAATTGAATATTGCGTGCGTTGCCCAGTGCTTAACTAACCAATCACCCATCAATTTAGCTACCCTATCGGGTTGCTCTATCATATCACATACCAGCAAATCTACACGACCAAATTGTGGTCGATAGGTAAACCCGTCTGCCGCGTGATGTTCAACCAACCCTGTGCTCATTAAACTATCTGCTACAAGTCGATTATCGATAGCTTCAACATACATTCCGCGCTTAACTAGCTGATAAGTCCAACCGCCTGGGCATGCCCCCAAGTCCACGGCACGTCCGCCGCTTCGAAGTACTTTAGTCTGCTGCTTATCACTAAGCATATTCACTAAGGCATCTTCAAGTTTTAGCGTCGAGCGGCTCGGCGCATCACTTGGGAACTTTAACCGGCAAATACCCAAGTGATCGCTACTGGCATGACTGGGCAATGTATAGCCAATATGGCAAATCTCAAATGACTCAAAGAAAATATGTAGCTTAGGTTTACCTAAATTTTCTTTTGCGGTGAGCCAACCCGCCTTTCTTAAGGCTTGGCGAAGAGGAACAGTAAACTTACGGCAAAACTGTGCGAGGGTTTTACCTTCTTCTGTATCTGGGTACTCGACGTCTATGGCGCCAAAAATTAAAAATGGTTTTTCAACCTCTTTCAAAGCCTCGAGCACTTGCCCTACTCTGTCTTCTTTCTCTATATCGTTTAGAGTGGCAAAGACAGCCACCAGCTGACGAGGGAAGATACTGTCGTGAACAGCAAACTGAGTAATGGTTTGTTCCAGCTGCGAGGGATCGTATAAGTGATAAAGTACAAAGCCACTGTTCTTCTTCGACACTGGGTAGCCATAACATTGGGCTTCACCATATCGAGATGTAAGTTCGTTAGCCGTATCGTTTTCATACCCAGGTCGGCAATACCCTAAAATACTGGTGTTAGACATTATCTGCCCCCGACCTTCCATTAACGCTGCTTTGTCCCTCTAGATGTTGCTTCGTGAACTTATGACCCTTTATCAGCCCAATTACTAACAACACCCAACCGATAATAAAGAACATGCCCCCTAAAGGGGTTATCGGCCCAAACCATTTTATGCCGTTCATTCCTAGCGCGTATAAACTTCCACTAAACAACACCGTACCAGTAACGAAACAAAACGCTACTCTGTTGGCCCACGTTGATGAGACAACCCCTGAAAGGGCTGGCAAAAACAGTAAGGCTAATGCGTGATACATTTGATAACGCACGCCAATTTCAAAAGTGTTGAGCTGCTGTGCAGTTAACACGCTTTTTAATCCATGTGCGCCGAACGCACCTAATATGACCGAAAGGCCCGCTAGCAATGCGCCTGCAATAAGGTAAGGTTTAGCAACAGTAGCTAACCCAAGTTTTTCAGTTTTCATTAAATTAGTCGTTCGCTCTGATTTCTAATTCATCATTAATTATTTAAATTGGCTTCTATAAAAGACGCGGTAAGTGTGGCAGCTTTAGCAATATGTTGTTCCTGCGTTTTTCCGCTTGCTTTTCGAGGCTTAAAACTGTGATCGCCGTCGTCTAAATAGGCGCATTCAATGTCTGTAGATAATACGCTGCGCTTTTTGTAATCCTCTACTTCGCTCTTTGTACCAAAGGTATCTCGTTCACCCTGAATAATAAGCAAAGGTTTAGACGCCGTTTGCAGATGTTCGGTGCGTGTTTTTTCTGGCTTACCAGGAGGGTGGAACGGATAGCCCAGCGCTATCGCGCCTTTTACATTGCTCACCGCTTCATACACCATAGTCGCCATTCGCCCGCCCATCGACTTTCCACCGATGAACACAGGCAAGTTATGCAAGGCTTTGTTGTCTTTACTGCAGGTTTCAATCACCGCAGTAAAGTGTGACATAAGTTTATCGGCTTTATCGGGAGGCCTACGCTTACCGGTAGCTTTTATGGTTTGCATATAAGGAAAGTTAAAAAGCACGATCGATATGCCTTTTGCAACAAGCTCCGTTGCCATCGCTTGCATGAACTCATGTTCCTTTCCCGCACCAGCTCCGTGGCCCAATATCAAGCACGCTATAGGCTTATCGGCTTCATGCAATTCAATGTCAAAACCAGGCTGTTCAGCGGTGGCATTCGATGTAGTCATATTACAGTAAGTCCTCTTGTTCAGCTTCAACCAGCGCTAAGATCCAGTCTCTAAATGCAGCAATCTTTCCTAATTCAGCTTGTGATTCCTCACACACTAAATAAAACGCGTCACGACTCTCCACTCGCTCCTCGAACGGCATAACCAGTCTCCCCGCTTCAATTTCCGGCCTTGCAAGTACCGTGTTACCCAACGCTATACCTTGTCCTAGCGCCGCTGCCTGCAAAACTAGCATAGAGTGACTGAAAACCGGGCCTTGGTTAACGTTTACGCCAACCACACCTACATGCTTCAACCAATTCTTCCATGCCGTACGGCTTAAGTCGTGAAGCAACACGTGGTGTCTTAAGTCGGATAAACTGGATAAAGGTTTGGGGCCTTGAAAAAGCATAGGCGAACAGAGCGGCGTCAGGAATTCCCGATGTAGTTGGTCGGCTTGAAGACCAGCCCAACGACCTTTACCGTAATATATTGCAACATCTACATCGTCTTCTAAAAAGCCTTCGTCGAAATCAACGGCTTTTATGCGTACGTCGATGTCTGGATGTGCCAAACTAAATTTATGAATACGGGGCACTAACCATTGGCTTGCAAAGCTTGGTGGCATGGCTACCGTAATGGCACCTTTACTGCCCTTTGCAAGCAATCTTTCTGTCGCGTCTTGTAAGTTCTTAAAGATATCTTTTAATTCGAGGAAATAAGCTTGCCCCTCTTCTGTAAGAAGCAGAGTCCTATTTCTACGTAGAAACAACTTCATGGATAAGAAATCTTCAAGCGCTTTAATTTGATGACTCACCGCTGCTTGAGTAACAAAAAGTTCATCAGCAGCCTTTGTAAAGCTCAAATGGCGCGCAGCCGCTTCAAACGATTTCAAGGCGTTAAGAGGGGGTAAACGTCGGTGCATATATCGTTTTTAATCCAGTGTGACCGAAGCATGACAAATGCATTAGTTTTTCTAATGACAACCCATACTTTTACTCGTTTTAATTTCCACCACCTGCTGACTATAATTTACCCGAAATTAAAAAAGAGCATTTAATTTCAGCATTTTATGATGAACATTTGTTAAACATTTTAACATTCATCAACAATTATTTAATTATTTTTATTAGGTGTGAAAATGAAAAAGTTACTTTTAGCTAGTGTTTCTGTAATGGCTTTTGTGAGCGCTGCTGCAAATGCTAACGCACAACCAGAAAAGATCAATCTACAATCGTTAATCAACACTGCAATGACCAGCGTTAAGATGGCTGAAGTATTGCCAGAAAACGACGCACATATCCTTGTGAAAAAACAATCGAAAGCAATTTTGGCTGAAGAGACGCAAGTTCAGCTTCACAAGAACTTATTAGCAATGACAAAAGGTGAAGAGCGCGTAAACGTTTCCGAAACGGAATAAGCAACTCACACACCTGATACGCATGCCGGTGCTTGCACCGGCATACGCCATCAATTACTTGCTTAGGTATTGCTTGTATCTAACGCGTCAAAACCTTTCACTAACTCATCTAATGCTTTCATCTGTTGCAAATAAGGCTCTAATTTAGCCAATGGCAACGCACAAGGACCGTCACAAAGTGCTTCATCAGGATTAGGATGCGCTTCTATAAATAGTCCTGCCAAACCTAACGCCATCCCACTTCTGGCCAGCTGTGCAGCTTGCGCTCGACGACCGTCTGCAGACGTCGCACGACCGCCCGGCATTTGAAGCGCATGAGTCGCATCAAATATTACTGGCGCATATTCTTTCATTGCGTCCATGCCAAGCATGTCCACAACTAAATTGTTATATCCAAAGCAGCTACCACGCTCACAAAGAATAACCTTATCGTTCCCCGCTTCGCCTAGTTTTCCTATGATGTGACGCATTTCATGCGGTGCTAAGAATTGAGGCTTTTTCACATTGATAACGCTACCGGTTTTTGCCATTGCAACCACAAGGTCGGTTTGGCGCGCCAAGAAAGCAGGCAGTTGAATAACATCCACCACTTCAGCTACGGGAGCTGCTTGGTGCGGTTCGTGCACATCAGTGATAAGCGGAACGTTAAAGGTCGACTTAATTTCTTCAAAAATACGCAACCCTTCTTCCATGCCAGGCCCACGGTAAGAAGTCACAGATGAACGGTTCGCTTTATCAAACGAGGCTTTAAAAACGTACGGAATATTGAGCTTTTGCGTTACTTCAACATAGTGTTCTGCAATACGCATAGCGAGATCGCGAGACTCAAGTACGTTCATTCCACCGAACAGAACAAACGGCAAGTGGTTGGCAACGTCAACGTTACCTACATTAATAATCTGTTGAGATTCAGACATTATCTATTTCCAGTTAAATCTTAAAAAAGAGGTTGTTTAGTGACAGCAACCATCGCCGTTGCCATTAATACAGCAAGTGCTGCTACGAAAAAGCTCCATTTGCCCATGGTTGTTTTGGCTTTTTTCAGCGCAAATAACCCAAACACAATATAAAGCACCACACCAACAACCTTAAATGTTAGCCATGCATTCACAAACGGATATTGTGACAGAATAACGCACAGCCAGATAGCGCTTGCTAACAGCACTGTATCAACTATGTGAGGAAGAATTTTAACCCACTTTTTGCTTAAAACAGAGGCATCGAATTGGCTCCATATAAAGCGAAAAATGAACAATAAAATGCTTAAGCCAACGGCGGTCATGTGAAGGTGTTTTGCCATCATGTACATAATGTGTTCCTGTTCTTATTAGATAGTAAGCCTGCAACTCGTTTCTTTAACACATGGGTTACTTATCAAGACTATTAGCTCAAAGACTTGTCAGATTTAAGTTAACCAAGCTTAACAAGAAACAAGCTTCAATAGATTAAGCAAACGGTAGCCTAAGTATACGAGTATTGGCTTCAAAAAAAACAGGTGCTTATGAGCACCTGTTTGTCCATTAATTTTTAGCGCCTACCGCGTTATTGTAACGCATAACCTTTCGTAAATAACGGGAAATGAGTTACTTTACGTCAGGGAACTCAGCCTGAATAGCTAGAAAAGCGGGAAGGTCATCTAGCACGTATTGTACTAATTGAGGGTCAAAGTGTTTACCGCTTTCCTCTTTTAGCACCGCTTCGACTTTATCAATTGTCCACGCAGGCTTGTACGGTCTAGCATTTAATAATGCATCAAACACATCTACCAAGGTCGCTATGCGGCTTTTAATATCAATTTCTTCACCTTTAAGTCCATCCGGGTACCCTTTCCCATCCCAGCGTTCGTGATGCTGTTTCGCAAGCATTGCCGCAAGTTGAATAGTAGGACGGCTGGAGTCTTGCAATATCTGATAGCCAAATTCGGCGTATATCATGAAGCGGCACAGCAAGGCGCAGCGCGTTAATATCTTGCTCATTTAGTCCGACTTTAGTCGCTAAAAGTTGCGCCATTTCAACCGTTCTTGTCAAGTTATTAGAGGCATTCGATTCATGCTCTAACGCACGGCCTAAGCGCTCAATTATTTCTTTTTGCGTTGCTTCAACATCAACGGTTTTAAGTACATTATCGAAAGCAAGCTGAACACTGTCTGAAAAGCGTTTCACCAGATGACGATCGCTTTCCCCAATTCTTCTAGGCAACCCTGACAGGTACAAAAGTGCGCCATTGTGAGTCTTACTATTGCAATAAGCCACCACGTGATCTTCGGCATAGACTATTTGTTTGTCGCGCATGGCTCTTGCACACAATGCGTATTCCTGAGCACTAATCGCGTCTTTTAAAGGCACCCCTTCCTTACTGGCGTACTCGCCGTTGCCAGCAAAAACATATAATTCGTCGTCACCCAGTTTGTTGTTGCTGGTGTTGATAGTACGCGATGTGGTTGCCACCGCAGTGGTAATGTAGGCAGCATCCTTTGAACAGCCCAAAATAGATGCAAGCTGTTGAATAATACCCTGCATGAACTTTTCGAGGGAACGGGAGGAAAATAAATCCACAGACGCATCTATAATTTTTTCAAGGCCGCGTCTATTTTCTTCGATGACAATAATATCTCGATATGAGCGGAGCGCTGCAATGATAACAGTAAAAAGTTTTTGCGCGGTCAGTTCGGTTTTCGACTTGTAGTCGTTGATGTCGTAATTAATGATGACATCTTTTTCAGGGGCTTGGCCAGGTTGTCCGGTACGCAAAATAATACGCGTGAAATGATTGTCTAATTCGTTACGAACATACTCCGCCACTTTAAGACCGGCGTCATCAGTCTCCATAACAACATCAAGTAACACAACGGCAATATCATCATGGGTTTTAAAAATGGCCTTTGCTTCCTCTCCGCTATAGGCACTAACAAACTCAAGGGTTTTGCCATTTAAACTAAAGTCATTTAGCGCCAGCTTGGTAACGGCGTGTACTTCGGGTTCATCATCAACAATGAGTACTTTCCAGCTACCCAGATCATCTACTTCATTTTCATCGTCATCTTCTGCGAAAAGAAAGTCATCATTCATCTGGTACGTCCTGTAGTGTAAGAGATTGTTTAACTTAGCGCTTTTGGGGTTGTGATAGTTGCTTACCAAATACTAATGTAAAACAAAATATTAGCAAGTTTGCAATTAAATTTTGATAACTACAGGAAAGATAATTTCTTTGAAGGTTGAAAACTACTGCCACTGTCCTAGCGTTACACGGTCGTTGCCGCCGTAGTCTTTAATAGTTTTGACGTCTATAAATCCCGCATCTGCGAGCAAAGCGTTAACCGCAGCCCCTTGGTCAAAGCCATGTTCGAACGCAAGTAAGGCACCTTTATTGAGATATTGCGGCGCGCTATTAATGATGTGTTTGATGTCGTCTAGACCATCACTGCCCGAGGTTAATGCTGTTTTAGGCTCAAAACGCACGTCCCCCTCATTAAGGTATGGACTGGACTCTTCTATGTAAGGTGGGTTTGAAACAATAATGTCGAAGGTTTGGCCTGCCAGTGCACTAAACCAGTCACTTTGCACAAAATG
>LUMD01000795.1_pt1 | contig 9900 bp, 8 predicted proteins | sample 729651 | NCBI WGS metagenome assembly LUMD01 (sample SAMN03860272, study PRJNA289734) | marine metagenome | biome: seawater column; feature: ocean; material: water; isolation source: Red Sea water column Station 34 - depth 258m | place: Saudi Arabia: Red Sea | collected 2011-10-15 | depth 258 m | reverse complement strand
GGGGTGGGTATCCCCTTGTTTTTAGGTGTGCTGAAATTGAGTCCGTTCCTGTCCTCTCCAGTCCATTCAGGTCCGTTTGCGTGGAGTCGGAGCCTGTTATTTAACGGGTTTTAGGACTGTTGGTGAGGAGCGCTCTGCCTTCACACGGCAGGGGTCGCTGGTTCAAATCCAGCCGCGCCCACCATATTTTCCTATGTTTATAGGACTTTCGGACCGAAATATCTTTACAGTGTCTTGAGCTACAACTATAACGTTGGGAGATAATTCAACAGATTAGAACACCTGTTTAGTAGTTGATATCAGGTGACGCAAACATAACCACGACGAAAGGCCGCATGATACGCGGTGTGTTGTCGGTTTAGTCGGCTCTAGTACTACGCTACCATTACAAACGCTGTGAACGTAGATAATCAGTCACCGTATCGCATTCTTGTCACCAAGATTGGTCTTGATGGTCATGATCGTGGAAGCCGTATTGTTGCCGCTTATCTGCGCGATGCCGGCATGGAAGTCATCTATACACCGCCTTGGCAGGCCCTGGACGATGTAGTAAGACTGGCCGGTGATGAAGATGTTGACGTAATCGGAATAAGTTCATTGTCGACTGATCACCTCATTATTCCAGACCTTATGTCCCGCTTAGTCGCTGCGGGCTTGCTCAATATAAGAGTCGTCGTAGGCGGCATCGTCCCTAATGAAGAGCTCTCGATGCTACTCGAATCCGGCGTCAGCACCATACTGGGACCCGGTACTGACCGAGCCACAATTGTTAAACAAGTTAGACACTACGCTGCAGCTGCCCGCCACGATAGGGAAACTGAATTTACATAGGAGCAACAATCATGGGTCAGCGTACAAATCCTGAATCAACCGATCTGTATGACCAATCCCGTACTCAATGGGAGGAGGAATACGACCGAGATATACAAAGCGGCGATACGGTACAAAACCGCTCCGGTATTCCCATTCAACCTCTGTATGGACCAGCGCGAGAGACGGCTGGCAGTTATCTCGACACCCTGGGTTTTCCTGGCCAGGAACCTTATACCCGGGGCATTTACCCGACAATGCATCGAGGAAAAAGCTGGAGTCAACGTCAGTTAATCGGACAGGGAACGCCCGATGAGTACAACGAGCGCGTGCTGAATCTGATTGATGCTGGTACAACCGCAATTAGCCTTATTCCCTGCAATTCTGTCTACCGAGGGAACGACTGTGATGACGTACCACAACCCCTCTTAGGGACCTGCGGCACTGTCATCAACACAGCAGGACACATGGATTCAGCCTTGGATGGCGTGGACATTGGTTCAATTTCAACCGCTATGAACGACCCCTCACCCTTTACCTTGCTGTCATTCGTGCTCAACACTGCTGATCGACGCGGTGTTTCCTGGCAGCGAATTTCTGGCACCTCGAACCAAAGCGATTATCTTTCCCACTACGTTGCGAATCACATGTTTTTCAGATTGTCCCTTGAGGGCGCCAGGCGAATTTTGGTCGACCATATAGCTTTTTGCCTTGAACAAGTACCCCATTGGAATCCATTATCTGTCGTAGGGCAGCACATGCAACAAGCCGGTGCCACACCGGCAGAAGCGATGGGATTCACTCTCTCATCCGCTCTACAGTATGGTAGAGACTGTCTCAATCGAGGTATGGATCCCGACGATTTTCTACCTCGATTCACATTTTTCTTTGACATTTCATTGAGCTTATTTGAAGAAGTGGCAAAAGAACGAGTTGGGTGCGACCACGAGCCGTGCACGCCGCTTCAAATTTCATGGCCAGACCTCAGGCGCCGACCTGACACTTCAGCAACCACTCAACAATATTGCTCGCGTCTCCACCCAAGCCATTGCAGGAATCCTAGGTGGATTGCAGTCATTGCACACTGATTCCTATGATGAAGTAATCAACGTCCCCAACGAACACCCCGCACGGATTGCGGTTGCAACACAGAACATTCTCCGTGAAGAAGCCGGTTTGTGCGACGTAATCGACCCACTTGGTGGTTCATGGTACGTCGAAGAACTTACCGATCAGATGGAAACAAAGATTCTGGACGTCATGGACGTAGTAGAGAACGAGGGGGGTATGTTTCGTGCCGTTGAATCAGGATTGGTACAACGTATGATCGGAGAATCAGCCCTTAACTGGCAAAGTCGCGTAGACAGTGGCAAACAGAAAATAGTCGGCGTTAACTGCTACCGTGCACCGAAGACTGAAGGCGAAGAGGCGATGCCCCCTACCGTACGACCAGTTACCGAAAAGATGCATGCTCATGTAGAACAGCTGCGTCGTTTCAAACGCGAGCGTAACCAAACCGAAGTCAACCACAGTCTTGACAAACTGAGGCGCGCTGCAAACTCGAAAGATGATAACGTGTTCAGCAGAGTAGTCGAGGCGACCGCCAGCGGCGTTACCCACGGAGAAGTTGTTAGCTGTCTGAGGGAGGAGCTCGGATTTGGTCACCCACTCATAGTTGAGTAATTTTGGACGTCCTAGAACCAAAGCAAAGGTCGCTGCTCAAAGCGTTGGAAGCTGGAGACAGGCGTGCAATTGGCCGAGCGATCACCCTCGCCGAAACAAACTCTACTCGGGCAGGTAGCCTGTTCCGAGAGATACATCCCAATACTGGCCGCGGACACATTATCGGCATTACCGGGCCGCCAGGATCGGGGAAGTCAACGCTCATCGATGGGCTGATTTCCGCGTTGAGAAATCTTTCACACACCGTCGCCGTCATAGCTGTGGACCCATCCAGCCCGATCAGTGGTGGCGCAATCCTCGGTGATCGATTAAGAATGGCCAGTCACAATGCCGACGAGGGCGTATTTATTCGATCGCTTTCCACCCGGGGCCACCTTGGTGGCCTAATACCCTCTGTTCACAACGTCGCCAACATACTCGAATTCGCAGGCTTCAACCACATCATCCTGGAAACTGTAGGGACCGGACAATCTGAAATCGAAATCGCTGACATAGCGCAGACTACGGTTGTTCTGTGTACGCCAGGAGCAGGCGACGATGTCCAGGCCCTCAAAGCTGGAGTGCTTGAAATAGCGGATATCCTCGTTGTCAACAAAGAAGACTTACATGGTGCGGATATAACCGTTCAGTTGCTAAAAGCCATGCTGACACTTCGAGCACCAGGACACAAAAAAGCACAGGTAATCAAAACATGTGCGACTACCGGTAGAGGGATTGATGAACTGGTTACCCTTATCACGCATCACTACACAACAATTTCCCGTAACACAGACAAAGTGCTTCGAGAAAAAAGTCGCCGATTGCTAGCAACAAAAGCGGCTGCTCTATTCATGCAAGAATTGTTGGACGCCAGCAATACTGAACTGGATACTATTTGTGCCGCATTTGAACGTGGCGAACGCACGCTTGCCCAATGCGTTCGAGAAGCGCTAAAACTCAAATCGCACTAATAGGGCCGATACTGTGTTTAGTTATATCTAGCAAACAGCCTCTAGATGTTTGTCAATGAGGAAGTTAATGGCACTGTGGCCAGAATGTGACCGCAATCTGTCCACTCCAGTCTAATTGAGTCACATGCACGCGGGATCGGTGTGCGTATGTGGTTGATTTAACGTTATACCCCGTAGAAAGCACTGCCTTCACACGCCAGGGGTCGCTGGTTCAAATCCAGCCGCGCCACCATTTTTCGCTTGTTTTAGCCCATCAATATAATTGTTTGCTTGATTAGGGGGACAAAATTAAGGGGGTAGAATTGCATACCTTTCGCCTTGCCCGGGACTAACTCAATCTCCCCACCAAATTCTTGTCTTGTGTTGTCCAATATTGTCTAGACCCACCACCACACAATCGGTATTGCTTGAGACACTACCGGAGACTTTGCCGCCCAGGGCTTCGATCTGTACTTTGGCTTGAGCTCTTGAGTAGCCTTAGCCAAATAAGTCGATTTACCTATAATTTTTCAAATCTAAGTTAGAACGACTTCTCTGTCGATGTTACCCTGTTCAAATCACCACAGGAGCAGGGTTCGATGCAGCAATTGACTGCACATCGCGATACGATCCGCAATCTTACCAACGCAGATGAAACACGCGTGATCGAACAGCTACGGGAGAAGTTTGAGCCAGGCGCGGCGTTACGCTCCCGGTCGAACGCCCAAGCACGAAAGCTGGTTGAGAAGATCCGAAGCGAAGGCCAGCCTGGACTTATGGAAGTCTTTCTCGCCGAATATGGCCTTTCGACGCATGAAGGTGTGGCTCTGATGTGCTTGGCTGAGGCTCTTCTGCGCGTGCCGGACACCCCTACGATCGATGAACTAATCGAAGACAAAGTCTCTCCATCGTCTTGGGGAGAACATTTAGGGGGATCCAGCTCACCTCTGGTAAACGCTTCGACTTGGGCGCTCATGCTATCGGGCAAAGTACTCAAAGAGCCCAATGCTTCTGGCGTAGTTGATTTGCTTCGCGGCGCTGTCAAACGATTGGGCGAACCGGTCATAAGACTAGCCATTCAACGCGCTATAAAAGAGATGGGCCATCAATTCGTTCTTGGCCAGACAATCGATGAAGCAGTTCGCCGAGGTAAAGCTTTTGAGAAACAAGGTTACACCTACTCTTATGACATGCTGGGGGAAGCGGCGCTGACATCAAAAGACGCAACAGGTTTTTTTCACGCCTACTGCGACGCAATCCGATCACTTTCCCAAAATGCAAATTCAGACAGCATTGCCGGAAATCCAGGCATTTCGATCAAGCTCTCAGCTCTCCATCCGCGCTATGAACTGGGTCAGAAAACACGCGTGATGGATGAGCTAGTTCCACGTGTTCGAGAACTCGCCATTCTCGCAAAATCGGCTCAAATGGGGCTCAACATCGATGCTGAAGAAGCTGACCGTCTTGATCTGTCACTTGATGTCATCGAAGCCGTGTTTCGCTCAAAGGACCTTGCGGGCTGGGATGGTTTCGGCGTCGTTGTGCAGGCCTATGGAAAGCGGGCATCGGCTGTCATTGACTGGCTTTACGCAATTTCAAGCGAGCTTGATCGCAAAATTATGGTCCGCCTGGTGAAGGGCGCATATTGGGACACAGAGATAAAGCTTGCCCAAATCAAAGGGGTCGATGATTTCCCGGTTTTCACCAACAAGGCTACTACCGATGTGTCCTATATTTGTTGTGCAAGCCAACTGCTGAGTATGACAGATCGGATTTATCCGCAATTCGCAACGCACAATGCGCACACAGTGTCCTCCATTCTGGATATGGCAAAGAGCCAAACAGCGTTTGAGTTGCAGAAGCTCCACGGCATGGGTGACACGCTTCATGACCTTGTTGCACTGCGTTCAGAAAATGTAAAAAGCAGGATCTATGCACCCGTTGGCGCACATCGCGATCTTCTTGCTTACCTTGTTCGTCGATTGCTTGAAAATGGCGCGAACAGCTCTTTTGTAAATCAGATTGTGAACAAAGACGTACCGGTTGAAGTGGTTGCAGCGGATCCATTCGTACTCGTTGATCAGGAGCAAAACTCAAACTCGGCAAATGTAATCAAGCCAGTAGCGTTGTTTCAACCAGAGCGTCCCAACTCTGCGGGTTGGGATCTCAGTAACGTTGATGACCTGGCTAAGTATGAGAAAGTGCGAAACGCTTTCCAAACGACCGTTTGGACTGTCGACCCCGTGATTGCGGGAAAGATAAAATCGACGGATCCGATTGAGGTGGTCAACCCGGCTGATTTTAACGATATTGTTGGCAGGGTCTCCCAAGCAACAGCTGAAGATGTGGAAACCGCCCTGGCGAACGCGACTGCTTGGTCACATGCAACTGCCGACGAACGCGCTGTTGTCCTGAACAAGGCCGCTGACCTTTATGAGGTGAATTCCGGCGAGATATTTGCCGCTCTTTGTCGTGAGGCAGGTAAGACACCTCTCGATGCCGTTGCGGAGGTCCGGGAGGCCGTTGACTTCCTACGCTACTATGCGGCCCAGGGCGTATACCTTGGCGACAAGGTTGCACGAGGCATTATCAGTTGCATTTCGCCGTGGAACTTCCCGCTCGCCATTTTTACTGGTCAAATTTCAGCAGCTTTAGCTGCTGGCAATGGCGTGCTTGCCAAACCAGCAGACCCCACTGTGATCATTGCATCCATTGGGGTTCGTTTGATGCACAAGGCGGGCGTTCCCGAAAACGTATTGCAGCTGTTGCCTGGTCCGGGCTGCGTTGTGGGGACCAAGATCACATCTGACCCGCGGATCAATGGAGTTTGCTTCACAGGATCAACCGCTGTCGCACAGACCATCAACCGGGCCATGTCCGGAACGATTGAACCTGACGCAACCTTCATCGCGGAAACAGGTGGCCTGAATGCCATGATCGTTGATTCAACCGCGCTGCCGGAACAAGCCATTAAAGACATTGTGGTTTCTGCGTTCCAATCAGCAGGCCAACGATGCTCGGCATTGCGGGTACTCTATCTCCAAAAAGACATCGCCGAAGAGTTTCTTGAGATGCTCTACGGCGCGCTGGATCAACTGACTATCGGCCAGCCTTGGGAATTCTCAACGGATGTGGGGCCGGCCATTAATCAGTCGGCTCATCGGGAACTCACGGACTATATTAAAGCTGCTGAACAGCGTGGAGATATGTTGAAGTGTCTATCGGTGCCTGAAGGCGGATTTTTTGTTGCGCCTTCGGTCATTCAAGTCAGTGGTATTCGGGATCTTGAGAAAGAGATCTTCGGTCCGGTTCTGCATGTCGCTACCTTTGGGGCCAATGAGATCGACCAAATTGTGTCTGACATCAACGCCAGTGGCTTTGGGCTGACATTTGGCTTGCATACCAGAATGGACGATCGCGTAGAACAGGTAACCAGCCAACTCAATGTTGGCAACATCTACGTCAATCGCAATCAGATCGGGGCGATTGTCGGATCACAACCCTTTGGTGGGGAAGGCATGTCCGGTACTGGTCCCAAAGCTGGTGGACCACATTATGTACCGCGCTTCACCCGCAAAGCACTTGCCGGGCACACAATTATTTCCGGAACTCATGTTGATCCAGTCAAAGTTCAGGCACGATTGAGTTCCTTGTCGGAGCAGCAACTTGGCAAACTATCAACGATAGACTTGCCGGGACCAACTGGTGAATCAAACCGGCTTTCTGTTTTTCCGAGGGGTACTATTTTGTGCCTGGGGCCGAGCGTCAAGGACGCCAAAGATCAATATGATATTGCAATCAGCAGTGGCTGCAAGGCCCTCATGGTCGTGCCCGGCGCCAGCGGAGACAACGCCGTTGATGGTTTTCTGCCACGAGAACATATTCGCACGCTGAATAACATCGACGGCGTTGCGATTTGGTCCGCAACCGATGATCTCAAAGCTTGCCGCAAAGCGCTAGCCAGCCGAGAAGGAGCGATCATCCCGCTGCTCGCATACCCTGTTATGGCGGATCAATGTGTACTAGAGCGACACATCTGCATCGACACAACAGCCGCCGGTGGTAATGCAAAATTGTTGGCAGGCGAATAGATTGGTTGTGAGGCGAATATTGGTCCCTGCCGATCATAGCCGAACCGCGAGTGTGTCTCACAACCTTTGCCGCAAAGTGAGTTGTATTCTGAGCATCTGAAATTATGTATCCTAATCGAGTATCTCAGCCACAATTCGGTTTCGTCCAATACCGTCCAACCAAATCCAGCACTTCCGACGGTAGCTTTGACGGTAACTATTTGGGTGTAACAGAAATCACATTAACAATTCAATAGGTTACAGATCAGTTCGATCCCACCCATAGCCACCATCTTGTCAATGGCTTACGACGCTTCTCTTTTCAACTATTTCACACCGTACAAATTTGAAACTCATAAGGTCCTGGCGCGCTGCGACGGGCTACACAACAGTCAGCCAGTCCGCGTACTGAGGAAGTCGCCCGCGGGTCGCTGCGCCGTAGATCTCAAATATCGCCGTAGTCTTCGAGCCGACCTCGCCGTCACCATTCCGGTAGGCACGAATGCGGCGATAGATAGGAATGCCGTACCATACCACAGCGGCAGTAGTCACCATGCCAAACACTAGGGAAAAAGAGGTTTTCTATCCCTCAAAGCACGAATCCATGTTTACGAATACGGTTTGATGTCTTTACATATCAACAACCCTGTCATAACCTGTGGCGGTCTTGGAATACGCCCTTAGTTGAATAGAAGGCAGTCGTATCTGGGATGTTGTGAGTAGCTATTTAATCAAGGATAAAGGAGAAATGAAGATGATTAAGCACAATGTTTTGCTGCCCCTAGCGGCATTCGCTGTCGCTATCGGAATGTTTTTTTCAGGTGTTGCTGTGGCAGGTTGGGAGCCCAAGAAGCCGGTTGATTTTGTCATCATGGCAGGTAAAGGAGGGGGTGCTGACAAGATGGCACGCTTGATGCAGAGCGTCATCGAGAAGCACGGGCTATCGACTAAACCGTTTGTGCCGATCAATAAACCGGGTGGTTCAGGAGCGGAGGCACTGTTGCACCTTAAAGGTAAAAGCGGCGATAACCACACCGTTATGGTGACGTTGAACAGTTTCTATACGACGGATACGTTTTTGTTGTGGGTGAACGTCGACTCTGGAATTGAGAATGTCGATCAGTTCGTTGCTGCGGCCAAAGCAGCGGGCAGCGACTGGCTCATGGCCGGGACAGGTAAGGGTCAGGAAGATCAACTGCTGACAACTTTTCTCAACAAGGCTTATGGTCTCCAAATTAAGTACGTGCCGTTTAAAGGCGGTGGCCGCGTAGCCAAGGAGCTTGCGGGTAACCACTGTAACTCTACGGTGAACAACCCTTCCGAGCAGTTGGGATTTTATGAAGCTGGTAAAACACGAGCAATTGCGTCCTTTACGCCCACCCGCCTTCCCCTGTTTCCTGATGCGCCGACCTTCAAAGAGTTAGGCAAGGACTACGTCTATTTTATGCAGCGTAGCGTGGTGGGCGCGCCGGGTATGAGTGATGAGGCAGCTGCCTACTATCGTGACGTGTTTGCGCGTGTGTATGCAACGGACGAGTGGCAGGCTTATATGCAAAAGAAGAGCTTGATGGGCGGTTTCTTGACTGGAGCTAAGCTCAAGTCCTACTGGGCTCGTGAAAAAGCAATCCACGAGGTTATATTGAAGGATATCGGCGAGATTTGATCGTGCTGTTGTCCGTTTTAGGCTGGTAACTGCCATGCGTAGAGCGGAGCTTGTAATGGCCCTGGTTTTGGGGGTCTTATCGGCTTACTTAATGGTGAAGAGTGCGGAACTCCCCATCGGCTGGATTCCTGATGAAGGACCAGGCGGTGGGGCTTTCCCTTTTTGGTTATCGGCTGGCATGCTGGCTTGCTGTGTTTGTATCACATTACGTTGGTTGCTACGGCAAAGTTCTGCGTCGCGGTCTGCTGAGCCGTATGTAATTCCCGCAGCACGGGCCACAATCATGGCGGTGATTGTGGCGCTAACGTTAATGATTGGCTCGATTCACATTATTGGTATTTATTTTGCGATACCGCTTTTCCTTCTTTACTACGTGCGGATTGTCGGTCGCCATAGCTGGTTACTTAGTCTAGGTGTGTCGGTCAGCGCGCCAGTGATCAGTTTCTTTTTCTTCGAGATAGCGTTGCTTATTACTTTGCCCAAGGGGTACAGCGAGCCGCTTTTCTACCCGTTGTACGATATTTTCTTGTAAGACATCGTGGAAATTCTTGGTCTATTAATGCAGGGTTTTAGCATTGCGCTGGAGCCACTAAATCTCGCCCTTGTGGTATTTGGTTGTGCGCTGGGCCTATTTATCGGTGCTATGCCCGGGTTAGGGTCGGTTAACGGTGTGGCAATTTTGCTGCCCATGACCTTTTTGGTGCCGCCTACAGGTGCCATTATTTTCCTTGCAGCTATTTATTAC
>LUMD01000496.1_pt1 | contig 9901 bp, 7 predicted proteins | sample 729651 | NCBI WGS metagenome assembly LUMD01 (sample SAMN03860272, study PRJNA289734) | marine metagenome | biome: seawater column; feature: ocean; material: water; isolation source: Red Sea water column Station 34 - depth 258m | place: Saudi Arabia: Red Sea | collected 2011-10-15 | depth 258 m | reverse complement strand
GTATTATACCATGGGTCAACGGAAGGGGTTGGGTATCGGCGGTGGCCATGGCGATAAAGAAGCCCCATGGTTCGTTGCCGATAAAGATTTGGACAATAATATTTTATTCGTTGCCCAAGGTCATAATCACCCTGCTTTACACCATAAATATTTAGTGGCCAATCAAGTCCATTGGATTGGCGGTTCTCCACCGGTATCTTTAGATGATATTGCCGCAAAGATACGATATCGACAAGCAGATCAGCCTTGCACCATTACTGATTTATCCTCAGATCAAATTCATGTGAAATTTGAACATAAACAATTTGCGGTTACCCCGGGGCAATCCATTGTGTTTTATGCCGGTGATCAATGCCTGGGTGGAGCTATAATTGAAAATCGAAATTAGTTTAAAATTCGCTGGAACTAATACGCCCTTTTATTTGTATTTTACCTATGCTTATGAAGACCATCATTAAAGGAATTGGGGCGCTGACCATCCTTTCTGCTATCGCAGTGGGGCAATTGCGGTCTGCCCTCCCAAATCAATCTCTACCTGTGAATACACGGGGATTATCCCACGCAATAGGTGTCTCTCTGTTTGATCCCAGCCGGATCAGCATGAATCATAGTTTTAATCTCAGTATGACAAATTTTGCAGGACAATCCCTGACCATGGGTGCCTATACAAATCATATGAATTATATGATTAAAGATAATTTGAGATTATCGACTCAATTCAGCCTGGCATCCCCCATGGGCGGCATGAACCCCTATGCTCAAAATGGTTTGGGTGGTTCTCAATTTTATTATGGCGCCAGCTTGGATTATCAACCAACCGAAAATTTATTCTTGAAATTTTCCATGAATAATTATCCGCAATATGGTCAATTACGGCCATATTCTCGATTATATCATTCCCGATAGTGGCCAAGTCAAAGCGTCGCAAATCATCTAAACTTTTTTCGACACCTCGTAAAAAATCACGAGGCAAAAAAGCACAACGCATGGGTTTAATCAATGCGGGGATTGCAGTCATGTCCTTATTATTGGTTGCATTCATCTTTTCATTTTCAGGACGACAAACCCAAATGGGTGTGCCCATCGAAGTGAAATTCCCTTCCATGCCGGATACACCAAAATTGGCCACCGAAATTTATGATGCCAATCCCATGATGGATGTTGAAATTGAAATTTTAAACGGGTGTGGCGAACCGGGGTTGGCAGCCAAATTTTCTACCTTACTCAGACAGAATCGCGTGGATGTGGTGCGATCCGAAAATGCGGATCATTTTGAATATGATAAGACCATATTAATCCAACGCAGTGAAAATGTTTCTGGCATGAAGCATGTGGCTGATGCCTTAGGATTTAGTGTTGACAATCCTGGACAGGTCATTACATCTGTTGACCCAAATCTGGATGTGGATCTCACATTGATAATCGGTAAAGATTTTCGATCTATATCTTCGATTCAATCTTATTTAAGTAACTGATCTACCCCATTGACGAATCCCACTTCTCATCCTGCTGACACCTCTGGTGATCTGGCAGCGAAAATTGCCCAATTTGCATTAGATAAAAAAGCGGACCATGTGTTAAGCATTGATGTCCAAAAACTCACCAGCATTACTGACCAATTTGTAATTTGCTCTGCTGATACACATATACAAGTAAAAGCGATTGCAGATGGCATACGAAAAAATACGGTCCATAAACCCACCCGAATAGAGGGTTATGAACAACTGAACTGGGTCCTTTTAGATTATATTGATGTTATTGTCCATATCTTTAAAACCACTGAACGAAATTATTATAATTTAGAAAAACTTTGGGCTGATGCGCCAAAAACAGAGTACTATGATGACCATTTTACCGCAGCTAATCCAAGCACTAACTGAGACCATACAATCTCTCGGATACCCCGAAAAAGAGATTAAACTTTCGCCACCCAATAACCCTGAATTTGGGGATCTTTCAACCAATTTGCCCCTGACTTTAACAAAGGATTTAAAACTAGATCCAATGGTGATTGCCGAAACAATTAAAGATGAGTTGAACCTTTCTGATGCCAATATTGATGCCATTACCGTTACACCGCCCGGATTTCTGAATTTTAAAATTGGGAATACTTATTATCACCAAGTATTGTCTGAAATTCTTGAAAATGAACAGTATGGCAGGGGAAAATCCGGCGAAGGACTCACTGCCAATGTGGAATTTGTTAGCGCAAACCCCACTGGTCCGCTTACTGTTGGGCATGGTCGGAATGCTGTATTGGGTGATACGGTTGCCAATATTTTAGAATGGAATGGCTATGACGTCACCCGTGAATATTATTTTAATGATGCGGGTCGCCAAATGCGCATTTTAGGCCAATCGGTCGAAGCGCGATATTTTGAAATTTTGGGTAAAGATTATTTCTTCCCTGAAGACGGTTATGAGGGGAACTATATTAAATCAATCGCCCAAACTGTTTTGGATGAATTTGGTGATGATCTTAAGCCGGCAGATGAACAGTTTAAAACTCAGGCTGAAAAGGCCATTTTTGCCGATATAGAAAAAAGCTTATTTAAATTGGGTATCCATTTTGATCAATTCACCAATGAAAAAACATTCTATGAAAATGGCGAAATTGATCGATTCCTCGAGGAATTAAAAGCAAAAGATCTCATATATGAAAAAGATGGTGCCACCTGGTTTCGTGCCACTGCCTTGGGTAAAGAACAGGATCGGGTGTATATTAAAGGGACAGGCGAACCCACCTATCGTGTACCGGATACAGCCTATCACAGGGATAAAATAAATCGCAATTTTGACCTCATCATAGATGTATTCGGGGCTGATCATGCCGATACTTACCCAGATGTACTCCTGGCCTTAGATGCATTAGGAATGAAAACTGAACATATACACGTTCTGCTCTATCAATTTGTTACCCTTTTGCGCGGAGGTGAAAAAGTAAAGATGTCCACTCGTAAAGCCAATTTTGTCACCATGGATGAATTGGTAGAAGAAGTGGGCGCAGATGTGGTACGATACTTTTTTATCATGCGAAGTATGAATTCTCATTTGAATTTTGATTTGGATTTGGCCGCGGATCAATCGGAAAAAAATCCGGTTTATTATTTACAATATGCCCATGCCAGAATCTGCAATATTATTAAGCATGGTGAATCCACAGGGATTAGTTTAGATGAAGAAGCATATGATGTATCTCTCCTTGTTCACCCTGCTGAAATCAAACTATTAAAGCGGCTGGAACAATTCCCTTCTAATGTGGAAAATGCACTGGATTCGCTTGAACCCCAAACCATAGCAAATTATTTGCATGATACAGCTAATCAGTTCCATAAATTTTATTCAGAATGTCGCGTAATTACAGAAGATTTACCCCTTTCTTTGGCGAGACTTGCACTGGTTAAAGGCACGCGAACCGTTCTAAGTAACGGATTATCCTTACTTGGCCTTACTGCACCAGAACGGATGTAAATGACTGGATTTATCAACACTGAAATTCAATTTTTGGTCTTATGCCTTTCTACCATGTTTACATTGGTTAATCCATTGGGTATAACCCCTATTTTTGTAGTCATGACCGAACGGTTCTCCAAAACTGATCGTGTTCAGATTGCTAAAAAGGGTATTATCACTGGGACGATTACCTTGGTGGTATTCACTTTTTTAGGATCCATTATTTTTAATTTATATGGTATTACAATCGAGGCCTTTCAAATCATGGGGGGCATATTATTTTTTAGAAGCGGACTTAGAATGCTCGAAGCCCAAGTGGGACGCTCTCGCTCAACCGAATCAGAGAGAGAAGAAATTAAAGATGCAGATGAGATCGCCATCAGCCCGATTGGTGTCCCTTTAATCACAGGACCTGGTGCCATTACCGGCGTGATGCTTTTATCCGGCCAGACGCCATCCAATTATAGTATTGGCACTTTACTTATTGCTGTATTAATTACCATGACGGTATTTTATTATATTCTGAGAGCCGGAGATGGACTGGGAAAACGAATCGGTGTCACTGGCATGCGCGTCATTCAGCGCATTATGGGATTAATCCTTATGGTGATTGCAGTCCAATTCGTGATTAATGGTATGGAAACAATTATTAATCGATTATAACGGGGTTGCCTGCCGCCTGTCTACGCCAATGCTACGACAGGCATGAAACAAACTTTCTTCTGTAGAATAATAATAAGTGGAGGCGGGGAGAATCGAACTCCCGTCCGAAATAGAATCCCGGTAAACATCTACATGTGTAGTCATACAGATTTGGCTTACCCAAAGCTGCCCTGATGACACAGCCACTTTAGGCAAAGTCTGTTAAAGTCTTATTCCGATATCACAGACAACAATCGAAACCAGCCTATGAAATTGACGCCCTTAGATCTGGCCATAGGCGCACCAAATCCAGGACGGGCCCGCTTAATTAAGCAGCGGCCATGTAGCCGTAATCGGCATTTATGGTTTTTCCAGTTGATTAACGAGAGACTGGACCTCGACATGCCATCTACCACGATGCATATCCCGTCGAAACCGATCGCCCCCAATTTTCAATAAACTTTTTGGAATCTACGCCCAAAAAAGGAAATGCCGCAGAATCTTCAATTATCTTGAAAATGCTGCGGCTTATTTCCGAAAAATAAGGCTCTGAACGCCAACCCAGAGCCCTATCACTTTTTCACTTGCCAACCTCTTCAAATTGAATTCTTAATGAATCCTGCCAAAAGAGGCAGTGCTAATATAAAGGCATTAAAAAATTGAACGCAATAGAGAAGTGATGAAATTTTATAATAAATTTTCTGCAAAACCTAAAGCTTTACTTTAGGTAAGACATTTTAATCGGTTCCTCTTAAATAATTATCCTAATTTTTAATTAAAATTTAGCCCGTGCTGCTCAGTTGGTAGAACTGGTGGCTCTTAATCAGTTGATCGGGGGTTCGAATCCTCCCGCAGGCACAAATACGAAAATCTGACCCTAGAATCGTAAAGTATAATTTAATTTCAATGAACTGATTCGTGATACGGTGACCAAATCAAAATCAAAAATCTTTTCACCTTCGCTAATCCAGTTATGTGTATATACAAGATAAAAGTCACTTCCAGGTCGAATAGTATGTTGGAATTTTGCAAATAACCCCAATGCTTCAGATACATTATCATATTGAACATTACTAAAAATTGCTGTTCTGGGTGTGGGATAAAGGCCCAGTTCAACATGATATAATTCTGTGCGAAAACTGGTGCCATTTATTGACACTTGGTTTTTTTCATATTCTGTTTGAACATTAAACCCCGAAAAGGGTTTGATGGATAACTGCGTTTTAAATGTTTGTTTATTCCCACTCCAAAAGTCCCCTGTTTGGTATTCAAACTCTGTTGAAACCATGCGCCGCTCTGACGTTTCGATTTTGAATTGCCATTCATCACTTCTATACTCTTTCACTGGAATAGTAATGTCCCTGTAAATGGTGAAAGGCCTATCCAAATATTCTACTAGGTTTACCAATTTAATTCCAATTTCATCTTGACTCTCAAATCGAACATTAAAGGGCGTGATCGTTGTTTCTTTCTTTAGTATTTTATCATTGAGATCCGTCATATATTCATATCCAATACCGAATTCTATCTGTCGGATAAATTCATATCGCTTTGGCCGGGGATGGTAACTGAAACTAGGCTGTAATCGTTTAAATCCATTTCGACGGCTGAATCCCACTGCAGGACTATACATTTCACCAAATTCCCGGTAAGATACATGGGTACGGATTATATCATTTGGATAAGTGATTCTCAGACCTCGGGTTGATAAGTCTGAAAGATTTAGATCCGTGTAATTTTTCGGTGCTGTATGTGTCACAAAAAATGCCTGAAACTGTAAGTTCTTATCTCCCATAAATTCAGAGGTCTTTAGTTCCAAATCTGCGCCATAAAGAGATTGGTTTAACCCCGTTGAATCATTATCCGGATTTTGTGTGGAACGATCGGTATAGACTAAACCAAAATAGGATTGTTTAAACATGGATCGCTTCACCCTCGCTACAGTAAAATTTTCACTGGGGATGTCATCCAGAGCACTGGTATTGGCATGAATCACACCCAACTCATAATGACCAAGTTGACCCGATAGTCTGCCACCATATTTTATAGGAATTTGTTTCCCTTCTGATAATCCGATTCTGCGGCTGAAAAATGGAGTGACATCATTTCTGGGGGCAAAGGAATATACACCAGCACCTTCAAGGAAAAATCCCCGTTTTTCTGCATACCGCAATGGGAATCGGGTTAAGTTCACACGACGCTGGTCCACTTCCGCCTCTGCAAAATCTGTATTATAGGTTAAGGAACCCTTCAACCCGGATGTTAGATTCATGGAAATATCAAAACCGAGATCGCTGATGTTTTTTGCCTTTGCATCTTCATCTAAATCCATCTGGCGCCGGTTCATGCTGATATAGGGTTTCATCTCGATACCCTTACCCTGCGTCAAATTTTTCAACCCTCTTAAGTGACCCGCATGAATGGGTGAAGTCAACTTTTTATTTCGCTCGAATCCAGCCCATTTTGCATCCTCATTTTTTCTACGGACAGTCCGTTGAAAATTAATCCCCCATGTATCCAGGTCCGGGTTAAAATTCAAGGTGCGGAAAGGAATCAATACTTCTACGGACCAACCTTCTGGGACCATGACCACCCGTGCATCCCAAATCCCATTCCAGTCCTTATTGGTTCCCCAATACGATTCACCACCAATAATTAACCCGTCCCCCATGAGTCCTGCAGGGTTAACTTCAAAGGAATAACCGGTGCGTCCATCGAGAAATGTGTCCAGTATCCACATAAAACGATCATCGGTACGCAGGCTTTGGTCTCGCCGTTTTTGGTAAGCCAATATACCACTGGGGTCACTATCGTAAAGCATGGCACCGATATAGAGATTGTTCTCATCATAGATTACATATACTTCAGATCTTTCAGTGCTGGGAGCACCTTCATTAGGATCTCTCTGGATAAAGTTGGTAGCGGGCTGAACCATCTTCCACTCCGCCTCATCTAAAAGTCCATCCAATTTGATTCTCCCAGTCTCGATTTGCCTTGTTGTGATGGATGGCTTGGTGATGGCTTCTTGCCCAAAAGAAATTCCCACCAACAGACTTGCAATAAAAAAAACACAATATAATTTTATATTAAATTTTAACATACGGACGGTTATTTTTTTTGAGGTTATACCAAAAGGTTATGGTGTGCTGGTACGATCGTCTTTTTCAACCAATCGTACACAATACAACCCACTGTACATATCTGAGAAGAAAATATACCCTTTATATGGAATCGTTCCCCACACGTTTGGCGAATTGGGGATATGCCCTTCTGGATGACCCGTCATGAAAAATGCAATTTCTCTCCCTTGTGCATATAAGTCACCCATCAACTCTCCAGAAATATCTAAAATGCGGAGCCCTCCTTGATAGTAGGAAGCCATCAAAACATCTCCATGCACCCAATGGTTATGAGACCCGGCTTCGGGGACTTGATATACAGCAGTTTCAGTTGGATTTTCAGTATCCGTAAAATCTAAAAAATGAAATCCCCCCTGCATTCCATTGGGACCTCCCCATTCATCGCCTGTAATGATATAGAAATTATCAGTGGACTGGCTAATAAAAGGAAATGCAGCGTGGTTATGCCCATTACGATCAGCCCAACTTCCTAATTTAACTGGATTCCCGGGACTTCCTTGTCCTGCTTTTGCAAGAAATGGGTTATATTGGTTTCTTGACCTATTTGTTTCATCTTGTTTGACTCCACCAACATCAACTACATGAACACCATCACTCCAATTTGAAGAATAAGCAAGACCATCAATAACCCATACATCATGAATACTATGCCCCGGGGTACCTAATTCGTAAGATCCAACACGAAATGGATTTTGGGGATCACTAATGTTGATAACATCATATCGTGTCCCGGCACTGAGCGCATAAACGTGATCATCATATATGAACACATTATGGACACCACCCGTCAAATTATCATTGTATTTTTTTATAATACTTACATTAAATGGGTCAGATACATCAAGAAGTACAAAACCATTTTTTCTATTAGAAGCGCCTTCACGGGTAATTACACCCACTCGGCCATCTTCTGATATTTTTACATCATTTACTGTTCTTGCATCTACTTTAATAGTATCAATAATAACCATGTTGGCTGGGTCTGTTATGTCCCAGAAATAAGCTTCCCCATCAGCGCTATGTGTCCCTGTCACAGCAAAATCTTTGCCTTCATGTTTTCCAATGCCTGGCCATACCCACAAATCAGAAGTGTTATAATTTGATACTCTCCCATGTCCAACAACTTCAACTCTTTTTCTTACATTTCTTGGAACTACTTTAACGTGTTTTTTCACTGAATAGCCATTTGCCTGGGCTGTGAATAGGTAAAGCTTATAGGTGCGTCATCAACTGAACGGCCCGACCGATTCAGAGCCTGGGCATCAAAGTGCAGTACCTCACCGGTACGGATCTCATCTTTTTCAGCTGTGAGCGTTAGGCGTCTCACGGGGTTTTTTAACACACGAACATTCACACTTTCAGATATATCATCAACACTCGCTGTAACCGTAATCTTTCCAGACCTTTTCGCATTTAAATTCCCATAAAGATCAAAATCTGCAATATCACTATCACTTGAAGTAAGTTCCACTTTAGAATCTTTGCGAACCAATTCTGCCTGATCAAATACAGTAGTGCTATAATTGGTTGCCGTGCCAGCGTATACTTTGGACTTAGGTTCATTAAATACAATTCGATCTAAGGGAGGGTAAGGCACCTGGATAACCATGCTACCCATTACACGTTTTTCCCTAGAAATACTGCGTGCACTCAAATTCAATTTACCTGGTTTGTAGGCTTTAATAGTTACTGTGGCAAACCCGGTGGAATCACTCCTTCGTGGTTTGGTTTCCATCGTACGACGCGGTCGACCATAGATATAAAATGTATTATTAGATAATTCGTTATCCTGATTTAATAGTTTCACTGTGACTTCACCAGTTTCACCTATATGCAAAAATAACGAATCCGGTTCAAACACAAAGTGCAATGAATCTTTGTCCTTTTGTGCCTGCAATTGTTGATATTCCAGCCTACTAGAGGGGCGGACAGACGGCCGTGTAGTAGGTCTTTGCAAACCCCAGACAATAGTAAAGCTTAAAATCGTAATTGTTATCAGTTTTTTCATTACATTTTCCTCAATTTAAGGTGTACTTGGACCTTTTTTATCTTTATCCTCCAGTTGGATGCAGTATAAACCGCTGTTCATATCTGCTAAAAAGATATAATCTTTATAAGGCTGGGCGCCCCAGACCATGGGTGCGTTAGGGATTTTTCCTTCTTTGTGAGAAGACATAAAAAACCCGATCTCACGGCCCTGTTTATAGAGATCTCCCAGTAATTCACCGGATATATCCAATATTCTAACGCCACCCTGATAAAACGCGGCTATAAGAACATCATCGTAAACCCAAAGATTATGACTGCCTGCTTCAGGAACTTGGTATAAAGCGTCTTCTTTTGGGTTATCGGGGTCATTAAAATTCATAAAATGAAATCCTCCACGAGGGTTTGATGGTTTTCCGCGTGTAGCTTGAACACCCCAAGGAAAATTCTCATCACCATTAATAAGATAAAAGTCACCAGTTGATTGGCTTACAAAGGGAAAAGTGGCGTGGTTATAACCATTAGGATCAGCCATGGATCCTAATTTAACTGGGTTGGAGGGACTGCCTTGTCCTGCTTTCATCAGTAAAGGATTATACTGTATATCCCAACGATCTTTCTCACTGAACTTGAGACCCCCTACATCTACGGCCACCACACCATCATGCCAGTTTGATGAA
>LUMD01002400.1_pt1 | contig 9908 bp, 8 predicted proteins | sample 729651 | NCBI WGS metagenome assembly LUMD01 (sample SAMN03860272, study PRJNA289734) | marine metagenome | biome: seawater column; feature: ocean; material: water; isolation source: Red Sea water column Station 34 - depth 258m | place: Saudi Arabia: Red Sea | collected 2011-10-15 | depth 258 m | reverse complement strand
GGCCTGGACGACGTGCCCGCCGTGTCGCCCGAGGTGCTGGCCGGCCGGGTCCGGGGTCGCACCGTCGTCGACCTCGGCGCCTGAGGCCGCCGGGATCCTCGAGGGCGGTCCGATGCGACTCGGCCTCGGCGTCGACGTCTGGGCGTCTCCCCGCGTCGAGCTGCCGCTGAACCGGATCCTGCTGGCCGAACGGCTCGGCTTCGACTCGGTGTGGACGGCAGAGATCTATGGCGCCGACGCCGTCACGCCACTGGCCTTCCTGGCCGCCCACACCCGGTACCTGCGCCTCGGCTCGGCCGTCGCCCAGGTGCCGGCCCGGCCGCCGACCACGACGGCCATGCAGTTCGCCACCCTCGACGCCCTGGCTCCCGGGCGGGTGGTGTGTGGCCTCGGGCTGTCCGGTCCACAGGTGGCCGAGGGGTGGTACGGGCAGCCGTGGGGCCGGCCGACGGCCCGGCTGCGCGACTACGTGGCCATCGTCCGCAAGGCGCTCGAGCGACGGGAGCCGGTGTCCCACGACGGTCCGGAGATCCGACTGCCCTACGACGGGCCGGGTGCCACGGGCTCGGGCAAGCCGCTGAAGCCCATCCTGCACGCCGACCCCGAGCTGCCGATCTTCCTGGCCACCGGCGGACCGATGAACACCCGGCTGACCGCCGAGGTGGCCGATGGCTGGCTGCCGCTCGGGTACACGCCGGGCAGCGCCCACCTGTACGCGGACGACATCGCGGCGGGCCTGGTGGCGGGTGGCCGGACCCTCGCAGACGTGGAGGTTCAGGCGTCGGCCCGGGTGGCGCTCACCGACGACGTGCAGGCGGCACTCGACGCTGCACGGCCGCAGGTGGCGATGCTCGTCGGCGGTTACGGCACCGATGAGCACAACTTCCACCGGGACGCCATGGTGCGTCGCGGCTTCGGCGAGGCGGCAGGCAGGATCCAGGAGTTGTTCGCAGCCGGTCGCCGGGAGGAGGCGGCGGCAGCGGTTCCCGACGACTACCTCGACGACGGTGCGCTCATCGGTGACGACCAGCGCATCCGGGCGAAGTGGGCGGCATGGGAGGAGACGGACGCCACGGGGATCACGGTTCGGCCCCGCAGCGACGAGGAGCTTCGCCTGCTCGCCGACATCGCCGGCTGCGAACCCCTCCCCGACGCGTGAGACGGCCCCCTCGGGAGGGGGCCGTCGGGTGCGCGAGGAGGGACTTGAACCCTCACGTCCTTGCGGACACAGGAACCTGAATCCTGCGCGTCTGCCAATTCCGCCACTCGCGCGAGCAGCGGCGGGAAGCGTAACGGGATCGGCGGACGGCGCGCCCCGCAGCGGGCGGCGGGAGGGGTGTGACCCGATCGACGCAAGGCGCATCGGTACCATCGGAGGGCCGTGCCCGACCTGCTCCCGCTTCCCGTCCTCCTCGCCGTGCTCGTCGTCGGCCTGGCCGTCGTCTGGCGCCCACTGGCGCGACGGTTGCGCTTGCGGCACGCCAGCCACCTGGTGGTCGTGGCCCCTGAGGCGCTGGAGGGCCTCGTCGTCGACGTCCATGACGAGCTCACCGTCGGGCGGGCCGCCGGCTGCGGCGTGACCTTCGACGACGGCCACGTCTCGCCGCTCCACGCCCGGGTGTTCCGGTCGGGTGACCGCGTCGTCGTCGAGGACCTGGGTTCCACCAACGGGACCTACGTCAACCGGGCCCGCGTCGAGTCGCCCACCGCCCTCGATGCCGGCGACCGCGTGCAGGTCGGGGACACGGTCCTCGAGGTCTGGTGACCGACCGCCGACGACGGGCCAGTCGGCCGTGAGCCGCCGCCGCGCCCGCACCCGGCTCGCCCATGGCGGCGCCACGGCGGTGGGCCGCGTCCGCACCTCGAACCAGGACGACCACGGTGCGGGTGACGACCTCTTCGTGGTGGCGGACGGCATGGGCGGCCACCGGGGCGGCGAAGTCGCCTCGGCGGAGGCGGTCACCGGCGTACTCGGCGCCTTCGACCAGCGGACCCGGATCGGACTGGCCAAGGCCGTCGACCGGGCCAACCAGGCGGTCCTGGCCCGGGCAGCGGGCGACCCGGACCTGTTCGGTATGGGCACCACCCTGTGTGCCCTCGCCCTGGTGCGCAGCGAGGACGGGGAGATGCTGGCCATCGCCAACGTGGGCGACAGCCGGGTCTACCGGTACGGCGACGGGCACCTCGTGCAGGTCACCGACGACCACAGCCTCGTCGCCGAGCTGGTGCGTTCCGGCGAGCTGACCGAGGACGAGGCATCCCGGCACCCGCAGCGCAACATCCTCACGAGGGCTCTCGGGATCGAGGCGGTGCTTCCGGTCGACACCTGGGAGGTTCCGGCCCGTGCCGGCGACCGGTACCTGCTGTGCAGCGACGGCCTGTTCAACGAGTTGGACGACGACGCCATCGCCGGGGTGCTGGTGGCCCGGGACGACCCCGAGTTGGCGGCCGCCACGCTGGTGCGCAACGCCGTCACGGCCGGGGGCCACGACAACGTGACGGCCGTGGTCGTGGACGTCGCGCCCTGGCCGACCGGAGCCGCCGCTGGGCCTTCACCTTCGGAAGGCGGAGGTCGGGACGGTGAACGTTCGCGCGCAACGTGGGGGAGGGGCCGCGGTGAGCGCGACGCGGCCCTGCGGATAGAATCCGGCCCCATGTCCGCGCAGGGACCCACGGTTTTCAGCGGGCGTTACGAACTCCATCGCCAGATCGCCCGCGGCGGCATGGCCGACGTGTACCTGGCCCGCGACCAGCTCCTCGACAGGCCGGTCGCGGTGAAGGTCCTGTTCAACGAGTTCGCTGACGACCCGAGCTTCGTCGAGCGGTTCCGCCGCGAGGCGCAGGCTGCCGCGAACCTGAACCACCCCAACATCGTCGGTGTCTACGACTGGGGCGAGGAGCAGGGCACCTACTTCATCGTCATGGAGTACGTCGAGGGCCGGAGCCTCGCCGACATCCTGCGGACCCAGGGGCCGCTCCACCCGGACCGGGCCGCCGAGGTCGCCACCGACGTGGCCGCCGCCCTCGGGTTCGCCCATCGCAACGGCCTCGTGCACCGCGACGTCAAGCCCGGCAACGTGCTCGTCACCGCCAACGGGCACGTGAAGGTCGCCGACTTCGGCATCGCCACGGCGATGGTCGGCACCCAGACGGAACTCACCCAGGCCGGCACGGTGATGGGCACCGCCACCTACTTCTCGCCCGAGCAGGCCCAGGGCCGTCCGGTCGATCCGCGCAGCGACCTCTACGCCCTCGGCATCGTCCTCTACGAGATGCTGCTGGGCCGGCCGCCGTTCTCAGGCGACTCGCCGCTGGCCGTCGCCTACCAGCACGTCCAGGAGGGACCGCCGCCGCTGCGGGCGTCGGGGGCCGCCGTGGCCGAGTCGCTCGAGGCGATCACGCTCAAGCTGCTGGCCAAGAACCCGGTCAACCGGTACCCGACGGCCGAGGACCTGCGCAGCGACCTGCGCCGCTACCGGGAGGGAGCCCACGACCTGCGGCCCGCCAGCCCGACCGGCGCCCGTGCCGCCGCACCTGCCGGTCCGCCGCCGGTCGACTACGGACGCGGGTCGCGCAACCGCCGCGACGACGGCTGGCGTCGAACGCTGCTGTTCTTCGTCGGACTGGCCGCGCTGGTCGTGGCGCTCGCCTACGCCGTCGTCGAGTTCTTCGACACGCTCGGCGTCAACGACGACCCGCCGTCCACCACCGAGGTGGTCGACCGGGTCGAGGTGCCGACCCTGATCGGCATGCCCATGGACGAGGCCCGCGAACTGTTGCGTGACGCCAAGTTGAGCGTCCAGATGGACTACGAGGTCAACAACGAGTTCGCTGAGAACACCGTGTTCGACCAGGATCCCGCAGCGGGGACCAAGGTCGACCAGGCCGACACGGTTCGGCTCTGGGTCAGTCAGGGCACCGGCCCGATGGTGCTCCTCGACGTGGTCGGCGACGCCCAGGCCGACGCCGTGCGCGACCTCGAGTCCATGGGCCTCGTCGTCGACGTGTTCGACCTCGAGGACCCGGTGGTCCCGATGGGCCAGGTCATCGAGCAGAATCCGCCGGCCGGCTCACCGGTCGAGCCGGGGGCGCGCATCGTCGTGTTCGTGTCGACAGGTCCGCCGGTGGAACGGATCCCCGACCTGGCCGACCGTCCGGTGCTCGACGCCATGAACATCGTCGTGCAGCTGGGCTGGCGGGCGACCACGCTCGAGGAGCACAGCGAGGAGGTCCCGGAGGGCATCGTCATCAGGACCGAGCCGCTGTCCCGGACCGAGTTGGCGCCCGGCGAGGAGGTCACGATCGTGGTCTCCAGCGGTCCGGCGCCCGTGCCGGTGCCGCCGGTCGTGAGCCTCACCCAGGACTCCGCCACGGTCGCCCTCGAGGCGGCCGGCTTCGAGGTCAACGTGCGCTTCGAGGTGTTGCCGGCCAACAGTCCCAACGACGGTCGGGTCATCTCCCAGAGTCCGTTGCCCGACGAGCAGGTTGCCGTCGGCACGGCGGTGACGACCCCCGAGACGCCGGCCGCTCCCGAGACGACGGCCGCTCCCGAGACGACGGCCGCTCCCGAGACGACGGCCGCCCCCGCCGAGGGCTGAGGTCAGTTCACCCGGGCGAGGAAGTTGGCCAGCAGGTCGTGCCCGGCGGCGGTCAGGATCGACTCGGGGTGGAACTGCACGCCCTCGACGTCGAAGTCGCGGTGCCGCAGTCCCATGATCAGGCCGTCGTCGGTGGAGGCCGTGACCTCGAGCTCGTCGGGCAGCGACGAGCGCTCGACCAGCAGCGAGTGGTAGCGGGTCGCCTCGAGCGGCGACGGCAGGCCGGCGAAGACGCCGGCACCCTCGTGGTCGATGAACGAGGTCTTGCCGTGCACGACCTCGGGCGCCCGGACCACGTTGCCGCCCCAGGCGGCGCCGATGCACTGGTGGCCGAGGCAGACGCCGAGGACGGGCAGCCGGCCGGCGGCCCAGCGGATCACCGCCGTCGAGATGCCGGCGTCCTCGGGACGGCCGGGGCCGGGGCTGACGAGCACGGCGTCGGGGGCGAGCGCCTCGACCCCCTCGAGTGTGACGGCGTCGTGTCGATGGACGACCGGTTCGGCACCCAACTCACCCAGGTACTGGACGAGGTTGTAGACGAACGAGTCGTAGTTGTCGATCACGAGGACGCGGGGTGCCACGGGTCGGTACGGTAACGGGCACCGGGCGGCGGCGACCCACCCCTTTCCCGGCAGGACGCCCATTGGGGTGCGGCGGCCCTATCCTCGTCGCCATGTCGACTCCCCCCAAGAAGCGCGTCGAAGGCGGTCGGGTCACCCCCAAGGGTGGGCCGTCGGGCTCCCGCTACAACGCTCCCGCCGACCAATCCGACACCGAGTCGCCCACCTGGGTGCAGCCGGTGATGTTCGGGCTGCTGCTGCTCGGCGTCGTGATCATCTTCTTCAACTACGTGAGTTGGCTTCCGGGCGGGATGAACAACGGCTACCTGCTGTTGGGCCTGGGGAGCATCCTCGGTGGGATCATCACCGCCACCCGCCTGCACTGATGTCCGGGCCCGTTCCGGGCCGGTGAATTACATGCATGTCATTTATCCACGGGGTTGCCCACAGCCTGTGGAGAGCCGTTCGGGGGCGGGGGCCGTCACTCCTCGGTGACGACCAGTTCCATTTCGTCCATGCAGTGACGCGGCGGGTCCGGGTGCTCCTCGGTGGCCACCGTCATGCGCACCTCGGTGCCGCACAGGCTGCACCGGTACTGCAGCTTCACCTTGCGCAGCTCGCCGGGCGGAGGCGGCGACGGCAACGGCGTGGCCAGGGTCCGCAGCAGGCCGAGCCCCAGCCGGATGACCACCACCACCACCACGACGGCCACGAGCACCTTGAACACCATCACGGTGGGAGATGGTATTCGGGACGGCGGTAGGGTCGGTCGCCGACACCCGTCGAATCCCCACGATCCGCGGAGGGCCTGCCTTGGAGTCCACGACCGACCTCGACCTGGCGCTACTCGTGCTCCGAGCCGTCGCCGGCCTGACGCTCGCCGCCCACGGCTGGAACAAGTTCTTCGGCGGCGGGCGGATCCCCGGCACCGGCCGCTGGTTCGACAGCATCGGCATGCGGCCCGGACGCCTCAACGCCGTGCTGGCCGCCAGCTCGGAGGTTGGCGCCGGCGTGCTGCTGGCCCTGGGCCTGTTCAACCCCTTCGCTGCCGCCGGTGTGATCGGCGTGATGGTGGTCGCCGGCTGGACCGTCCACCGGGCCAACGGCTTCTTCATCATCAAGGAGGGCTGGGAATACGTGGCCGTGCTGGCCGTCATGGCCCTCGTGTCGGCCACCCTCGGCCCCGGCGCCTGGTCGCTGGACGAGGCGGCGGCGGCGTCGCACAGATGCTGGTGTTCTTCCGACCCTCGAAGGTGGCGTCGGGGGACTGAGTGCAGCCAGGGGGACGTCGGGCTGAGGGAGACCAGGTGCTCGAGGACCTGGACCACGCGGTACTCGGCGACTGGCTGGCCGACCACCTCGACGGCGTCACGGCGATCCATGTGGACCGCACCGAACTGCCAGACGGGGGCTTCTCGGGTGAGACGACGATCCTGCAGGTGAGCGCCGTCCGCCACGGAGACGAGTCGACCGAGCGCTACGTGCTGCGGCGGGAACCGTCCGAGGCCGCCGTCTATCCGGCCCAGGCGCCCGGCCTGAATGTCGAGGTGGACGTCCAGTGGCGGGTCATGCACGCGGTGCGCGACCACGGCGGCCTACCGGTGGCGCCGACCGTCGGCTACGAACCTGATCCTGCGGTCCTCGGAGTCCCGTTCTTCGTGACCGGGTTCGTCGTCGGCGACGTGCCACGGGAGACGCCGGCCTATCCGGCCGAGGGCTTCTACGCGGACGCCACTCCGGAGCGGCGCCGGGCCATGAACCTGGTCGGGGCGCGGACCGTGGCCGCCGTCAACCGGATGGACTGGAGGGCGGCGGGCCTCGACTTCCTGGTTCCCGACGGGGCCGTGCCCGACAACCACCGCCAACTGGGCCTGTGGCGCTCGTGGTCGGACGGCCAGCTGCGTGGCCGGGCACACCCGGTGCTGGAGGAGGCTTGGAGCCTGCTGGCCGCCACGGTCCGACCAGGTGACGAGCCGGTCGTCTGCTGGGGCGACTGCCGGTTGGGCAACGTCTTCTGGGACGGGGCCCAGCCGGTCTGCCTCACGGACTTCGAGGGCGCCACGATCGCCCCTGCCGGATTCGACCTGGGCTGGTTCCTCATGTTCGACCGATGGATCCACGAGGCCTGCGGCAACCCCCGCCTGGACGGTGAGCCGTCCCGCACCGAACTGGTGGAGGCCCATGAAGAGGCGCTGGGCCGCCCCGTCGCCGACCTGGACTGGCACGAGGTGTTCGCTGCGGCCCGCTACTGCGCCATCGTGGTCCGCGTGATCAACCGCATGGAGGAGCGGGGCCAACTGTCGGCCGGTACCGACACCTACCTGGCGGGCGGCGTCACCGACTGCCTGCGCCTGCTGCTCGAGGAGGGCAGGTTGTGATGCGGGTGGTGCTGAGCGACGACCACGCGGCACACGTCCCGACGGGCGAGCTCTACCTCGGCGAACTGGTGCGGCCGTTCGAGTGCCCGGAGCGCTGGGAGCACGTGGTGGCGGCCCTGGATGCCGCCGGGCTGGAGGACCGCACCCCACCGGGCCCGCTGGACCTCGTGGGCGTGGAGGCGGTCCACGACGCGGCCTACGTGCAGTTCCTGCGGACCTTCTGGGATGACTGGACCGCCGCCGGCAACACGGCTGACGCCATTCCGACGATGTTCCCGGTGCGTGGCCTGCGCCACGACAGGGTCCCCGACGACGTTGAGGGCCGCCTTGGCTACTTCGCCATCGCTGCCGAGACCTCGATCACCGCGGGCACCTGGCGGGCAGCCTCGGCAGCTGCGGCGATCGCCCAGACCGGCCAGCGCCTGGTGTCGGATGGCGGGGACGTGGCGTTCGCCCTGTGTCGCCCACCCGGCCACCACGCCTCGGCCGACCAGTTCGGCGGCTACTGCTTCCTCAACAACGCCGCCATCGCCGCCCATGGACTGCGGGTGGACGGCGCCGACCGGGTGGCGGTGCTGGACGTGGACTTCCACCACGGCAACGGCACGCAGTCCATCTTCTGGGAGCGGCCCGACGTCTTCTTCGCCTCCCTGCACGGCCATCCGGCCGATGCATTCCCGCACTTCCTGGGTTGGGAGGACGAGGTGGGTGCCGGGGGCGGCGCCGGGGCCACCCTGAACCTGCCGTTGCCCCGCGGGACCGGCTTCGACGCCTGGGGCGAGGCCCTGGAGGTGGCCTGCGGGGCCATTTCACGCTTCGGTGCGGAGGCGTTGGTGGTGTCGCTCGGCGTGGACACGTTCGCCGGCGACCCGATCAGCTTCTTCCGCCTGGCCACCGACGACTATCTGGCCGTGGGCCGCCGGATCGCGGCGCTGGGACTGCCGACTCTCTACGTGATGGAGGGCGGCTACGCGGTGGCCGAGATCGGGACCAACACCGTCAACGTGCTCGTGGGCCACCTGGGCGGGTAGGACCGGGTCGTCCACCTCCACCCTCAGGTGGCCGGGTCGAGGAACTCGGTGAAGCCGTAGCGGGGGTAGGGGCCGACGACGATCTGCTCGAGCACGCCGATGCCGGTGCGGTCGCCCTCGGTGGCGCGGACCACGGTCTGCACGTGCAGGTTCTCGGGTGCCATCTCGTCGACCTCGTCGAGCCGCCAGGACTCGCCCTCCATGGCCAGTTCGCCCTTCCAGTGTCCGTGCCCCCAGGTGGGGTGGCTGTACCCCAGTCCCTTCATGCGGGCCGTCACCAGCGGTTCGAGGTCGATGGCCAGAGGGTCGTGCCCCACCCGGTGGAGGGTCAGGCGACCACCCGAGATCCGCCGGGTACCTGCCTGGAACGACAGGTCGTGCTCGACGCGCAGCAGGCGTTCGATGGCCGGGTCCTCGACGCCGGGGATGTCGTCGGGGTCGTCGTAGGCGGGCAGCAGGAAGCCGTCCCAGTGCATCTGGTGGCCGTCGTTGTCCTCGAAGACGCCCATGTGGCTGACGTGGTCGTCCCAGTGCAGGGGTGCCCAGAAGAACTTGAGGCCCCGGTGCTGGCGTGGGGCGCCGGGTGGGGCGGGGTCGCCGACGGGCCGGATGCCCCACGACCGGTCCTTGGTGCCCCAGACCCGGTCGGGTTCGACGGCCAACGTGGCGTGGGGCAGTCGGATCTCGCCGGTCCACCGGCCGAACTGGTTGAAGCGCGTGGCCTCCATGTGGCTGTTGATGAGCGAGCGGTCCAGCAACTGGTAGTCCTCGGCGAACGAGGCCGTGCGGGGCGTCCACTCCAGTTCGGCGCCGATACCGGTGTCGTTGTCCTCGAGGACCACCCGCAGTCGCCTCATCGGTTCCAGGATCTGGATCCGGAACGGCCCGACCGTCATGTCCGACGGGTCGTCGGGCATGCGGCGCGAGGCGTGGAAGGCGTACTGGACGCCGTCGTGGATAACGGTGAGGCCGCAGTCCTGGATGCCCAGGTTGGGGTAGCGGGCACTTCCGATGCCGAGGTAGAGCGTGCCGTCGTCCGTGTAGCCGTTGAACCAGAAGCGGTCGTAGGCGTTGCGGTCCGTCGTGGCGGATACGGCCACGGGTCGGGGGGTCTGGTGGACGAAGTAGTCGTCGAACGATGTCAGCACGGCAGCCTCCGGTGGTTCGGCTCAGGTGGGGGAGGTGCCCCCGTCCAGGTGGATGGTCTGGGCGGTGACCCAGGTGGCCTCCTCGGAGGCGAGGTACACGCAGATGGCACCGACGTCCTCGGGGGTTCCGAGGCGGCCCACGGGGATCCCCTTGGCGATCCCGGTGAGCGAGGTGGGGTTGCCGGTGTCCATC
>LUMD01000976.1_pt1 | contig 9921 bp, 8 predicted proteins | sample 729651 | NCBI WGS metagenome assembly LUMD01 (sample SAMN03860272, study PRJNA289734) | marine metagenome | biome: seawater column; feature: ocean; material: water; isolation source: Red Sea water column Station 34 - depth 258m | place: Saudi Arabia: Red Sea | collected 2011-10-15 | depth 258 m | reverse complement strand
GAGCTGGCTAAACTATGGAGCTGGCTGCCTAATTGTGAAATCTCATAATTGTGACTTTCAGTCACGTCTATTTCTCCACGGCAAATTTCATTTTCCTTTTCAATAACAACAGTTTCCTGGCCTCCTACATGTTTATCTGATTTTTTTATTGTGCCACCTAATGTGATGGCTAGAATTTCAGCGCCATAACAAATTCCAAGTAATGATTTTTTCTCAGATACGGCATGTTTTATTATTTTAGAATTTATGGCGTTGATTCTTCTATCATTTTTTCTTCTTCCAGAAAGAATAAACGAATCAAATTGTTGTATGTCTGATAAATTTACTTCATCAAATTTTTTACTGATAAATTCGGTTTTCTTTTCAGAAAGAAAGTTAATCAGATTTTTTGTATAGACAGAACCATTATCCACAACAAGCAGCAATTACTTGCCTACCTCAATTGAGATATAATGCAGCTCAGTTACATTGTCGACAACTTTAAGATAACCAAAGTTAAGGATGTCTCCCTCTTCCCACATTAGTATACGTTTACCGCTTCCAGCTTCATTGATAAATTGCGTAATCAATTGTGTTGTATCTTCTAGATCAGATTTTGAATAGAATGCAATCTCACCTACGCTGAACGACAGTGGAATTTGAATTGAAGTTGGGATAGTTACCTGAATATTACTTTCTTCAAAAATTGACATGATTGTATCTATTCTTCCAGGTTTATCCAACACGACACCACCAGCGGTGGTAATGGCTGTTCCTGTAGTAACACCAGATAGTTTTTGTAGATATGCCTCAAATGCTGTTTCTTGTGTATCGCCTAATCCAACATAATATTCCCCTGTAAATGCAGCACCAACAGCTGCAATAGTACCGAGCTGTGCTACAACACCACCTGCGCCAGCGGTATAAACTGGAATAAAGTAGGTGTCGTGCTGGCCCACTTGATACAATATGTTATCACCGATTCGGGGATTTCGCAAAAGTGTCTTTAATTGAGCAAAGTCTGGATCTCTATCCAACGCTTCACGAACAGATGTTGGACCTAGCAGTTTGGTTTCAGATTCTATTGGAACTTCATAAAATTGCATTCGGCCCAAGTTTGGAGTATCATTTTCTACAACCATGTATCCAGCCAAGTTTCTTCCCTGTGATCCTCTAAGTTCCAGAGATAGCAGACCAACAAATTCTGGTTCTTCAAATCCAGGTGGTTTTGCTTGTATGTAGTAAGTATCTAGACCACGAGGTATTTCATAGAATTCATTTGCTTGTATGAATATATCAACATCTGTAACGTGATAGATGTTGTACATTTCAGTTCTCCAGTTGAAAAGTTCCTGTGGATACCTAATCTGCTCTTCAAGCCACGTTGGCATCTCAATTACTTGATCCTGATATTGGGCCATGAACATATTAGAAAAAAAGTCATCTCCATGTTTGATTAGCTGAACACTACCATCATACGTGTCAACTAAGCCGTAACCCGCCAGCCTAAGATATGGATTTCCCGCTGACCAAGGCACACTGCTTGAGTCAAATCCTACTATGAGTGGAACGAGCCAATGAGTATTCTTACCATCTGTTACCGGAAGGGCATCAATCTCCTTTCCAAACAAATTATACAAAAAGTATGGATAAAGAGTCTCCATCCTTTCATTAACATCCTTGTATCTCAGAACATGAATTGATGTCCCAGGATATGAGATCATAAAGTTTGGTTCAAACAACCAGCTAATAGGCGGAGCAATTTCCAGACCACCCAACCCATCATATGATGCATTGTTTAGTTCTGCAGTAGTTGAACCCCTATTCGTAGGATATCCTGACCAAGTTTCGTCAAGCAAGCCACCCTCACCATAGTAGATTTGTCTTTGCTCAAATAATTCAGAGCTGTCAACTATTTGACCATCGGTTGCTTCTAAGGTTAGAAATCCTTCTGGGACATGAGTGTAAACCAGATGCTCGTTATACCATTGGTTTTCCAAGCTTACAGAGGTAGGTAAAATTGGTGCCATTGATGCTGTCCAGTATAGTTTGTTGTCAAATCTCAAAATATCATTATCTTCAAAATTTACATAAGGTATAAGACCAATTTCTGGTTTTAATTTTGCAAATGCTGCTTCCCAATCCCATACACGTATACCGTCTAAAACATCAGCATTGTCTTTAACATACTGTTCAATTTGGTTTGGAGAAATTGATTTCAGTGTAACATCATGAGTATGTTCTGTGATTTGATCTAATTCACCAAGGTGTCTGTTCACTCCAATTTGTTGTGCGTTATATGGTCCAAGATATTCTATTTTTTTAGCATCAGCAATACTGGTATTAACAGACATGGCAATGCCAACAACCACTGCGATTGCAATAATAGTAAAAATTCTGATATAGACATCTCGTTTTAACATATGTGTTAGTATTCTAGATCTAATTCTATCAAATATTGAAAACGCAATTAGTGCAAAACCAATAACAAACATTCCGCCTATAGCATATTTTGTATTGTAATCTATGTTCTCGCCAAAGAACATGGTAAAAGCAAGAGTCGTAACCCAATAACACCTAGTATAGGCGGAACCAGAACTAACAGTGCTGGAATCATTGGAGTTACATGTTCTGTTGCATAGGCATAATCAGTTGGTGGTGTTACAAAAGGAAGTGAAAATATTGCAGGGATGTTCTCTACGCCCAAACTGTTTCCGTCTATTACATACGTAGCGGCAAAACCAAACATGATGTTTGCAAAAAATGCTCCAAAGAGGACAACCTTTGTAAACTGCCAAATTACAAAATGCGGGCCAGACAGCTTGTAATCGTGGAACCTTGGAATATTTTCTGCTGCAGATGAAGTTGGATTACGATTAAAAAAACCAATCATGGTAGACAAAGTGTACCACAAAATAGAATGGCGTTTTACAATGTTTACACGTATCAGCGCTATTCCTGATAGAAGTACGGAAGAAACTAATGCGAAATAAAGTGGTGTTGTGAAGATCTCAGCAAACTCTTCCACATTCATAAATAAGACTACAGCTTGATTGCCTACTAACGCAAAGGCAATAATCGCGATTAGAGCTACTATGCCTATTCTGACAAACTTCCCAGCATCTGGTGGTGGCTGGCTACCCCCTTCACTTTTAGCGCTATACAAGTTGAATAACGTCGATTTTTAGTAAATTAATACCTTGTTGGCGTATATGCAAGATTTACGTACCAGAGATTGATGCTACGCCTTTGCATACCATATAGGCTGCAGCATATTTTGGAACGGAGGTTTTTTCATTCATATATGGACCAAATTTTGTGTTTTTTAAACTAAATTTAATCGGAAAATTTGCTAAAATTTCTACTGGTTTATCCTCGATCAAACATGCTTCTACGTATGGATTGAATTTTTCAATGTCTTGGCAGACTAGTTTCACAAGACCGCTTTTACTATTTAGCGAGCCCTCAAGTCGAAAAATTCTATGAATATCTGATGTCACATTGGAATCTATCTTGACTCCAATCGAATTTTTCATTTCTTCAAGTTTTTGCTGATAAGCGACTTGCCCATCAGAGATGACCTTTGTAATAGTCTTTGATCTTTTAGACTTGGAACCAAAGAGTTCCTTTGCCACACGGCCAGACCAACCAGGATCGCCAAGATCTGGAAATGAAGTTCTTGAAGCATTATTTTTTGGAAACCCAAACCTTTCAGGTATGGCATTCTGAAATTTGATATAATCAATTAAATCACGTCTTTCGTTAGAACCCAATTGGTTATAGGATGAGTTTGTGACATAAACATGAAATCCTTCATTACCTGAAAAGGATATTCTGATATTCTTATCATCTATTTGTAAATCACTAGTTAGAATTTTTACCAAGTTCAAAACCTCCTTCTTTACACCAGAAATACAATTTTGGCAAGGCAATGATACAAGATCCAGTTTATTTGATTTGCATTTTGGACAAGTGTCCTGCACTAAAGATATCTCATTGCAAGAAACACATTTCATGCATGTATGATCTTTCCTGCAAGATAGATTTAGATCCTTTGCATCTATATCAAAAATAAGATCAGCCTCTTTCCAGTCTTTTTCTGCCATTGGTAAGTTTGGAAAAGAGTAATATCCGTTTGAACAAAAAACATCGGAAGGTACATTTGTCATTAACATCAAATGCAAATCTTTGTCGGTTTTTAATGACATATGTCTTATCATTCCAGAATTAAATTTTTTATAACCATATTCCCTTTCTTTTGATCTGTCCGGAACGTGAATCAAATCAAAATGATCAAAGTAGTACTGTTTGAAAGTTTCTTCTAAAAATTTTAAATCATTTTCAAGCATTTACAATCTTTTCCTACCAAACTGCATTGGATTTATAATATTATCACAATCAGGCGTGATATAGCAGAGATTATTACTTTTGATCTTTTCGCATGATGGACAAGCATATTTTGTTTTGTTGCCGCCTGTTTCACCAGAAAGCTGTTTGATTTGGTAACGCGTAACTTTTTCATTATAATCAGGAGCATTTTTGAATAATGGTGCAATTTCATCTATTGTTTGCCCTCTTCCAAGAAGAAATGTAGCCAACATAAATCGGCCAGAGTGAGATAAGTTTTCTCCTTTGTTTAGTACTTCTATTGCATGTTCAATGCATGGTGGATACGCTCCTGTTACAACTGTGTTAACTACAAATTTTTTTGCCAAAGCAGATAATCTTTTAACTTTATCCTCAAATCCATCAGACATAGAAGGTGTGTTGGCAGCCTTAATCTTGGAGCCTATATAACCACTAAGTTTCCACCTAATCAGTCTTACAGATTCACGTGGGCTCAAAAAAACCATGCCATTCTCAACATGTCTGTTAACTAACTTCCATTCGCGCTCATGAAAATTTACAGCATGTTTCAAGTAATCAGGAATTGGAATAACAAAATGACCCTCGGTCTTTTTGATAGTTACAGAAAAAATATCTCGAAAAATTTTGATTGCAAATTCTTCGCTTGTTTTATCTGAATTACTAACTAGATCTCTTTGTAGAAATTTTTCAGCCCGACGAGCCTCAGCAAGAGAAAATTTGTTGATTAGTGTGTTAAGCCCACTTAGTTTTAGTAGTACAATTGCTATCAAAAATGAAAATACGTTTAGTGGAAGAGTAGTCTCTTTTTCACTCGGATCATCTAGTTCAGGATAGTAAGTTTTGTCCTCTGCTGCAGATTCAATCCGTTCATATGCTTTATCCACAATAATCTTGAGATCTGGATCAGTAGCAAATTGTTCTAATGTAAATCCCTTATCTTTCAGATACTGCCCAGCCTCTGCTAAGAAAGGATATTTTGCGATCTCATCTTGTCCTAAACTTATCATACATTAACTACCCAAACCTTTCTAAAAAATTTGATTTAAAAGCTTTCAAAACAAAAAAACAATACTGTTTAAATTATGTTTTAAGTCCTTTCATGCGTGCAGATCGGACTTCATGTTTCAATTTCAGGTTCTATTGCTAATGCAGTTACTAATGCAGTAGAGCGTGAATGCTCTGCATTTCAAATTTTTACAGGAAATCCCAGAGGATGGTACTCTAAAGATCTTCCAAGTGAAGATGTTTCAAATTATAAGAAAAATCTTAGTGAATCTGACATTGATAGGTTTGCGACTGTAGCACATATGCCATATCTTCCAAATCTTTCCACTCCAGATGAACCTAGTTATGAAAAATCGATTAAAGCCATGATAAGAGAGGTTGAACGATGTGCCAAAATAGGAATACCGTATCTTGTAACACATTTGGGAAGCCATAAGGGATCTGGAGAAGAAAATGGAATTAAGAGATTAACAAGTGCGCTAATGAAAGTTGCAAAAGCAACAAAGGATGTTACAATTCTTCTCGAAAATACCGCAGGACAAACAAATTCCGTTGGTTCTGATTTTACACAACTAGCAGAGATTTTCTTCAGCCTGGAACCTGCAGATCGATTTGGAATGTGTATTGACACATGTCATGCATTTGCTGCAGGATATGATCTAGGAAATGAGAAAAATGTAAAAGATACATTTGAAAAATTTGATAAAGAGATAGGATTAAAACATCTTAAGATTCTTCATTTGAATGACTCAAAGGGCGAACTAGGTTCTCATCTTGATAGGCATGATCATATTGGTTTAGGACAAATAGGAAGTGCTGGATTGAGCAAAGTAATCAAACTTATGAATAAAAATAAAATCCCTATAATATTAGAGACACCAATTGATGAAAGGCGGGATGAGTTTGAAGATATCGGAACCGCAAAAGAACTTGCGTAAAACTAATTTATTTCACTTAGGTGGCTTGCAATTATGAAATATGATGATGTGATGAAACTTGCACTGGAAAGAGGATTTTATTTTCCAAGCTGTGAGGTTTATTCTGATGCACAGGCTGGATTCTGGGAATATGGACCAACTGGTGTAGGTCTAAAGAATAAATTTTTGGAACTTTGGAGAAGAGAGCTAATTAGGCGTGACAAAATGATTGAGATTGACGGCTCCCAAATAATGTCCAAATCTGTGTTTGAAGCATCAGGTCATCTTGCAAGCTTTGCTGACCCCATAGTAAGATGTACAAAGTGTAAATCCACACACAGAGCTGATAAATTAATAGCTGATATTACCAAAACTGAGATTCCAGAAAGTGCTGGTCTTGACGAATTTGACAAGGTTATTACTGAAAAAAATATTAAGTGTACAAAATGCAATGGTGATTTTGAGAATGCTAAGAAATTCAACATGATGTTTCAGGTAGGAATAGGCCCAGAGGGAGAAGAGGCTTATCTAAGACCTGAAACGTGCCAGTCCATCTTTGTTGATTTTCCTCGACTTTTCAAGACCATGAGAGGAAAACTTCCATTAGGAATTGCACAAACAGGTAAAAGTTTTCGAAACGAGATTGCGCCTAGACAAAGCTTACTCAGACTAAGAGAGTTTTATCAGGCAGAGATTGAGGTATTTTGTAACCCTGCTAAACTAAATGACTTGGACAAATTCTCTGAGATACAGAACACAAAGATCCCGATTCAAATTGATAATGAAATAAAGATTATGACCTGCAAGGAAGCAGTAGATTCAAAAACGCTCCCAAACAAGTTTGTTTCCTACTATTTGGGAATATTAGCAGAATTTTATGAAAAAGCTGGCGTGAATATACAAAAAAGCAGATTCCGGAAATTAGGAGAAAAAGAAAAGGCGTTCTATGCAGAAGTTGCATTTGATTTTGAGGTTGAAACAACTATTGGATGGCTTGAGCTTGTAGCATGCAACTATAGATCAGATTATGATTTGAGTAGTCATGCTAAGAAAAGTAAAGAAAAATTTGAGGTGATGGATGGGGATGAAAAGGTACTTCCACATGTTTTTGAGCTTTCGATGGGAATAGACCGTAGCCTATATACGATCTTAGAACATAGCCTACGAGAAGACAAAGAAAACGAAAGGACTGTGTTATCACTCAAACCATACTTGGCACCTATTCATGTTGGTGTGTTATCACTTGTAAAAAAAGATGGGCTTGCAGAAAAAACTGATGAGATTTATCTGAAAATTAAGCGAAAATATGATGCATTCCTGGATCATTCTGGTGCAATTGGAAGACGATATAGAAGATTGGATGAAGTTGGCGCACCTTACGCCATCACAATTGACCATAAGACATTAGAAGATGACACTGTAACACTTAGAAATCGAGATTCAATGGAGCAAAATAGAATAAATATTTCTGATTTAGAACAGGTACTTTCTAAGGATACTGCGTTTCCCTAATGTCTAGAAATTTTAGAAAAATAAAATAGAAAAAGATTGGACTTTTCGTCTCAATATCTACTCAAGGAAATCCATTGAATTAGATAGATTGGGTGACGAAGATTGTCCTGATGGAGTTGTTGTTGGTATGGATGGGAATTTTTCATCTGTTTGTTGTTCTGCAACCGCGGATGCCTCTTGCAATATTGCATCAGTCTCCTCGTTTACTGTATCAGATTCCATGGTAAATGTGTCATTAGACAACGAGTCTACCATTAACCCACTCAACGTTTCTGTCATAGAATTCAATTCAGAATCAGCTTCTGGCATGAAACTGCTCAGTGATGATTTCAAACCTTTCATGGTTGACATTGCTGGTCCAATTGAAACCATTGCATCACCTAGGTCATGAATAGTACTCAAACGTAATTGAACTTGTTCAAGAGATGTTCTTGCATTGCCCAACATTCTTGAAACTTTACGAACTTCAGCTAGTTCAGATGACAAAACTTTGCTCGCAGAGGTATCATGGTTCTCCATCGCTGTTACGATTCTAGCAAATAATTTCTCGTCTCTTTCATGGAGATTTCTTAACATGACATCCATCTTTGAAGTTTGTCCTTGAAGTTTAGTAACTGCTGTTTGGATTCGTGGTTTTAGAGCTCCCTGTGGCTTTATAGCATCACGAAGTTTTTCTGTCATACCTTTTGTTTCTTGACGTGCCCATGTCTTATCGAATGGCATGTATGCTCGTTTACAATTTTGTTCTTAATCGGCGGTGTGTATTTTGCAGACCAAAAAAATTTTCCATATGGAAAAAAATCAAGAAGTCAATTAACTAAGATTATAACCAAAACACTAAACTTTCTGGAAGAAAAATTTCAGCCTGATTTGATTGTAATTGGTTCAAACACTCCATCCTTACTAGTTCAGATAAACACAAAGAATGTTGTAAAGGTGTTACCTCCAATCAAAATAGCAGCTAAAATTTCAGTCACAGGAAATGTTGCAGTGCTTGCTACACGTGCTACAGTACGAAGTAAAAAATTATCCGAGTACTTGAAAAAGAGCAGACTACAAAAACATGTTCACATAAAGAAAATTGATGCGTCATTATTAGTAGATTTAGTAGAACATACAAAATTTATTGATAACCAGAAATTATGTGAAAGAGTTATTAGACGTGTATTAGCAGAACCATTTTCTGAGTTTAATATCGATGTTGCGACACTATCTAGTACACATCTACCATTATTATTACCATTGTTAAAAAAACAATTTCCTATGGTTACATTTTTGGATCCTGCACAAGAAGTTGCCAAGAAAGTTAGGAAAACCATGATAAAAAAACAGTCAAAGAAAAATACGTTAAAAATTTTTACATCAACAGATCCAAAAAGGTTTGAAAATACTCTTTTGCAAATTGGGATTAAAAAAAATGTTAGGCTTTTGGTTTAGTTTTTGCTCTTCTGAACATATGACTATATGTTTTATCATATAGACGAGAGTATTCGTATGATTTTGGTTTCACAACGTCACCGATTATAATTATAGCAGTTCGTGTAATTTTTTGTTTTTTAATTTTTTTTGAAATTGTTTCCAATGTTCCTGTAATAATCTTTTGATCATTCCAACTTGCACGATAAACAACTCCAACAGGTGTTGATTTTGGATATCCTCCTGCTAGTGTATCTTTTATAATATTTGAAATGAGTTGAATGCTGAGATAGAAGATCATTGTTGTTCTGTGTTTTGCAAGTTCAGATATCTTCTCACGCTTTGGAACTTTTGTGCGTTTTTCTGCTCTTGTTATTATCATTGTCTGCGTTACTCCAGGTAATGTAAGCTGAGTCTCAAGTGCCGCTGCTGCGGCAAGAAACGATGTAACACCAGGTATTATCTCAGAATTAATTTTTTCTTTATAGAGATTATCTATCTGTTCACGTATAGCACCATAAATAGTTGGGTCACCGTCATGAAGACGTATTACATTTTTTCCTTTTTTTACATTTTCTTTTAGTAAATTAAAAATCTCTTCGCGAACAAGCTTAGATGCATCATGCATCTTAGCATTTTTACACATCTTTAGAATTTGTGGCGGGATTAGAGAACCAGAATAAACAACAACATCCGCTTTCTGAATTAGTTTTTTAGCTTTGAT
>LUMD01001029.1_pt1 | contig 9931 bp, 8 predicted proteins | sample 729651 | NCBI WGS metagenome assembly LUMD01 (sample SAMN03860272, study PRJNA289734) | marine metagenome | biome: seawater column; feature: ocean; material: water; isolation source: Red Sea water column Station 34 - depth 258m | place: Saudi Arabia: Red Sea | collected 2011-10-15 | depth 258 m | reverse complement strand
CCCTTCAGCGGCCGCCACTCACGGGAATCTACTGTCGAGTCGTTGGGGTTTTCTATTGTTCTTCCTTCTTATCCGGTACCGACAGGCAGGGTCGACAGAACTCACCGGAATTGTGCTGTCAGCAACCGCCTCACTTCATTGCTGTGATTGTTTTTTTCGGCCAGTTGCGGACAATAGCCCCCCGAACTGGACAATCGCACTATACAGGACCCCCTGCTCATGTCACTGCCCCACATCTCTCCTTCTATCAGGGTACGACGCACGCCTTTTACCCGCCGCGTTGAGGAAGCCGGAGTGAAAGCTTATTCGGTGTACAACCGGATGCTGATTCCAGGATATTTTCATTCCATTGAAGAAGACTATGCCCACCTGAAGCGTGCAGTACAGGTCTGGGATGTATCCTGCGAGCGGCAGGTCGAGATCAAAGGCCCCGATGCACTGGCACTGGTACAGATGACCACACCACGCGACCTGTCACGAATGACTGACGATCAGTGTTACTACATACCCATGGTCGACGATGAAGGTCAGATACTGAACGACCCCATCGTTATTCGGCTGGCTGAAGAGCGCTACTGGTTATCGCTTGCCGACAGCGACATGCTGTATTACTGCAAGGGCCTTGCCATGGGCCGTGACTTGAACGTTCAGATTTTCGAACCTGACGTATCACCCCTTGCGGTACAGGGTCCCAAATCAGACGAACTCATTGAACGGGTATTCGGTGCAGACATCGTCGAGACCCGGTTCTTCCGACATAAAACTGTCAATTTCCAGGGCCAGGATATGGTGATTGCCCGATCGGGCTGGTCTCACCAGGGAGGGTTTGAAATCTACCTGGACGGCAGTCAGCATGGGGAAGCCCTGTGGGACACGCTGTTTGAGGCCGGCAAAGATCTGGATGTTCGTGCGGGTTGCCCAAATCTGATCGAACGCATCGAAGCGGGTCTGCTGTCCTACGGTAACGATATGTCCATTAACGATACGCCGTTCGAATCAGGTCTTGGTAAATACTGCAATCTAGACTCTGCCACCGAGTGCCTGGGACACGCCGCATTAATGCAAAAGCAGAACCCGGGCCGGCAGATCCGGCCATTGGCGGTAGCAGGCCCGGCAGTACCGTCAATCAGCTGGTCCTGGCCGCTCACAGATACCGCCGGGAATACCGCAGGTCACGTCACCTCGATCACATGGTCACCAGACTTTGAAATCAATGTTGCGATCGCTATGGTCCGCAAAGACCACTGGGCTGCGGGCACCACCCTGAACGTTCAAGCCCCTGACGGACCACGCGCCGCGGAAGTGCGTGACTCATTCTGGATTTAAATTACCGATGACAGCGGGTAATCCTTCGTCGACACTACAGCTTCCACGTTAGATCGGGACAACGCCATGACAACCAGCGAACACAGCATCCGACCACGGCGCACATTTATCTTTGCACCGGGCCTTAAGCCAGAAATGTACCCCAAGGCTCTCGCCTGCGGTACCGACATTGTCTGTGTCGAACTCGAAGACGGCATCGCGCCCAAAGACAAAGACGAAGCACGGGAAAAAGGCCTGGCCCTGTTTGCCTCACCCCAGGCAGATGATGGTGTCGAGCGAATCGTGCGTATTAACTGCCTGCGTACGGCATTCGGTCTCGCCGATGTCAACGCCGTACTGGCAACGGATACTCCACCACCGGCTTTAATGCTGCCCAAAGTCATGACAACGGACGAAATTATTTGGCTGGACGATCTGCTGTCTGAACGCGGTCACGATACCCGACTGCATGTCATCATCGAAACCAACGCTTCACTGGAAGCAGTCCACGATATTGCGCAAGCGAGCACCCGTATTGATGCACTTTTTTTTGGCGGAGTCGACATGGCAGCAGAGCTGCGCTGTTCTAATGCCTGGGAGCCGCTGCTTTATGCACGATCAAGAGTTGTGCACGCCGCCGCCAGCGCAGGTATCGATGCGATAGACGTGCCTTATCTCGACCTGGAAGACCCCGACGGTATGGCGCGGGAGGCCACGCTGGCAAGGGAACTGGGGTTCAGCGGCAAGGGTTCTATCCATCCGAAACAGATACCGATACTGAATGATGTCTTCACCCCCAGTGAATCAGAAATTGCGCACGCGCGCCGCATTCTAGATGCGTTTGCCAAAGCGGACACGGGGCTGGTGGTCGTTGATGGCAAGCTGATTGAAAAACCGGTGTTACGTGACATGCAGCGCATCCTGTCTATTGCAGAGAGGCTAGGGTCGTAAATTTAACGTCCAGACTGGCAAGTAAAGCCCAGCTGATTTAGCCACTACTTCAGACCGCCGCCACCTTCGCCCGCCGACCATTCCGGATAGCGCTCCAGGCCTCGGCGGTACCGTCATGATCGGACCCAAATAATTTATCCATGGGTACCAGGCTATTGCCATAGTTGCAGTTGTACAGGCGATGGTGCAGTTGATGATGGAACGGACTCAGATAAATCAGAGGCTTTCCGCGGACTGCCAACGATTCGTAGCCGGTATGACTCACACCCGCACCAATTGCGTTCCACTGTAAGTGGAAGAAGATGTGGATGGGATGGGAAGCAAACAGAATATGAATCAGTACGTTGCTCAGGTAAATGAGGTGTTCAAGGGGATGCATTGAAAAACCGGACCATGGCCCCGTACTCACATTGCGGTGATGTACCGCATGGGCAATCCGGTAGAGTGGCTTCCAATGAAGCAACCGATGGATGAAGTAGAAATGGGCCGAGTCGAAAAATGGAATCGCAAACAATATCAGCACAAACCAAACGGGATGCTCGCGCCAGTCAAGATAGAACGGAAGAAGCTCGTTCGCATAACTCCACATAAAAAACACTTCATAGGCCGTCCACAACGTCACACCGCTGACACAACTCCAAAAGATGTTGTCCCACACCTGGTCACGGGCAAAAAACTTTCGATCATCACGGCCAAGCTCCTGGTTACTAAATCTGAGTTGTCTATCCTGACGTTTGAAAGTATAAAAATACAGATGAAGACCACCCACGATCAGCACAAAGAGCATTAGATTACGCAGATACATCTGGGCGATCCAGCTGAACTCGAATGTGGCACAACGCGTAATGGCAGGCTGCAGGTAAGTCCACGTTATCAGCCCAAACAACCCGAACGGTATGACAACTGAAAACAGGTAAACCCTCGACAGCAGGTATTTAATCGCGGCTACCGGTCGCGGGGGCCAAACAAAAACCGGTACGCCTTCAATTGGAATCGATGGTTGATAATTCCAGGGGGATTTATCCTGTCCTGCAATATCGTCTTTATTGATTGCTCTTGACATCGAGCCCTCCTTGAAGCCGGTTGTCATTGTGCAGAAAATCAGGGCCAAGTAAAGTACTCTTCCGTCAGGAGTGGCGAGGTAAAACTATGAATGGCGCTGACCTGATTGCACAGATACTGAAGCGCGAAGGCGTCAAAATCCTTCCTGCATTTCCACACAGCGACCTCATCGAAGCCGCGGCCAAGATCGGTATGCGACCAATCATCGTGCGCCAAGAACGCCAGGCGCTACATATCGCTGATGGCTACCTACGCGCGACCGGCGGACAGTCCGCGTGTGCCACCACCGTTCAGTATGGACCCGGGTCCGAAAACGCAACCGGTGCACTCGCTCAATGCTTTGCTGACAACGTGCCCCTGCTGCATCTACCCGGCGGTTACGCAACTGGTAATCAGGGTGTCACTCCAAATTTCAGTGCGGCACGCAATTTTCAGTACATCAGTAAATGGTGTGAAGCCGTCCACCGTGTGGACCGGATCCCGCAGATGATGCAGAACGCGTTTGCACAATTAAGAAATGGGAAACCTGGCCCGGTTGTTCTGGAAGTGCCGCACGACCTGTATACGCAAGACGCGGATCCCGGGCTCATCGACCAGTACCGGCCGCAGCGTCGATCAACGCCGTGTGCCGATGGTTCCGATATCTCCAAACTCTTGGACCGGCTGCTCGATGCCAGCGCACCAGTCATCATTGCCGGGCAGGGCATTCTTTATGCCGGTGCAGCAGATGAATTGACCCAACTGGCAGAACTTGCCCAGATTCCCGTGATCTCAACGCTGAATGGCAAGGGCTGCTTTCCGGAAAATCACCCCCTGTCGCTGGGCTGCGCCGGCCTTTCACGACCCGATGGCGTCGTTCAGTTCCTGAACAATGCAGACCTAATCGTGGGTCTGGGTACCAGCTTTACCCGATCAGAATACATCACACCATTCCCTCGCGGGGGGCGTACTTATGTACAGCTGACCAACTGGGAGGGTGATATTGCCAAGGACTACCCCATCGATTTCGCCGTCATCGGTGATGCGAAGCCCACCCTGGCAGCCGCGGTCGAGGAACTCTGCGAAAGGCTGGGTACAACTGGCCGTAAGGAAAATTCCACAACCAGAGACCAGGTGCTGGCCGCAAAACAGGCTTTTCTAAAAACATGGCAGCCTTTGCTGGAATCTGACCAGATACCGATTAACCCTTACCGCGTGATCTGGGACTTGATGCACACCGTAGCCCGACACCGAACGATCGTCACTCACGATGCAGGCTCTCCGCGTGACCAGACCACAGCCTTTTATGAAACACTGGTCCCCCACGGCTACCTGGGTTGGGGGAAAACCACGCAACTCGGTACCGGACTTGGCCTGATTCAGGGAGCAAAGCTGGCCAAACCCGACAGGACCTGCGTGAACCTGATGGGCGAAGCTGCTTTTGGCATGGTTGGCATGGAGCTGGAAACTGCCGTGCGCAACGAAATTGGTACAACAACGATCGTGCTGAAAAATTCTGTCATGGGCGGCTACACCGAATATCATCCAGTTGCATCTGAACAATATGCTATTCACGAACTCGGGGGGGATTACGCGGATGTCGCCAAAGCCTTGGGTGGGCACGGAGAACGCGTCACTGAGCCCTCTCAGATCATACCCGCTTTGAATCGCGCATTTACGCAAAACGCTGTGGGCGTGCCGGCGGTTGTGGAAGTAATCACCTGCGAGGAACCCCGAAAAGCGACTGCACTGCCCTATAACGTTTCCTAACATGGTCCATATACCACTCAACCTGCAGTATGTAGTTAAATGACATTCGACTATGTCGTAGTCGGCGGCGGCACAGCCGGCTGCGTGCTGGCCGCACGGCTGTCCGAAAACCCATCCTGTCAGGTGCTGCTGCTGGAAGCTGGCCCGAGATACCGTGGCCTCTCTATACAGGTACCTGGTGCTGTCGGTCAGCTTTACGTTAAAGGCAACTACCACTGGGATTATCGCTGCGAACCTGAAACCCACGCGTCCGGCCGGTCTTTACCCTACAAGATGGGCCGCATCCTTGGTGGCTCTTCGGCAATCAATGGAATGATGTGGGTCCGAGGAAACAGCGCCGACTTTGACGGTTGGGCGGCCTCAGGCTGTAATGGTTGGTCTTACTCCGACGTCGAACCTTTGTTCCGTCGCATTGAATCCTTCAGCGACCCAACCGATCCCTACATGGGCCACAGCGGTCCAATCAAGGTCACTGCCGACGATCCTGCCGTGTCTCCCTTGAATATTGCGTTCCTTAACGCGGCCGAACAAGCGGGCTACCCACAGAATCAAAACTACAACGGTCCAATACAAGAAGGATTCGGAGCAATGCATCGCAATACCGATAAGGGCCGCCGATCAGATGTTTACGCAGGGTATCTTCAGCCCGCACTGAAAAGGCCAAACCTCACAGTCCTGGCAGGCGTGCAGGTTGAACGGGTAATGATTGATGGGACAAGAGCCACGGGCATCGTTATCAGTGATGACAAACAACGCCGGACAATCACTGCAACTGAGGAAATTCTGATAGCAGCTGGGGCCATCGCATCGCCGCAACTGTTGCAACTGTCCGGAATTGGATCACCCGAACATCTTGAGTCGCTGGGGATACCAATAGTGCATGATCTCCCTGGCGTTGGTGAGAACCTACACACACACGTACTGATATCAGTGGCTAACTTTGAAAACCGGTGCAGCAGCGACCACTCATATGAATGTCGGTGGATTCCTTAAAACGGATAGCGGCTCACCAGCACCAAACCTCCAATGCTCCTTTATGCCCTTGGCATTTGGCGATCTCTACACTGATTTCGGAGGGCATGGGTTCCAGATATGGGGTGATCTGGTAGCCCCCAAAAGCCGGGGATCTGTAAAGATTTGTGATACCGATATAAAGGTCAATCCAAAATTTAGATTTAACTTTCTAAGAGATAACGACGATCTGTTAGCACTGCGCTCAGGCTACGAAATGTTAAAAGACCTGAGCCACCAAAAAGCATTCGCAGAATTCATGGGTAAAGAGATAAATCCTGGACCACGGATCACCTCGACAGACGATATCGAACCCTGGATTCGAGAAACTTTCAGTGTCAGCCATCACCTGGCCGGCACCTGTAGGATGGGACCAACTAGTGACCCGCTCACAGTAGTTACACCTGAACTTAAGGTAAGCGGTCTAGAAAGACTTCGAATCGTTGATGCCTCAATTATGCCCATCGTTACGAGAGGAAACACACATGCGCCAGTGATCATGATCGCGGAAAAAGCCGCTGACATGATTCGCCACGATCAGAGATAGATTCTGGGTCATGTGCCACTATATAGCTGATAGGATAGTCACTGGTTTATTGTAGGAGATCATCATGATACTTTCGGCCGATGAGATTAAGCGATATAAAGATACGGGCTTGATCTTTCCTCAGCGCGTGATGACTACCGATGACGCGGCCAACTACCTTGCTGAACTCGAAGCCTATGAAAAAAATTCGGGCGGCCCGATCAATGGCAAGTGGCGTTACAAGTCACACCTTGTATTTCCCTGGTTTGACCAACTCATGCGGCATCCGGCAATCCTCGAGTTGGTCCGGCCTATTCTGGGGGATGATCTGATGGTTTGGACTACTCACATCTATCCGAAAGAACCAGGTGACGGCCGGTTTATTTCTTGGCACCAGGATAGCGCCCACTGGGGACTCGACAGTAATCAAGTACTAACCGTGTGGGTGGCTCTAACGAACGCTACTCGAGAGAACGGGTGTATGAGAATGCTCCCTGGCAGCCACCACAATGGACAAGTTGAACATCAGGATACCGAAGATCCAAATAATTTTCTGACCCGTGGCCAAACCATATTGAATGGAATCGATGAAGACCAATCCGTCTGGGTCGAACTCAAAGCCGGCGAGGTCTCAATCCATCATGTTGACTTATTTCACGCGTCAACACCGAATCGTTCGGGGCAAAGACGAGTTGGCGTCGCTATCCGCTATATCACACCCGCGGCCCGCCAGACCCGAATCGATGTGGACTATGCGACATTGGTCAGTGGAGAAGACCGTTTCGGTCACTTCAAAGAGGAGATCGCCCCGGTGTCCACTATGTCTTCCGATGCTATTGCCTTCCACGAACATGTGGCTGACCTCCAGGGCCAGATCTACCTGACCAACACGGACCGAAATAGCATTGCCGGACTCCAGGACCCACAAAGATCCGATACAAACTCTTGAATCTGCGGCCTCGTCATAAGGACCCCTGACTATTGAGTCCATCACTTACAACACGTTTACTGAGTACACGCTATGACAGATAAACTCGGAATGACAACCGACGGCGCACTGACGACGTTGGACATTCACTCACTGCCGGAAGAATCCACTTACGCCGGCGTGACCAGTTTTCTCCGCCGGCCCTATCAGAAAGACCTCAGTAACATTGACGCTGCCATAGTCGGCATCGCCTTCGACACAGCAACGACCAACCGCCCAGGCGCCCGCTTCGGACCTCGTGGGATCCGGAACGCATCGGTCAGCCTGGCATTCGGCACCCGTGTTTACGGCTGGGATTTCCATCCCATCCGCGAACTACGAATTTGTGACCACGGTGATCTGCCATTCGACTTTGCACAACCCGCAAAGGTCCCGCAACAAATCGAAGAGTACGTCTCCTGGATGCTGGGTCAGGATGTCATGGTGCTGTCACTGGGTGGCGACCATTTCATCAGCTGGCCTCTGGTCAAAGCACATGCTAGAAAACACGGCAAACCAATTTCACTGATTCACTTCGATGCGCACAGTGACACCTGGCCTGATGAACATGATGATGGTGTCAATCACGGCACCATGTTCTGGCATGCGACAAAACAGGGATTCCTTGATCCTGCGACATCTGTTCAGATCGGCCTGCGGACCGACAACCAGGACACCCTGGGTTTCAATATCCTCGATGGCCCGGGTACCGGTACCCCCGTCTGTGGTGGACTTACCACCAGCCAGGCGAGGGAAATTGTGAAAGGCTTGGCAGGTATCAACATCGTGGGAGCGGACCTGGTAGAAGTGGCACCGCCTTACGACCACGCTGAGATTACCGCGCTAGCCGGAGCAACACTGGCGCTGGACTTCCTTTGCCTGTTCGCAAAAGCCCCCTGGCGTCAATAGGCCAGTCACGACCCGCCGGACCTAGGCCCACGGCCTGCCCCGGGTTGTCCTGAATTTGCGAGGTGTCATCGCGCGACTCGACCGTGGCGTCGGGCCGTACATTGCCGTAATCGACATTCATTCAATTTAGTTTTTATAACAATAATCAAAGAATATATCGTTTGTCGACACGCTATTAATCCTATAAATTTCGCGCCGCTTTAGTCGTGCACGTCTTTTCGCTCTCATTTTTCAGGATTAATAATACTAATATGTCTAAATCACCTCCCCGACACCTTGACCAAACGGTCGCAAAATGGACCCTCGCGAACGATGATCACGTCCTCAAAGGACCTGAGGCGGCACTGCTGACCGTACTGGATTCAAAAGAATTCAGCATTCTCGACTACGACATCGTCATGCGGCGTGGCCGGCAAGCCCAGGCCCAAGCAATGCGCCGGTTCATCTGTCAGTTGGGCCGCATCGTCGGTCGAGTATTCACGGCGTTATGGGTGGCCCCGGTTGGCAAGTATCGCGACACCCATGCTCGTAGCTATCAAGCTGAATTGATTCGGTCACTACCCGATCACCTGCTGCGGGACATCGGTATAGAACCGCCGAGTCGGTTTCAGTCGCCGCTGGAAATTCAGACCCGGCTTGCCTACAACCAGACATCCTGGCAATAACCGTTCGTTCGTCCAGCCTCTACTGGCCCCTGGCCGGGTATTTGTACTGGTATGGTTGATTCCGCGTGTTTCCCAGCCGGAGTTTCAGACTGACCCGCCGGGCCGGTACTTCAACGGGGTGCAGGGTCGCCTCGTAACAATGGCAGCGCACGTGAAGTCAGTCTTCGCCGCCCTCAAACGCTGCCAGTTCGCTCATGAATGACCCTGCAATGTCCGCATTGATCTTGCAGTCGAGCAGTATAGGCCCTTCTGGTGACCGTATAGAGGGCGCTGCCTGCTCTAGGTCATCCATAGTCCGGATCGTAAAGGCCTCAAAAGCAAACCCTTCCGCGATGGGCGCAAAGTCCAGATCCGGAAATACCGACAGCCCGACTGGACGCTGATGCATCTTTAAAAAGTGCAACTCGGCACCATAGGCACAATCGTTCATCACTACGATAATCAGCGGCAGATCTTCGCGAACAACCGTTTCCAGTTCACTGAGGGTCATTAGAAATCCACCATCACCCACAATCAGCACGGTCGTGCTATCAGGCCGTGCACGGGCAACACCCAACGCCGTACCAAAGCCGAGACCGATCGACGCAAAATTTGTAGTGAACTTGAATTGATCCGGGCCTGGTACCGAAATGTAAGGTACGATGCCGAGAAAATTACCCGCATCGTAGACCAGGTTGCGTTGTTCGGGCAGTATTCGATCCAGTGCAATCCCCAATGATCTGGGATCAATGGTACGGGCCGTATGTGCAGCCTGAAAATCACCCACAGGGTCGAATTCTGCAATGC
>LUMD01002547.1_pt1 | contig 9984 bp, 9 predicted proteins | sample 729651 | NCBI WGS metagenome assembly LUMD01 (sample SAMN03860272, study PRJNA289734) | marine metagenome | biome: seawater column; feature: ocean; material: water; isolation source: Red Sea water column Station 34 - depth 258m | place: Saudi Arabia: Red Sea | collected 2011-10-15 | depth 258 m | reverse complement strand
GTCTAGGAGTGCTGAATAAAAACGAGCAGTATCGGAGGCTAGAGTAGCTAGGTCGAGCCGGTGGGTGCTTTCGGCTGGATAGAGAGCCAACATGTAGTCATCTAGTAGTTCAATCAAAGCCGTGTTTTCAGGCTGACGTGGATCCGCCCGGATTATGCTGAAATCACTGGTTGTGTCCATAACTTAGATAATAACGCAGACAACGTCGCAGGTTCGACGAAGCCGATACCATCCGATATACCCAGGCAGCGTTCTTGGTGAAGCTGCGACAGTTCGACTTTGTCCCTATCGCCCAAAATATTATTGGTAAAATTTAAAGCTAGAGTTAATCGTGAAAAAACAAAACATAAGGTCGACACTTTTTTGACTTTAAAGCCTGTGTTGTAACCGATCGTTGCGACAAACATTATCAACTGCTGGATATGCCGAGGGCACATGGCGAAAGATGATCTATACCGACCAGATTTATGGTCACTCGATCCTGGAGTTTTGCACCTTAATCATGGTTCATTCGGGGCATGCCCAAGTCAGATTCTCGAGAAACAGGCCGAGCTGCGCCGGCAAATGGAATCAAACACTTTGGGATTTTTTGAGCAGGATCTACCCGAATTATTAGACAAAGCACGTGAAGCATTGGGATCGTTTCTGAAAGCACCAGCCTCAGACCTGGTGTTCGTAGATAATGCAACAACCGGTGTCAGTACAGTCTTGGCAAACCTAGATTTGAGTGCCGGTGACCGAATTCTGGTAACCGATCATGGTTACAACGCCTGTTCCAATGCTGCTCATTATTTTGCCAGTCGAACCGGCGCAAGAGTGGATGTCGTTAATCTTCGATTTCCCAATTCGGACGCCGATGAGTTCATTGATGACATACTGGGGGCATGTACACCCCGTACACGCCTTCTACTGATTGACCACATTACAAGTCCGACTGCATTGATAATGCCGCTAGAGGCAATTATTCCGGTGGTACAACAACGCGGTATACAGGTATTGGTCGATGGGGCGCACGCACCGGGTATGCTACCGCTGAGCCTGGCTGAACTGGGTGCCGATTACTATACGGGCAATTGCCACAAGTGGATGTGCGCGCCGAAGGGTACCGCTTTTCTCTATGTCAGGCCGGAGCACCAGTCAAAACTTCATCCGCTGACAATCAGCCATGGTATGAATAGACCAGTCGGCGACAGTACGCGATTTCGGTTGGAATTTGACTGGATCGGTACCCGCGATCTGACTGGATTTCTTACTCTGCCAACGCTGATCGGCTACCTAGATGGCGTTTCCAGCCACGGGTGGGGCGGCATCATGGCAAGAAACCGAGCCCTTGCAGTCGAAGCCCGCGATCTGATCGGTCAGGAGTTGGGACTGGAGCCGCCTTGTCCGGTAGATATGATCGGTTCGTTGGTGACGGTCTGCTTACCCAAGGCAAAGAGAACAACATTCACTGATTATCATGCGGTCGATCCGCTCAAGGAGGTTCTTCGGCACAGTCACGGAATAGAGGTGTCCCTGTCAGCGTGGCCCTCTCCGGCCGGGCGTTACCTCAGAGTTTCAGCGCAGTTGTACAATGCCTTATCCCATTACCAACAACTGACAAAGGCACTACAGCTGGAGCTGGGCCGTGGGCACTAGGTTCGGGCCTGGCCTCAGTCTGTTAAGTCTCGTAGCATGTTTCGGGCGATAATCAGCTGCTGAATCTGACTGGTGCCTTCGTAAAGCCTGAATATACGTACGTCACGGTAAAAGCGTTCTATGCCGTAGTCGGCAATGTATCCAGCACCGCCAAATATTTGTACAGCGCGGTCCGCAACGCGCCCAACCATCTCTGAACAGAAATATTTGCAACAAGAGCTCTCTGTAGCCACTGTCTCGTCGAGATCTTTTTTACGCGCCGCATCGATAACCATCGATCTGCCCGCGTACCACTCCGTTTTCATATCGGCGAGCATACCTTGTACTAACTGAAATTCACCTATTACTTGTCCGAACTGCTTACGCTGAGCCGCATAGCGTGTCGATTCATCAATCAGCCGGTCTGCTATGCCGACACAAACAGCCGAGATATGAAGGCGACCCCGTTCAAGAACCTTCATGGCCGTGACAAAACCTTTGCCTTCCTCAGTGCCGAGTAGTGCCGATGCTGGAATCTCAGCGTCGTTCAGCACGACATCACAAACGTGTGTACCGTGTTGCCCCATCTTTTTTTCTGGTATGCCGATAGTGAGGCCGGGTGTTTGGGCAGGAACCAGAAATGCTGAAACACCTCTGCTACCCTGGCTATCGGGATCAGTTCTAGCCATCACAGTGAAGAGGCCTGCTTTGTCGGCATTTGTGATGAATCTTTTAGTGCCGTTGAGTCGATAACAATCACCGTCCCGGACAGCTGAGGTGCGGATAGAGCCGGCATCTGAGCCTGCATCGGGTTCAGTGAGCGCAAAACTTGAGATGACCTCTCCACTGGCCAGTCGTGGAAGNNNNCCCTGGCTGCCTATGCCGATATTGGTACCCACGACAGTGCGGAAGGCCGGCGATGCCCGCCCGAGCTCCAGTGCCACGAGGCACTCTTCCTCCATTGTCAGTCCAAGGCCGCCATAGCTTGTGGGAATTGATAGTCCAAAAAGACCAAGCTCCGCCATTTTTGCGATCAGCTCTGTCGGGATGTCGTTTTGCTCGGCGACCTGAGCCTCAGTCGGAATAAGCTCCTGCGATACAAACCGAATGACTGTTTCCAGAAGTTGATCGAGTATTTGCGAATCCTTTATCACGCTATCTCTCTTGTAAGCCCGAGTGTGTTGAGAACTGCTGTTGAATATTCAATAGTGTTAAACACGGTCTTGTGCAGGTTCGCCATATATTTCAATTATTTTCTGATCCTGTGCCTGTGGTGAGAAAAACTCCCATTCCAAACCGTTGGTATCGTAATTACTGGAAAACCCCTGTACGGCTTCATCTTCAAAACCCACATGGCGGAGTTGACCGGCTCGATCGGGGATCTGATTGATCGAAAAATTGAGCGTGTCGGTGCGCCACATCGCATATTTGCTGGACACAATAACCGTCGGTCTTTGGCCGAGACGTGTGGAGTAATCCTCTATCGAACTGTCGAGGTCACCCACCGCAAGGGCGATATGAAAACGTTTCATGAAAATCTCCAGTAAGAGTCTCTACCTAGTATGCCATGCCCTGGTAAACAGGCTTGCAAGAGATACAGAATAGTGGCATTGCCACCCTAACATTAAACAGGCCGGAATCTCGAAATGCGCTGACACCCGAAATGATGGCAGGGCTAAAAAAAGCCTTACCTCGCCTGGCGGCCGACCCTGGCGTCCGCGTGGTGGTATTGACGGGCTCCGGTCGAGCATTTTGCGCAGGTGGCGATGTTAAGCGGTTTGCCGCGGTATCTTCTGGCACACAAAGGGTAGCGGCTTTCGAGGAGAGAGTGCACGATCTGCGGAGTCGGATGGAGGTCAGTCGTTTGCTGCACGAAATGGCAAAACCAACACTCGCGGTTATACCGGGTCCCGCGGCTGGCGCAGGGTTATCGCTGGCACTGGCCTGTGACCTTCGGATCGCCGCAGAAGACGCAAAGCTAACGACCGCGTTCTCAAAAGTGGGTCTGTCAGGTGATTTTGGTGGCAGCTATTTTCTAACGTATCTTGTGGGTGCTGCAAAAGCCCGCGAGCTCTATTTCACAGGGCAGGTTTTACTTGGACAGGAGGCTCTGGAGCTTGGAATCGTGAACCGCGTGACCAGCGTAGAAGATCTGGAGCAGGAGGCGAACCGCTACGCAGCAGAACTGGCTGCGTTGCCTACCCTTGCCGTGGGCTATATGAAAAAGAACCTCAATACAGCGCTTAAAGGGTCTCTAAGCGATGTACTGGACAGCGAAGCTATTCATATGATCCGGACCTTCGAAACGGAAGATCATAAGAATGCTGCACAGGCGTTTTTGGAGAAGCGCGCGCCAGAGTTTTCTGGTCATTAATCTATCAGTCGATTCAGAAAATACCGCCACTGATCAACTGCACGACTACATCGTATGACTTTCTTCCTGCTGCTGTAGCGAAAAGATTGAGGTATAACCGCCGGACCAGTCCGGTGGCAGCAGACAAGGCTCCGGGTCATGCCGTGCCCAGCGTGCGGCTTGGCCCCGGACAATATGCTGATCATATTTTGATCGAGCAGGGTTAAAGGTATAAGTCATCGCATCGGCGGCCGCATAAGCATTCAGCAGCAGGGGTCTTGGTCGCTCCGTGCGATTGATTTTCGAGCCATGTACCGTTCGGCAGTTATGAATAGGGATTGAACCGGCAGGACCGGGAAGGTAGGTTTCTCGAGACATATCAAGCTGTCTGATGTCTTCGTCAGACAAGCAGCCAACCCACTGGTTCTCTTGATTGTACTGATCAAACAGGGGGCCTTTATGACTGCCAGCAATAACGCCTAAGGGGCCTTGTTCATTACCGCAGTCTTCTAGGTAAAGGCCCACTGTACATGGGGTGTAGTTGGTGTGCGGCCAGAAGCTGATGTCCTGGTGCCACTTGACCTCTTCACCACCGCCAGCCCATTTAAAATTAAGTTTTGAGTGATGGAATTTGATGTCTGGCCCAATCAGATCGGAAAGAATTTCAGTGATTGTTTCAGACGATGCATAGGCCCAGTAGTTTTCATCATAGTCGTTAGGGCTGGTCAGGCGTCTTAGGCGTGGGTCATCCGAGCAATGACCGGGTTCGAGATCCCACGTGGCATCAGATTGAGCCACTTGCCGACTATCGTCTATTGCCCGGGCTGTGATGTCTTGTAGCTTGTGAAGGGTTTGACTATCAATTGCATTCTCGATCAGTAGATACCCATTGTCGAAGTAGAATTCCTGCTGTTTACGGGAAATAAACTGCGGGTTATTTTTGAGAATTTCTTCAGGGGACATACGGTTAGTCCTTAAGCTTGTGGTGGCGAATTGGATCCTTGATGGATGATCTGTATCACTATGTCGTGTCTTGTTAGACGAAATATGTAGTCTTTACAATTGATTGTCAAAGAACATCTCGTCCAGATGTCAGGTGTCCGAAACTGGTGCGAGAGACGAGACTTAGGAAACATGATTTAACTTCTAATGGAGTACGACTAAGTCGTAGCAAATTGTACCGAGAAAAATGTGGTAGCGTTGACGTTGGATTCATCAAACAACCCGACAGAATTTTTATAAAAGGAATCAACTGGTGTTAGAACAGCCTCATCATCAATTCTGTTTAATGAGCTTCAATATCCTGTACGGCGGTACTCACCTGGGTCAACCACTTGAACAGACAGCTGCTGTCATTCGTTTGGCTCAGGCTGATATCGTGGTGGTGTGCGAGCAGTGGGGAAATGCAGAACGGCTTGCTGATTTGTTGAAATTTACATGTCACGTTGTTGTTGCGCCACCCTACTGGCAGAGTGTTGCTGTTCTGAGTCGTTATCCGATACTAGATACATTCGCTAATGGAGCGCGACTTGAACTTGATTCGCAGCGGTCGCTATGTGTGTTTGGTGTGCACTTGACTTCATCTCCTTATCAGCCTTACCGGTTCCGGGATAAAGCCGACACCAGAAAAGAAGAGGTGATCGAAGAGGCTAGGAAAACCCGAGAGCATGAGTTAGTTGCTGTGTTGTCGGAAATTCAGCCACTGATTGAAGCTGGAGAAGGCGTGCTGCTGTGTGGGGACTTCAACGAGCCGTCACATCTGGACTGGACACAGCTATCTGCACGGCAGGGACGTCACTTTGGATTAGAGGTGGCGTGGCCAAGTTCCAAGCGGGTCACTGAAAATGGTATGGTGGATGCGTACAGAGCGGTGTTTCCCGACGTTTGCCGTCATCCTGGCTATACGTGGACCAGTGTTCCCGGTTTGGGTGTCGGTGGGAGTGAACGAGCCGAACATGAGGTACATGACAGGATAGACTTTATTTACCACGCGGGACCGGGCCTTAATCCAATAGGAGCCTCGGTCATTGGAGAGAATCAACGCCATGCCTTCAGATCATCGCGCAGTTGCTGTGAAATACCAGATTATTTAAATCGCAACCCATAAGAGGTTGTTGTAGAGACTGGAATTGAAGGGATTTATGTCGCACCGGCGTTGAAATTGTGCGTATACAAGTTGTCAAGGATCAATTGCAGTACGAAGATTCTTCTGTGGTGCTGGTGTACGGCTGTAATAGACCTATAATGATAGGGCGCAATCAAACGTGGAATGGACGTGGATTGCAATAAAAATTGAACTCTAGGATACCCAAGACGAGGAGGATTACATGTCTGAAATTGAACGAATGAAGAAAAAGCTGGATCGTGGCCAAATTACTCGACGTGAGTTCCTGTCGCGAATGTCAGCTATCGGTGCTACTGCTGCTCTACCGGCAATGTACAGCAACAACGCGCTTGCTGGGCCGAAGAAAGGCGGGCGCTTAAGAGTTGGATTAGGTCATGGTTCTACAACCGACGGGCTAGATCCCGCAACCTATGAGAATGGATTCACGGCTGATTTGAATTATGCGATTCACAATCATATGGGTGAGGTCGATGATGCCGGCATTGGCAAGTCTATGGATGCTGATGATGTGGTTGCTTCGTTTCAGCATCATATGGGAGAGACAAAGTCTCCAGCCAAGTCGTTGTTGGCGCAGGTGGAGTCGATTCGCAAGGACGGCTCTCACCAGGTGATTTTCGAACTAGCGGGTGGTAATGCTGACTTTTCATATATCGCGGCTGATTACCACATCGCCATCAAGCCATCAAAAGATGGAAAGATCGATGCTGCAGATGGTATCGGTACAGGCGCTTTTGTGCTCGAAGATTTCGACCCAGGTGTTCGGGCATTCTTCAAGAAGAATTCGAATTACTGGAAAGCGGGTCGAGGACACTTCGATGAACTAGAATTGTTGTCGATTATCGACCCCACCGCGAGAACCAATGCGTTAACGACCGGGGAAGTCGATGCCATGGATCGACCAGATCTTAAGACAGCTTCTCGCTTGGGCCAAAAACCTGGCATAGTCATCGAAGAAACAACGGGCTATCTGCATTACACGTTTCCTATGCGGACTGACACAGCGCCCTTTGATGACAATAACGTACGAATGGCTCTTAAACATGCCGTTAATCGTGAGGAAATTGTTGCAAAGATTCTGTATGGACATGGGACAGTGGGCAACGATCATCCTATTGCGCCGTCTGTGGCGTATCACGCAGCCGATCTTGAGCAGCGGCAGTATGATCCCGATAAGGCTAAGTTTTATGCGAAGAAAGCAGGTGGTATCAGTGTCCAGCTCTCCGCTGCAGATGCCGCTTTTGCAGGTGCTGTAGATGCTGCTACGCTCTACAAAGAGCATGCCGCTGCTGCCGGAATTGAGATCGAGGTCGTTCGCGAACCAAACGATGGCTACTGGTCAAATGTGTGGATGAAGAAGCCTTGGGGTGCGTGTTACTGGGGAGGCCGTCCGACCCAGGATTGGATGTTTACGACGGCCTACAAAGGGGGCGGTTCATGGAACGACACCTTCTGGGCACACACGCGTTTTGATGAACTCCTGATAACGGCCCGTGCGGAAACGGACTCTGAGAAACGTCGAGTGATGTATTTTGAAATGCAGCAGATTGTCAGAGACGAGGGCGGCGTGGTCGTGCCCATGTTTGCGAACAATGTCTGGGCGGCATCAGATAAAATCGCACACGGTCCAATGGCGCAGAACTGGACAATGGATGGCAACAAGTTCATGGAAAAATGGTGGTTTGCCTGATTACTTGTTGGATAGACTGGAAAATTAAGCGTTGTTAAGTCTGTTAAAAGTGGTGGCCCAGCGCATAGCGCTGGGCCTCATGACTCTATTTGTCGTCTCAATTTTTATTGCTTTTGTAGTCGAGTTATTGCCTGGTGATATTACCCAGGCAATTCTTGGCCAGTCCGCGACGCCTGAAACAGTCGCTGCGTTCAGGGCAGAGCTTGGAATAGATCGCCCGGCGCACGAACGCTACTTTGAGTGGCTAAAGGGCATGTTGACAGGCGATATGGGTAAGTCCCTGGCCAACAAGCGTGAAATTTCTGAGCTTGTGGGGCGTCGCCTGTCGAATACGCTTTTCCTGGGGGGATTTGCTGCCGCCATTGCCGTACCACTTTCCCTGATTCTGGGCGTGTTGGCGGCACTGTACCGAAATAGCTTGTTTGACCGTGGTGTTAATTCATTCACACTGACCTCGATTTCGTTTCCCGAATTTTTTGTAGCTTATATCCTGATTTTGTTCTTTTCCGTCAAGGCTGGCTGGTTTCCAGGTATCTCCAATATCAGTAAGGACCTGCCGCTGGGCGATCGCCTTTTTCGCAGCCTCTTACCGGCTGCGACCCTCACCTTGGTCGTGGTCGCGCATATGATGCGTATGACCCGTGCGGCAATTATCAACCTGCTTTCCAATCCCTATATTGAAATGGCCCAGTTGAAAGGCGTGCGACCTGTTCGTGTGATTCTGCACCATGCATTGCCCAATGCCTGGGGACCGGTGGTGAATGTCATCGCGTTGAATCTTGCCTACCTGGTCGTCGGTGTGGTCGTAGTAGAGGTGGTGTTTGTCTATCCGGGACTCGGGCAACTTCTCGTGGACAGTGTATCCAAGCGGGATGTGCCAGTGGTGCAGGCCTGTTCAATGATTTTTGCCGGTGTCTACATTCTGCTGAATCTTTTTGCAGATATCGTTTCTATTGTTACTAACCCCAGATTGTTGCACCCACGATAGATGATGCGGGATATGTATAGCGGATTTCTCGACGCACCGCTCAGTGCGAAGCTGGGGTTAATGACTATCACGGCCTATCTGTTCGTCGCGCTATTTGCACCCGTTATCGCACCATACAGTGAGACAGAAATATTAGGCGGAGCTTATGAACTGTGGTCTGAGAAGTATCTTCTTGGTACGGACAATCTCGGTCGAGATATGTTGTCCAGGCTAATCTTTGGTGCTCGCAATACGATTGGTATTGCGCTAGCCGCTGTTGTCATCGCATTCGCCATCGGGGGGATAACGGGGATGCTCTCTGCGATACTCGGAGGTTGGTACGACACGATTATCAGTCGAATTGTCGATATTCTTATGGCGATACCTGGCTTAGTTTTCGCGTTATTGATCCTCACTATTCTTGGAACCTCTATGACCACTTTGGTACTGGTTATCGCTGTATTGGACAGTACTCGTGTGTACCGTATCACCCGGGCCGCGGCAATGAACGTAGCCGTAATGGATTTTGTTGAAGTCGCCCGCCTTCGAGGAGAGGGCATGTGGTGGGTTATCCGAAAAGAGATTCTCCCGAATATCATGGCACCGCTGTTGGCAGAATTCGGGCTTCGCTTTTGTTTCGTGTTTTTGTTTATCGCTGCCCTCAGTTTTCTGGGGCTGGGGATTCAGCCTCCGACCGCGGATTGGGGGTCAATGGTCCGCGACAATGCCACACTGATCAATTACGACGATATAACGCCGCTTCTGCCGGCGGCGGCGATTGCCGTTCTCACGGTAGCCGTTAATTTTGTCGTTGATTGGCTGTTGCATAAGTCGAGTGGGTTAAGGAGTGACTAACTAGGATCGGGTTGCAAGCGATACGATTGATCCCTTGTATTCTTTGGGAGACTGCAGCGTCTTCAACCTATAATGACAAGTTGCACTAACAATACGCGAGGAGTGTGAAATGACTCTGGTCAGATATGAAACACATGAGGGCGTGGCAGTGATCACTGTCGACAATCCTCCCGTTAATGCGCTGAGTCCTGGTGTCCCGGGCGGCATCATAGAGAGCCTAAAACAGGCCAATATCGATCCAGACATCGTGGCGGTAGTGTTGGTCGGTGACGGACGGGGTTTTATCGCCGGTGCGGATATACGCTATTTTTCGAAACCTTGGCCCAAAGGCGAACCCAGACTTGGTGGCGTGATTGAAGCAATTGAAGCAAGTTCTAAGC
>LUMD01000342.1_pt1 | contig 10039 bp, 8 predicted proteins | sample 729651 | NCBI WGS metagenome assembly LUMD01 (sample SAMN03860272, study PRJNA289734) | marine metagenome | biome: seawater column; feature: ocean; material: water; isolation source: Red Sea water column Station 34 - depth 258m | place: Saudi Arabia: Red Sea | collected 2011-10-15 | depth 258 m | reverse complement strand
GTATTGGCAGAATCTTGCACCGCAGTACCCGTCACACTGCGACTCGAGAGACAACTGTGTCCATTTAGAGTCAAGGTGCCGGTGATTGAGCCGGCATTATCTGACAATGTCGCTTTGATCGTATCTGCACTTCCATCGTTATCGCTGATGGTTCCTGACCACTGACCCGACAAATTGAAGGCCTGATTGTAAATGCCCCCGCTGGAACTGCCCCCACAACTCGCCAGTAGACCTGTAAAGATCAGGAGTGTGCAGCCTAAGAACGCTTTTTTTATTTGGGTTGGCACGATCTTTTTGTGGGCAATTTGGAAGATCGTACTGTAACGCAGGTGCCGGGAATTAACCATGAGATCGATTTGAGTAGTACCCAGTAGTACAGACGTATCCTGTGTTCAGACCGCATCAAGGCGAGAGTTTTCTGGACAGAATTTCATTCACCGCTTTCGGGTTGGCTTTACCACCTGTTTCCTTCATGACCTGGCCTACCAGGAAACCCAGAACTTTTCCTTGCCCCTGCCTTACCTGGTCGGCCTGTTCGCTGAACTTCGATAGTATCTCTTCGACAACCTGCTCCAACTCTGCACTGTCGGATATCTGTTTTAGACCACGGGCTTCTATGATCTGGTCTACATCGCCACCGTTATCCCAAAGGTCGGAAAATATGTCCTTTGCAATTGTTCCTGATATGGACTGATCACTGATTCTGTAGATCAGCCGGCCGAGTAAGATCGGAGATACCCGGCTTTGTTCGATCGGAAGGTTATCTCGATTCAATGCGGCCATCAGGTCTCCAGTAACCCAGTTAGCGGCGATTTTGCTGTTACCCCCGGCCTCTCTGACCGTCTCCTCAAAGTAATCAGCAATCCCACGATCAGCGGTCAGCTGTTGGGCATCTGATCTTCGCAACTGGTAAGCATCAATAAAGCGGTCACATCGGGCATCTGGAAGTTCCGGCAGAGATGATCTCAGGTACTCCACTTCAGCATCTTCTATCACCAGAGGTGGTAGGTCCGGGTCAGGGAAATAACGGTAATCATGGGCTTCCTCTTTTCCCCGCATAGGCCGGGTTTGATCCGTATCTGGATCATAAAGCCTGGTCTCCTGAACAACTTTCCCCCCATCCTCGATAAGATCGATCTGGCGCTGAATCTCATGGTTGAGAGCCCGCTCTATAAAGCGGAAGGAGTTGATGTTTTTTAATTCAGTCCGTATACCGAGTTCTGAATCACCTTTAACTCTGATGGAGATGTTGGCGTCGCAGCGGAATGAGCCCTCCTGCATGTTGCCATCACAAATTTTGAGATAGCGAACAAGTGAGTGAAGTTTTCTCAGATAGGCGATAGCCTCGGCTGGTGAGCGCATGTCGGGCTCGGAGACAACTTCGAGCAGGGGCGTGCCTGCTCTGTTGAGATCGATTCCTGACATCTCCCCCAGACCATCGTGCAGTGACTTTCCGGCATCCTCTTCAAGATGTGCTCGTGTAATTCGGATCTGTTTTTGTGTGTCACCTTCACCGATATTGATTTTGCCGCCGGACACGATAGGTATTTCATACTGGCTGATTTGGTAACCCTTGGGCAGGTCTGGATAGAAATAGTTTTTTCGGGCAAATACTGATCGATGGTTGATGGTTGCACCGGTTGCCAGGCCAAATGTAGCCGCCATCTGAACTGCAGTACGATTCATCACTGGGAGGATACCCGGCAGGGCGATGTCAACAGCACAGGCCTGGGTATTGGGATCGGCACCGTAGTGAGTGGAGGCGCCTGAAAAAATCTTGCTTTGAGTCTGAAGCTGGACATGCACTTCCAGGCCAATGACGCTTTCCCAATGTGTCACTCGTAGTCTCCTGGAATGCGTAGGTGCCAGTCAGTTACCTTCTGATAGCTGTGTGCCGCGGAAAGGATATTGGCCTCCTTGAGATATGGCCCGATTAGTTGTAGACCGATTGGAAGTCCTGATTGATCGAATCCCACTGGCAGAGAAATTGCGGGCAGTCCGGCCAGGTTAACCGGCACAGTAAACACGTCGTTAAGGTACATCGAGACCGGGTCGTCAAGGTTCTCACCCAAGGGGAAAGCAGTTGAAGGTGTCGTTGGCCCCGCTATGAGGTCACACTGTTTGAACGCCTGACTAAAATCATTGGCAATGATTCGGCGGACTTTCTGGGCTTTGAGGTAATAGGCATCGTAATAGCCAGCCGACAGCGCGTAAGTGCCTATAAGAATTCTGCGTTTAACCTCATCGCCAAAGCCCTCTGCGCGGCTTTTTTCGTACATATCAAGTAAATCACTAAACTCTGCGGTTCGATGTCCGTAGCGCACTCCGTCAAATTTAGACAGGTTCGACGAAGCTTCAGCGGGTGCAATGACGTAATACGCAGCAATACCGGCGCTACTGTTGGGCAACTCGATATCAACCAGCTTTGCGCCAAGTTTTTCGAATTCTTCTAGGGCTGTTTCTATGGCGGACAGCACCTCGGCATCGATCGAGGGATCGAGAAACTCTTTGGGAATCCCCAGCCTAACGTTTTCGAGGCCAGTGTTCAGTGCCGAAAGATAATCTGGGACAGCGGTGTCCAGGCAGGTTGAATCCCGGCTGTCGAAACCAGCCATAGTCTGTAGCAACAGGGCTGCGTCCTCGGCCGACTGGGTAATCGGTCCGGCCTGATCCAGTGATGAGGCATAGGCCACCATGCCATAACGGGAAATTCGTCCGTACGACGGTTTAAGTCCTGTCAGACCGCAGAATGCGGCTGGCTGCCGAATTGATCCCCCGGTGTCTGTGCCAATGGCAGCTGGTGCCAGTCTGGCAGCCACGGCTGCTGCCGAACCGCCGGAACTACCGCCAGGCACGCGCGCTGTATTCCAAGGGTTGAGTACCGGTCCGAAATACGACGATTCATTGGAAGAACCCATGGCGAATTCGTCCATGTTGGTTTTCCCGAGCACGATAAAGCCGTCTTTATCGAGACGCTCAACGACGGTTGCATCGTAGGGTGATACGAAATTGGATAATATTCTGGATCCACAACTTGTGAGCAGGTCTTGGGTACAAAAGATATCTTTCAGAGCGACAGGCAGACCCTTGAGGTCTGAGTTAGGCTCATTTAGCCTTGAGTCATCAGCTTGTTGCGCTTGTGCCAGGGTCTGTTCCCGATTAACACTCACGAACGCATTCAATTGCTGGCTTTGCTCGATCCGGTCCAGAAAGTGAGTAGTGATCTCCGTACTACTGATTCCACCAGTTACTAACATTCTGTTTAGAGCGCTCAGGCTTTGCCGGTGCGGCATCGTTAGTGGTTTCCTGAGAACTGCAGATTCTGGACGAGATGACCCAAAGTTTTGGTGTACCGGCGCTAATCGATTACTTTTGGCACGAGATAGAGACCCGCTTTCACGGCGGGTGCAATGGTCTGAAACTGGTCCCGTTTATTGACCTCTTTTACTTCGTCGTCCCGAAGTCGCAATTGGATGTCCTGAGGGTGGGCCATTGGCTGAATCCCTTCAGTATCGATCTTGTTCATCTGTTCCACCAGGGTCAAGATGTTGGACAGATCGATGCTGTAGCTTTCAGCCTCATGCGGCTCGATACCGATACGGGCGAGCCGCGCGACACGTTCTACGTCTGATTTGGAGATAGACACGACCAGGGGAGGATCATTCGTTATCAGAGGTCGATTATACCCTGCTCCGGTTGAACCGGCAGGGGTACCCTGTGCTACAGTACGCGGCTTAATCTCGCTTTACATTTTTTCGTTTACTCGGCAGGCATATGTTATTCAAGCGTTTTTTTGGCCTATTTTCCAATGACCTGGCAATCGACTTGGGGACGGCCAATACGCTTGTCTATGTGCGGGAGCGTGGTGTAATCCTCAATGAACCGTCGGTGGTTGCGATACGAACCGGTTCTATAGCACCAGAAAAGACGATATTGGCTGTTGGGCAGGAGGCAAAACTGATGCTGGGCCGAACGCCCGGAAATATTCAGGCGATACGGCCCTTAAAAGATGGGGTCATCGCAGATTTCACGATCACAGAGATCATGCTGAAATTTTTTATCAGAAAGGTTCAACAGAACCGTTTTTTCTCCAGTCCCCGAATTGTGATCTGCGTGCCCGGTGGGTCTAATCAGGTTGAACGTCGTGCGATTCGAGAATCGGCGGTGACAGCCGGTGCTCGGGAGGTGTTTCTGATTGAAGAGCCGATGGCCATGGCGATCGGTGCTGCGTTGCCCGTTGCTGAGCCGACTGGTTCTTTGGTGCTCGATATCGGAGGTGGAACCACTGAAGTCGCCGTGTTGTCACTTGGCGGGATCGTTTATGCCACTTCTCTACGTGTTGCTGGTGACACTTTTGATGATGCGATTATCAATTATGTCCGCCGTAGGCATGGATTGCTGATTGGTGAAGCAACGGCGGAGCGGGTGAAGAAGGCGATCGGAACGGCTTGGATCGACTCTGATCATCGTGAAATGGAAATCAAGGGACGTGATGTGACTGAAGGAATGTCGCGCAGTCTGTTGATTGGCAGTGACGAGGTTTACGATGCAATCAGTGATGCCTTGGGTCAGATCATTGGTGTAATTCGGGAAACGCTCGAGAACACACCACCTGAATTGGCTGCCGACATTGGTGAACGAGGCATAGTGATTGCCGGTGGAGGTGCGCTGATTCGGGATATGGATCGGCGGCTGATGCAGGAAACCGGGTTGCCGGTGGTTATTGCTGACGACCCCTTGACCTGTGTCGCAAGGGGCTGTGGTCGCGCACTTGAAGACATGGCAGTGTTGGGAGATGTTTTCACGCGGGAGTAGCGTTGATGGCTGCTTTGAATCACTGTGACAAGGTGAAACCTGATGGTAGGAGTTACCAAATAAGGGCTCGCCGGTAGCCCGTCGAGTGAGACTTCACCGCTACGAATCCGTACACGCGTTGTTGTTTTTTGTGCTGTTGTCAATCGTTCTGATGGCAGGTCACTTCTACAGTGAGAATGTTCGCCAGATTACGCGGGTGCTCTCTGTTCTCAGTGCGCCCGTTCATCTGATCGCAGCATCCCCTTCGACTCTATATCGATGGTTCGAGGGAAGTCTGGACTCAGAAGAGGAACTCGAACTGGAATTGGCTGAACTGAGTCGGAAGCAACTCGTACTTCAGACACGTCTCCAGCAACTCAAGGCACTCGAGTCTGAAAATGAACGGCTGAGAAATCTGCTGCATGCAGGTGCCCGGCTCGCGAGCAAGATTCAACTTGCCCAACTGGTCAAGGTTAATCTTCATGGTCACTCACACTCCGTCCTCATCAACCGAGGGGCAGTTGATGGGGTGATCATCGGTCTGCCGGTGATAGACGAGGGCGGCCTAGTCGGTCAAGTAACGCGGGTGGGCTCGGTTCGTAGCGCCGTGTCGTTGGTTACAGACCCGACACAAGGTGTTCCGGTTCAGAGTGTGCGCACCGGCTTGCGGGCAATAGCTTTTGGAGTAGGGGGAGCCGGAGAACTGCGGTTGCTCTATGTCGATCGTAATGCAGACATTCGTATTGGTGACTTGCTGGTGACATCGGGGCTGGGTGGTATCTATCCTTCCAGGTACCCTGTCGCGCGTGTCAGTAAAATCAAACGCCACGTTGATGAGGCGTTCATGGCTGTTCACGCAATGCCCAGTGCGCGCCTCAACAAAGGCCATCAGGTCGTGCTGGTCTGGCATGATAGCGCTGAAACATCTGCTGAATCGGATCCAGCACTCCCGGTAGCTGCAGACAGCGCAGATGACTAGTCTGTTTGCGAGCCGCCAAAAGGTCTGGGTTATTCCGGCAACATTCTTGGTGTCGTATGTGCTTATTTCGTTTCCCGTTGGTCCTCAGTGGCGTGGCTATGTGCCTGATTGGGTTACCCTGGTTCTGATTTATTGGTGTATGGCAGCACCACAAAGAGTTGGGGTGGGTGTTGCCTGGCTGGTTGGGCTAGGGCTCGACCTCCTGACTTTCGGTCTGGTTGGCAGTCATGCGTTGACCAAGACAGTGATTGCGTTCCTGGTGGGCCGCGTGGCGCTAAGGCTCAGAGCTTATCCTGTCTGGCAGCAGACCGCCTTTATACTGATTTTGCTTGTGGTCGAAACTGCCATATTGGTTGCCATTGAGTATCTGGTGGATGGACAGTTGGGAGGTATGGTCAGTTGGCCAGCGCTGGCAGTTGGAGTCGCTGTTTGGCCGTTGCTGTTCTGGATCCTTCGCCGCTGTCGGCGCTGGGGTCGATTGCAATGATGCAGAATCACAGCGTTAACAATCGTGACCAGGATGTACGAATAGTCAAGACCCGACTGATGATCTCCGCTGTCTTGATGGTTGTGCTAGCGGTTGCTTTGCTGAGTCGTTTTGTTGTCTTGCAGGTCACACATCACGAACGGTATCGCACGATGTCTCTGGATAACCAGATTGATTTGCGTGCCTTACCGCCAGTTAGAGGGATGATCATTGATCGCTATGGCACGGTGCTTGCAGAAAACCATTCCGTCTATGAGTTAGAAGTAATACCTGAAAATGTTAAGGACATCGATCGCATGCTCAGTCAGATTGGTATGGTGGTCGAGTTAACAGACCAAGAAATTCGGCGGTTCCGAAAGAATGTTAAACAAAGACCTAGATTTGAGAGACAAATTCTCAAATCCCGCCTTACTGACACCGAGGCTGCCCGTTTTGCTGTTCGACAGCAGCAATTTCCAGGAGTGACACTCAGTGCCAGCCTGCGCAGGGTTTATCCCCAGAATGACTTGACTGGACACGTTATTGGCTATGTGGGCAGGGTCAGTGATCAGGATCTAAAGAAGATTGATACTCGAGCCTACGAAGGAACAAGTTACATCGGTAAGAGCGGGATTGAATCCTTTTATGAAACAGAACTGCTTGGTCAAGTTGGTGTTCAGCAAGTAGAGACCGATGCGTATGGGCGGGTGGTCAGAAAAGTTAGCCATGTGGCTGCCAGAGCTGGAGCAAATGTCCACTTGACACTGGATGCACAGCTTCAGAAAGTCGCAATTGAAGCACTGGACGGGCGTCGTGGTGCAGTGGTGGCCCTGGAACCGTCCAGTGGAGATATTTTGGCTTTTGTGAGTACGCCGACCTATGACCCAAATCTTTTTTCACAAGGTATCAGTCATGAGGCTTATGGAAAGTTACGTGGGTCGGTCGATAAACCCCTCGTGAATCGGGCCTTGTATGGTCGTTACGCTCCAGGATCAACGATCAAGCCCCTGTTAGCACTGGCTGCTCTGGAGAACGGTCTAGAGTCTCAAAAGAAGATAGTGTGTTCGGGTCGATTTACGTTGCCTGGTAGCAGCCACGCGTATCGTTGTTGGCGACGTAAAGGCCATGGATTCGTAAATCTTCATGATGCGATTGAGCAGTCGTGCGACACGTATTTTTACCAGGTCGCAAATTCAATCGGCATCAGAAAAATGGCAGACTATTTCGGCGGATTCGGATTTGGACAGCGTACAGGGATTGATCTTCGAGATGAGCCCAGTGGGCTGGTTCCGACCCCTGAATGGAAGAAGAAAAACCGGCAGGAGTCCTGGTATCCCGGGGAGACTATTATTACTGGTATTGGTCAGGGTTATCTGCTGGTTACACCGCTACAGCTGGCCTATGCCACTGCGTCGCTGGCCAATCGAGGGCATCCGATCAGGCCTAGGTTGCTCCGCGGACTTGAGGATCCTGGTTCCGGAGTTATTACACATCCAACGCAGCGGCGGGGATTAAGCATTAAAAACAAGGATTCGAGCCACTGGGATCAGGTCATTGCAGGGATGGAATCGGTACTTCACAGTTCAAGAGGTACGGCGAGGGCCAGCGGCAGGAACAGTCCTTACCGAATCGCCGGCAAGACCGGCACTGCACAAGTCGTCGGGATTCCTCAAGAGCGGGATGATCGCAGCAACGAACTACCTGAAGAGTTACGCGATCATGCTCTGTTCATTGCCTTTGCACCGGTTGAGCAACCGCGAATCGCCATTGCAGTGGTGGTTGAAAATGGAGGAAGTGGGAGCCGTGCAGCGGCACCCATTGCGCGCAAGATCATGGACTACTATTTCATCCATAGATTAAGACGGGCCTCCCTTCCGGGTATAGCGCATGTATTCGGGTAGGAAAATGCATGTGGATGGGCCACTTCTGATGGGCGTGCTCGCCCTTTGTGTTTTAGGGCTGGTACTTATTTTCAGCGCCAGCGGCGAAAACTGGAATCTGATGTGGCGACAAGGGATCAGGCTGTTGCTTTCCCTAGGGGTGATGTTGGCTGCAGCACAGATTCCACCGGAAGTTGTTCGACGCCTGTCTCCACACATATTTTTAGGTGGATTACTTATCTTGGTGCTGGTCCTGGTGACAGGTTATGTAGGTAAAGGTGCCCAGCGGTGGTTGGATCTGGGGTTGTTTCGATTTCAACCCTCCGAATTGATGAAGCTAGGTGTGCCGATGGCAGTGGCATGGCTATTGACCCGGCGTGCTATACCACCTCGGTTTCTTGATGTGCTCGGCGCTATACTGGCCATTGCATTGCCTGCGTTACTCGTTGTCGTTCAGCCGGATCTCGGTACTGCCATAATGCTAGTCGTGTCGGGTTTGCTTGTTCTTTTCCTCGGTGGAATCCGATGGCAGCATCTACTGATGTTGATGGGGGCGGCAGTCGCCGCAGCACCGTACCTCTGGGCTCAACTACAGCACTATCAACAACAACGAATTCTGACTATGTTCGATCCCTGGTCAGATCCTCTTGGAAGCGGGTACCACGCCATTCAATCCATGATTGCGATCGGTTCAGCTGGCTTGGCCGGAAAGGGATGGCTTGCTGGAAGTCAATCGCATCTGGAATTTATTCCGGAGAAAAGTACTGACTTTATATTCGCTGTTTTCGCAGAAGAGTTCGGTTTGGTAGGGGTCGTTGCCCTGGTCACACTATATGTGTTTCTAGTAGGACGGTGCTTGGTTATGGCCTATCATGTTAGAGAAGTATTCTCACGTTTGCTGATCGGTGGCCTGGCACTGACGTTTTTCTTTTACTTCTTTGTAAATGCTGCAATGGTTGCAGGTATGTTACCCGTGGTTGGCGTTCCCTTGCCGCTGGTTAGTTATGGCGGCACTTCAATGCTCACATTGATGGCAGCCTTTGGAATTATGATGGGTGCCTACACGCGTCGAGGGTTAATGACATGAAGACACATCATATGTTTTGGAGTCAAGTTGCCTCCAAAGCAGTATTTTTTTGCCTGAGTAGTCTCGTTGTACTTCTGTTGAGTCTGGTACCAGGGTCCACCGCCCGGGCCGTGTCGCTTGAAAAATATCCCCAGTTAATTGAACTTGCCGACCGGTTGGTCCAGGAACACGAGTTGGATAGAACTCAACTCCTGGAATGGTTCGAACAAGCTCAGATCAAGGAAAAGATAATCAGAGCGATGAACCGACCGGCTGAGCGGTTGTCGTGGCACCGCTATCGTCGACTATTTGTAAATGAGGGATCTGTAGCGAACGGTGTTAAGTTTGCGAAACGGCATCGGGTCCTGTTAGACCGTGCTGAGGCTAGGTTTGGTATCCCGATTGAAGTGATCGTTGCCATTATTGGAATAGAAACCCGCTATGGCAAAGTTACAGGGAATCTAAGGGTGTTGGACAGTCTTGCCACATTGGCACTGGAGTACCCACGTAGAAGTAAGTTCTTTTCTTCCGAATTGGAACACTATATGGTGTTGGTACGCGACAACAATCTTGATCCATTAGTCGTTAAAGGATCTTATGCTGGGGCGATGGGTATTTCTCAGTTCATGCCCAGCAGTTACCGGCGGTACGCGATAGATTTTGACGGCGATGATCGAAGCGATCTCCTAAACAGCATTGCTGATGCCATCGGCAGTGTTGCCAATTATCTAGCGGTTCACCGATGGCGAAAAGGCGAACCCATAGCGCAGCGGATACCTGTTGAACAAGCTGTTCAACTTGAGCCTTTTGTAACCGGGGGTCTGAAGCCCAACACGCCGCTGGCCACACTGGTC
>LUMD01000440.1_pt1 | contig 10051 bp, 7 predicted proteins | sample 729651 | NCBI WGS metagenome assembly LUMD01 (sample SAMN03860272, study PRJNA289734) | marine metagenome | biome: seawater column; feature: ocean; material: water; isolation source: Red Sea water column Station 34 - depth 258m | place: Saudi Arabia: Red Sea | collected 2011-10-15 | depth 258 m | reverse complement strand
GTGATGGGCGCAAGCTTCCGTAACATTGGTGAAATTCAAGCGTTGGCAGGTTGTGATCGTCTAACTATTAGCCCTGCTCTGCTAGAAGAACTGGCAAACGAGCCTGGCGAACTAGAAGTTAAACTGAAAGACAATGGCGCAACAAAAACACCAGGTGACCGCTTAACAGAAAGCGAATTCCGCTGGGCCATGAACGAAGATGCTATGGCAACCGAAAAGCTGTCTGAAGGCATTCGTAACTTTGCCGCTGATCAAGAGAAACTTGAAACCATGCTTCGCGAAAAGCTAAGCGCGTAAGGGCCATAGAAACCATGAGTGCTTTAACTTCTCTTCCCGAATGGAAAAAACTGTCTGAACTTGCTTCAGCAGTAAAAGATGCGCATATGCGCGACTGGTTTGCACAAGATGCAAGTCGCGCGGATAAAATGCAGCTTGAAGCCTGCGGCATTTTTCTTGATTACTCCAAAAACCGTGTAAACGACGAGGCGCTTAAAGGGCTTTTTGACCTTGCTCGAGCATGCAAACTAGAAACCCTTCGCGACGCGATGTTTTCTGGTGAGCAGATTAACTCAACAGAAGGTCGCGCTGTGCTTCACACCGCGCTTCGTAATTTCTCAGACCGTAAAGTGCTGGTAGATGGCGAAGACGTAATGCCTGAAGTGCATGCTACGCTTGCAAAAATCGAGGCGTTTACCGCGTCGGTTCATAGCGGTGAACACAAAGGTTATACCGGCAAACCTATCAAGCACATCGTGGCAATTGGTATTGGTGGTTCGTTCCTTGGCCCTAAAATCATGACCGAGGCACTTAAACCGCATACCGTTGACGCAGTGAAGGTTCATTTTGTTGCCAACGTTGACGGTTGCCATATTCACGATGTGCTATCTAGCGTAGATGTTGAAGAGACCTTAGTGGTCATGTCTTCAAAGTCTTTCTCTACCCAAGAGACGCTTCAAAATACACTTACGGCTAAAGACTGGTTCTTAAAGTCTGGCGGTACACAAGAAGATATCGCTAAACACTTTGTAGCCGTGTCTTCAAACGTTAAAGCAGCCACCGAATTCGGTATTAGCGCCGACAATATATTCCCTATGTGGGATTGGGTAGGCGGTCGTTACTCACTGTGGTCTGCCATTGGCCTGCCAATTTCGCTAGCCCTTGGGTTTGAAAACTTCAAAGGCTTACTTGAAGGTGCGTTTGACATGGACACCCATTTCACAACCGCACCTCTAGAAGAAAACATGCCGGTTCTACTTGCACTGCTAGGTGTGTGGTACAGAAACTTTTTCGATGCACAGTCTCATGTGTTGCTGCCTTATTACCCCTATCTTCGCGGCTTACCAGCTTACGTACAGCAGTTAGATATGGAAAGTAATGGTAAAGAAGTGACGCAAGAAGGTGAGAAGGTAGACTACTCTACTGGCCCAATTATTTGGGGCAGTGAAGGTACAAACGGCCAGCATAGCTTCCACCAGCTTATTCACCAAGGTTCTGGCGTTATCCCAGCAGACTTCATGCTGCCACTTAACGTCCCTAATCAAGACGACACGCATCATGCCATGCTTGCGTCTAACTGTTTTGGTCAAACACAGGCTCTAATGCAGGGTAAAACCTTTGAAGAGTGTTATGCAGACCTTGACGGTAAAGGCCTAGACGACGCTGAACGCAAACGCTTGGCGGCTCACAAAACCATGCCTGGCAATAAGCCTAGCAATACATTTTTGTTTGAAAGTCTTACACCTAAAACACTTGGCGCGCTGGTTGCAATGTATGAGCATAAGGTATTCGTTCAGGGTGTTATCTGGAACCTTAACTCATTCGACCAATGGGGCGTAGAGTTAGGTAAAGTACTAGGAAACCAAGTACTTGCAGGCATTCAAGGCGAGGCAGACAAAGATAATTTCGACGCTTCAACACAACAATTGATTGCCAAATTCAGAGCAGCGAATGCACCAAAATAAGGAATGCGAGGTGATTTAAAATCACCCACTTGGTGCAAATAACAAACTGAACGGCTAGCTTTTTCGGAAGCTAGCCGTTTTTTTGTTGCGGTATTCATCGACTATACGACAGACACTTTTGATATCCGTAGCACTGTATAATTGGTCACTAATAAAACAAATAGGATCAAATACATACAGTTATTGTTTACGCTTCATACACACTGGACATTTCCTTACCGTTGTCATCATATCGTCACATTTTGTTAATAAAAGGTAAATTAAACTATTTTATTTTAGTGGCGGCTGTGATACAAAATTGTACAGAGGGAATTAAAAACAAAAACTCTGTATTAGTTGTAGTGGTATAAAAAGGAGATCCCAGTGGATAAATCAGATCTATTTGCCATGCTAGACATCGAAGCAAGCCCAGCGAAAACCAAAAGCAAAAAACGTAAGTGGAGAGAAATCGAAGCGCTACAAGATCGCTACAAATTAGAAAAAGAACTTGCCGAACTCGACTGTGGTTTCGAGTACGAGCTAGAAACACTGGAAAGATAAAACGAAGGCCGCCTGTTACACAGGCGGCCTTTTTACTTTCTAGCGTGCTGTAAATACTTCACGTGCAAGCGTGTTGTCTCTACGCAGGCTCCATTCTATAGCGTAATAGCTAAGGTGTAAGCTTGATGCCTAAATGTGGCTAGGCCGCACGAGGTATTCTCATAGCTATCTAGCTAATGAGAGAAGAAGCAGCATAAGGCATCCCTGCTTATTGCGTGGCTAGTCGCCTTGCTCGCCAGTGACTATACTTGCCAATTGATGGGGTCTTTGCCCTTTTCAATTAGATATTGGTTAGTTTGGCTGAAGTGTTTACAACCTAAAAAGCCTCTGTGGGCTGAGAGTGGCGATGGATGAGGTGCATGTAAGACTAGGTGTTTTTCACGGTCTATGTGCTTGCCTTTCTTTTGCGCGTGGCTTCCCCACAAAAGAAACACGACATTGTGGCAGTGCTCATTGACCACATCGATAATCTTATCAGTGAAAGTTTCCCATCCCCATTTCGCATGGCTATGTGCTTTACCCTGCTCTACCGTAAGAACAGTATTGAGTAGCAATACGCCCTGTTCCGCCCATGATGTCAGCGTGCCGTGGTTGGGCTCGGTGAAACCATCAATGTCGGTCAACAGCTCTTTGTACATGTTTTTAAGCGATGGAGGCGTTTTAACGCCGGCTTTTACTGAAAAGCAAAGCCCATGGGCTTGATTGGGACCGTGGTACGGATCTTGACCTAGGATCACGACTTTAACTTCATCTAGCGGTGTGTATGTAAGCGCATTGAATACATCGAACTGAGGCGGGTAGATAACGCTTCCCGCCTCACGCGCATGCTTCACGCGCTCAAGCAAGGCAACAAAATAGTCTTTTTGCTTTTCATCGCTTAGCGCGTTTTGCCATGTCATAGCCGATTGTGTCATTACTTCAGCAAGTCCAACATATGCTGCTTAAGCGCATCGTAAGACGCTGGCAAGTCTACCGCCAAGCTGTCTTCTCCTGCCACATCAGCTAACGCTTTCGGTAAGCTGATTGGATTACCTAGCACGTTTTCAACGGTTTCTCTAAACTTAGCCGGGTGCGCTGTTCCTAAGAACAAACCAATTTCACCGTCTTCTAAGTCGTGACTTACCGCACGATAGGCAATCGCGGCATGAGGCTCGCTGGTATAGCCTTGTTGCGCCAATTGACGCATAGCAAGCTGCGTATATTCTTCGTCGACCATCTCACCTTTTAGGCAAGCTTTGTCGATATAACCACGCTCAATAAGGGCCTCAATACGCGGCCAGTTATTTGGCTGGCTAACGTCCATTGCGTTAGACATGGTAGCCACGGTCGCCTTCGGCGCCCACTCACCCGTTTTAAGGTAGCGAGGCACAGTATCGTTTAGGTTTGTTGCCGCTATAAAGCGTTTAATTGGCAACCCCATTGCTTTAGCAATCATACCTGCGGTTAAGTTACCGAAGTTACCGCTAGGTACTGAAATAACTAACTGCTCGCGCTTCTCTTTTGGCAACTGACTTACCGCTTCAAAGTAGTAGCACACTTGGGCTAATAAACGGCTGATGTTAATAGAGTTCGCTGAGTTCAGGTGGAGGCCTTCGCGAACATCAGGGTCGTCGAACGCGGTTTTAACCAACGATTGGCATGCATCGAAGTCTGACTCTACTGCAACGGTATGGATGTTTCCGCCTAGCGTAGTAAATAGCTTTTCCTGTAGCGCACTGATTTTGCCTTTTGGAAACAAAATAACCACGTTGATATTGTCAATGCCGTGGAATGCATGTGCAACCGCTGCGCCAGTATCACCTGAAGTTGCCGTTAGAATGGTGACTGGCTTCCCTTCACTAATACGCGACAAGGTTTGCGCCATAAAGCGGCCGCCAAAATCTTTAAACGCTAGCGTTGGGCCATGGAAAAGCTCTAAGCAGTATACGTTATCGTTGACCTGCTCAACTGGTGCCCCAAAAGCAAATGCGGTCTGAACAATTTCTTCTAGCTCGCCATTATTCAGCTCATCGCCGATAAGCGCGCGAAGTACTTCAACACTGCGCTCGACAAAAGGCTTTTCCAATAATTCGTCAATATTGTCTAGGGTAGGAATATGCTCTGGAAAATAAAGCCCTTGGTTTTTACCTAAGCCCCGCTTAACGGCTTCAGCAAAATTTGCTGTGTCCGATGAATCTTTTAAATTTACCAATTCCACTTGCTGTTACCTTTTTATGTGGGCAAGTACTTTGCCCTTTTAATCTTTTAAAAAATTATTGTGCTTCTAGGAAATCATTTGCCTTTAAGAAACAATGGTGCCTTGGCTTGGTATTTGGCACACATGGCTAAAGCCATCTTCATTTTGAATGTAGTTCGCTGTTAAATAGGCGGCGACCTTTTCCGCCTGCGCTTTGCTTGGGCACACGGCAAACACCGTTGGTCCCGAACCAGAAATACCAAAAGCGAGGGCGCCCGCTTGCTCACTAAACTCACGAGCATCATCAAAACCAGGCAGTAGCGATTTTCTGTAAGGTTCGGCTATGACATCGTTCATTACAGACGCTGCCAAATCAAAGTTACCTACATGTAAGGCATGTACAAACACACCTAGCTGTCGACCAAAGGTTAGTGCCGTCGCCATTTCCACCTGTTTAGGTAAGATATCGCGAGCCGCCGCCGTTGATACGCTAATGCCCGAGTAACAAACGGCATAGTACCATTCGTCGTTTAAAGGCAACGACAATGTGACAGGCGCCTCGCTGCCTGTCATTAACGTCATACCACCTAAATAACAAGGGGCTACATTATCATAGTGAATACTACCGCTTATTTGCCCTTCAAGCTCACCCATCATGATAAGCAGAGCATCTTCATCAAACGGCGTGCCGAAGTAAGCATTTAACGCTGCAAACGCTGCCACAATAGAGCTTGCGCTTGAACCCAACCCGCTGCCTATTGGAAGGTTTTTATGAAGCGTAAGCGCAACAGGAGAGGTTGTTTTTCCAGCCTTTTCCATTTGCTCACAGAAATAGTGATAGCACTTGGTTACAATATTACTGTCTGCATCGCCCGGGAGTTTGTGAGCAAAGCGCCCTACCGTTTCTAGTGAAAATGATTCAGCAGCCTTTACTTCAACTTCATCACCTAGCTTAGTGCCATCAACGGGCGCAAGCGCTGCGCCCAGTACGTCAAAGCCTAAGCTCACATTTCCAATTGATGCCGGCGCGAAGGCCGTGAATGCTTTCATATTATTACTCTTACTTCGCTTGTGGCGTGCTCTTAACTTTAGCGCTTCAAATTAGCGTCTTAAATCATTACCACAACATTACTGGCCTAAGTCACACGTTCGAATATCTTACTTTAGCCGCCTATCTACGCTAAGCAAGCCTTAGCCCTTAGTGCGCCATTTGCTTCCATGGCATAGTACGCAGAATATCAGCAAACACCCCTGCAGCCGTAACCGTACCACCCGCTCCGTATCCTCTGATTACATAAGGGATTGGGCTGTAGTAGTCGCTGTTAATAGCCAGTGCGTTTTCGCCATCTTTTACCTGCGAAAGCGGGTTGCTCGCTGGTACAGCCTGAATGCTTACTTTGCACTTTCCGTCTTCAATGCTGCCAATATAACGAAGCACTTTACCTTCCGCTTTAGCTGCTTCAACCTTGTCGCAAAACGATGCATCTAGCTCTGGTAACTGCTGCATAAACTCGTCAATTGAACAATCTTCAGCAAAGCCCTCTGGCAGTACAGACTCAATTTCAATGTCAGATAGCTCTAATGCTAAATCAGCTTCACGGGCCATAATAAGAAGTTTACGAGCTACGTCCATGCCGCTTAAATCGTCGCGCGGGTCTGGCTCTGTAAAACCGTTGTCTTTGGCCGTTTGTGTTGCTTGTGACAGGCTCATGCCCTCTTCAAGCTTGCCAAATACATAAGACAAACTGCCCGATAAAATCCCTTCAAAACGGTGTAACGTGTCACCAGCACTGAAAAGCTTTTGTAAGTTATCGATAACCGGTAGCCCTGCGCCCACGGTGGGTTCATAAAGGTACTGGCGGTTTGTAGATTGCGCGGTTTTGCGAAGCTTGCGATAGTAAGACATAGCGCTCGTATTCGCCTTTTTATTTGGCGTTACTACGTGAAAACCGCTTTCCATCATATCTACATATTGCTCTGCAATCGCTTCGTGACTAGTACAGTCAACAATCACCGGGTTTACCAGGCTATTGTCGTTAGCAAACTGATGCAGGCGCTCTACGCTTAATCCTTCGCTTGCCGATTCAAGTGCCGCTTTCCAGTCACCGCTTAAATCAATACCTTGACTGTTTAACAGCAGTTTCCGGCTGTTAGCAATGCCGTAAACTCTCAGCTGTACATTGCGTTTTAGCAAAGCCGGCTGTTGTTTTTCAATTTGACCTAGCAGTTCGGTTCCCACATTGCCACACCCTACTAGGAATACGTCGATGGTATGGCGGTCAGAGAAAAAATTCTGGTGAATAACCTTTACCGCTTTCTTAGCACGCTTGCTTTCAATTACCGTTGAAATAGAGCGCTCTGAAGAGCCCTGAGCAATAGCAACGTTGTTCACCCGCGCTTGGGCAAGCGAGTTAAAGAAACGCGCTGCAAGCCCTTTTGTTTGACGCATACCGTCGCCCACCAAAGTAACAATGGCCAGGTCATGACGCACTTCGATAGGGTCAAGCAATTGATTTTGTAGCTCTAGCGCGAAGGCATCTTCTAGTAGCGTTAATGCACGGCTAGCATCTTTGCTTTGAATACAAAAACTGATTGAGTATTCTGACGAAGACTGGGTAATTAGGCTTATCGAAATATTGGCATTCGACATAACTTCAAATACACGGCTTGCCATGCCCACCATACCTTTAAGGCCAGGGCCAGCAACGTTAAACATGGTGACGTTATCAAGCTGTGAAATACCCTTAACCGACGTCCACACTTCGCTTTTTTCATTGCTGATTAGCGTACCTGGCGCAGCTGGGTTTAATGTGTTTCTGATTAAACAAGGAATGTGATGCTGCGCAATAGGGCCGATAGTTTTTGGGTGAAGCACCTTGGCACCGAAATAAGACAGCTCCATTGCTTCTTGATAAGTCAGCTTGTCTAACAGCACTGCCCCTTCAACTTGATTCGGGTCAGCGTTATAAACACCGTCTACGTCAGTCCAAATTTCACAGCAGTTTGCATCGATACACGCCGCTAGAATGGCCGCTGAGTAGTCTGACCCGTTTCGCCCAAGTGTGACTTTCTCACCTGCTTCGTTAGCCGCCACAAACCCTGGCATGATAAGAAATTCACTGCCGTCAGTAGGTACATCTGAAAAACGCGCTTTACTTAGCGATACATCGGCGATGCTATCTAAGTAGTCACCTTCGGCAAGTACATATTTAACCGGGTCGATTACGCGATTAGCGATACCTTTGGCAGATAGCATAGCGCTAAAAAGCGTTACCGAAATGTACTCGCCAATACTTAGAATACCGGCAGCGACATTATCAGGTGCAACACCAAGCAGTTTAATGCCTTCAAGGTGCTGTTTTAGTACTGATAGGTGGCTATTGATGAAGTCTACTACGCTTGCATGTGCAAACCCGTCGAGTTCTTCGTTTAGGTTGTTGGCGATGCCGGTAACCGTATCGTTCAACTTATTGAATAATGGTTGGAAATCTTCACCCGCGGCTGCTTGTTCACATAGAAGTGAAAGCGCGTTCGTTACCCCCTTTGGGGCAGAGAGTACAACCGCAGCACCGTCGGTTTGGTGGGTTGCCGTGCTAATCTCCATAACGCGCATATATCGCGGTGCATCGGCTAGAGAAGAACCCCCAAACTTTAAGACTTTCATATGCTGCTCCTTAAGGTTACGCATGCTAAAACGTATGTAAAAAAAAGCCCGCTCTATGTTAGGCGGGCTTTCGTTGTCTTTTGCTTACTTGCACTAGTCAGCGACCGCCCTATTTAAGGTGGTAATCGACATAATGGTGGTGCCAATAAGTAGAATCTTTTTCATACAAGCAATTTGCCGTATAGACGTCTATATGTCAACCGCAGTTTTCACTACACTGTATTGCAAAAAGTGAAATACTCTACACGGAATATTGCTTATTAAGGCACACAAGGCTTACTTTGTTTTTTTTCCTAGCGATCATCCATGATATTTTGGGCAAGGAAATCAACCAGTAAACGAATCTTTGGCGCAACATTTCTATTGGAAGGAAATACTGCCCAAATAGCTTCTTGCTTGTCTTTATATTCGGGTAATACCTCTATCAACTCGCCGCGTGCCAATGCCTCACGTACATAAAAACCAGGTAGCTGGGTAAGCCCCAATCCTGCCAAAGCAGCGCTACAGAGTGCGTTGCCACTGTTGTATCGCACACGTCCTTGCACAGGCAACGTTTGCACTTCTTTATTTACAACGAACCTCCAGTTGGGTTGGGAGCCTACCAGCAACCAGTGTCGAGTCTTCTAATTTGCCAATACGAATAGCGAGATCGAGACCAAGCTCAACAATATCGAGTTTTTCATTTGAGAACGTACACTGCACACTAATGCCAGCGTACTTTTGCATAAAGGTATTGAGCAATGGCGCGATGAATGCTTCGCCAAACGCCACCGGCGCAGTGAGTTTGATCAAGCCTTGCGGCGATGCTTGGAGTGCGCTAACACATAGCTGTGCATCTTCAAGGGCTTTTAAGGCAGGCAATGCCTGCTGAAAGTACTGAGTTCCCGCTTCAGTAAGCGATACGCTTCGCGTTGTGCGTTGCAATAATTTAACGCCAAGATGCTTCTCTAGTGACGAGACTTTCCGGCTTATTTGCGCTACCGATGTATCGAGCTTATTTGCAGCACCGGTAAAATTACCCACGTCTGCCACTGCACAAAACTCAGCTATACCTTCTAAATACTTCATTATTGCTACTCACAAATTTGAGCTTATTCAATATTAAACTTTTTTCACTACATAAATTCTATTTTGCCCAGCCAATTATTACAAATATGAAAAAGTGATTTACTAAAACTGTATTTATCAATAGTAATCCGTCTCCTATACTTTGGCCTATAAAACATCATCATTTATTTATGATTAAGGAGTCATTACATGGCGTCATTCAAAGATTCATTGCAGGAAGGTCAAACCCACATTAAATCAAAAGCTGCGGTGGCTTGGGGCTCAGGTGAGCCGTTAAAGATGGAAGAAGTTGATGTAGAGCTTCCTAAAAAGGGCGAAGTGCTTGTACGCATTGTTGCAACTGGTGTGTGCCACACTGACGCATTTACATTATCAGGTGAAGATCCAGAAGGCGTATTCCCTTCAATTTTAGGTCACGAAGGTGGCGGTATTGTTGAAATGGTGGGTGAAGGCGTGACCAGTGTAGAAGTTGGCGATCACGTTATTCCACTTTACACCGCAGAATGTGGCGAGTGTAAGTTTTGTACATCGGGCAAAACCAACCTTTGCCAAGCGGTGCGTGCAACCCAAGGTAAAGGCCTAATGCCAGACGGCACAAGCCGCTTCTCAAAAGATGGTGAGCCAATTTATCATTACATGGGC
>LUMD01000506.1_pt1 | contig 10078 bp, 10 predicted proteins | sample 729651 | NCBI WGS metagenome assembly LUMD01 (sample SAMN03860272, study PRJNA289734) | marine metagenome | biome: seawater column; feature: ocean; material: water; isolation source: Red Sea water column Station 34 - depth 258m | place: Saudi Arabia: Red Sea | collected 2011-10-15 | depth 258 m | reverse complement strand
ATCTTGGGCTCGCCAACATCGACGTATTGCTGGGCATCACCGCCAACCGTAACCTTCAGGATGTTCTGGCAGGCGACTGTGACCTCAAGGACGTTCTGGTAAATGGTCCCGGCGGCATAAAGATCGTTCCTGCCTCCTCAGGTACCCAGCGGATGACCCAGCTCAGTCCCATGGAGCATGCCGGGCTCATTAATGCGTTCAGCGAGCTGGGGGATCAGATCGATGTCCTGATCGTCGACACCGCCGCCGGTATCTCCGAATCGGTGGTCAGCTTTCTCAGGGCGTCCCAGGAGTTACTGTTGGTGGTGTGTGACGAACCCACGTCCATCACCGATGCCTACGCCCTGATCAAGCTGATGAACAGGGATTATGGAACCAATCGTTTCCGCATTCTTGCCAACCAGGTGCGGAATGAGCAGGAAGGCCGGCATCTGTTCGAAAAACTGACTCGGGTCACCGAGCGCTTCCTCGATGTGGCACTACAATATGTCGGTATAGTCCCCTACGATGAGGCGGTGAAGAAAGCAGTCCAGAGACAGAGGGCAGTGCTGGATGCCTATCCCAGAGCGAAAGCCTCCCTGGCCATCAAGTCTCTGGCCGACAAGGTAGACAGCTGGCCGTTGCCGTCCTCACCCCGTGGACATCTGGAATTCTTTGTGGAGCGGCTCGTCGAAGTCTCTATAACCAGTCGGGTGCGCAGAAGGCATCTCAGCTTGTTGAGCAACACGCGCCGCTGGTCAAGAAAATTGCCCTCCATTTGATGGCCCGCCTGCCGGCTTCCGTTCAGCTTGAAGATCTTATGCAGGCCGGCATGATTGGCCTGCTTGAGGCTGCCCAGCGATACAGTTCCACCAAAGGAGCCACCTTCGAGACCTACGCCGGTATCCGGATTCGTGGGGCGATGGTCGATGAAATCCGCAAGGGCGACTGGGTTCCCCGCTCCGTGCATCGAAACGCCCGTCGCATTTCCCAGGCCATCAAGGCTGTGGAAGACCGGCTTGGCCGGGAAGCCCAGGATCAGGAAGTGGCCGAGGAGCTGGGCATGGAGCTGGCGGAGTATCATTCCTATCTTTCCGATTCCAACAGTGGCCGACTTTTTAGCCTCGATGAGCTCAATGAATCCGGAGAGCTGCCGATAGAACAGACAGAGACGCAGGATAACCCTCTGGAGGGGTTGTCCTCCGATGCCTTCCGGCGGAGCCTGGCTGAGGCCATTGAAGACCTGCCGGAGCGGGAAAAACTGGTTCTGAGCCTTTATTACCAGGAAGAGCTGAACCTCAAGGAAATAGGCGCCGTGCTGGGCGTCAGCGAGAGCAGGGTCAGCCAGATTCACAGCCAGGCTGCCTTGCGCCTTCGGGGGCGGTTGTCGGATTGGCGCCAGGAACCGGACAGCTGATTGCGTTCAGTCTGTGTCTGCGAAGGTGCAGTCTGTAGTTTTTGGTAACCGATGCTTTACAACGGAAGCAAAGGTCTGACAATAAGCGGTTTAAACAGCGGCCTGCTAGACTTTGAACGCGAAGGTCAAACGAATTCCGGGTGTTACTAACTGGAGGTCCCATTGGACAAAAACATGAAAATCCTCATTGTGGATGATTTCTCCACAATGCGACGGATCATCAAAAACCTGCTGCGTGATCTGGGCTTCACCAACACCGATGAAGCAGACGATGGCAACACAGCCTTGCCGATGCTGAAGAGCGGCAAATACGACTTTCTGGTCACCGACTGGAACATGCCGGGCATGTCCGGGTTCGATCTTCTGAAGGCTGTCCGGGCTGACGAGAATCTGAAAACCCTGCCGGTATTGATGGTAACGGCTGAGGCGAAGCGCGACCAGATTGTTGCCGCGGCTCAGGCGGGTGTGAACGGCTACGTTGTCAAACCGTTCACTGCCGCTGTGCTCAAGGAAAAGATTGAGAAAATCTTTGAAAGAATCCAGTAACCAGAGGTCGGATGGCTCTCATGAGCGATCAATGAACTCAGCGAGGTCAGGGATCAAAGTCTGTACCGCGAGGTGGGGCGATTGACCCGGAGCCTGCACGAAGCCATCCGGAACTTCCAGATTGACCCCCGGAACGCGGAACAGCAGGAAGCGCTGTCGAAGATGACAGACGCCTCCGATCGCCTCGAATACGTTGTGCAGATGACGGGCGAAGCGGCCAACCGCACCATGGATCTGGTTGAGGAAACCATGCCGGTGGCCAACGCGTTTCGTGAAGAAGCGGCCTCCTTGCGGGACGAATGGCAACGTCTGCGTCGTCGGGAGATGCAGCCGGCGGAGTTCCGGGAACTGTACGGCCGTATTGATCGCTTTTTTGTCAGCACAGCCAGCGACGCTGACACCATGTACAACAATCTGTCGGAAATCCTGCTTGCTCAGGATTATCAGGATTTGACGGGCCAGGTTATCCAGAAGGTCACCGCCCTGGTAAAAGAGGTTGAGGAGCAGATGCTCAGCCTGGTGGTGATGGCCAGCCATGTGGATCAGCTCACCGGCACCGTGCACCAGATTGAAGAGAAGGAAGAATCTGCAGAGAAGGGCGTCGGGCCCCAGATCAAGGCCGATGAGCGTGAAGATGTTGTTTCGGGACAGGATGACGTTGACGACCTGTTGTCCAGTCTCGGTTTCTGAACAAAGAGGGTAACGCATGGCGTTTGATGCTGATGAAGAGATTTTGCAGGACTTCCTGGTAGAAGCCGGTGAAATTCTCGAAAAGCTGTCAGAGCAGTTGGTAGATCTTGAGCAACATCCTGACGACAGTGATCTGCTCAACGCCATTTTCCGTGGCTTTCACACCGTTAAAGGCGGCGCCGGCTTCCTTCAGCTTGAAGCGCTGGTGAATTGCTGCCACTCCGCCGAGAACGTTTTCGATACCCTGCGCAATCACAAGCGTAAGGTGGACTCCGAACTGATGGACGTGGTTCTGGAGGCCCTGGATAACGTTAATGCCATGTTTGAAGAGGTTCGCAATCACGAGGAACCAACACCGGCTCCGGACGAACTGATTGCCCGCCTCGATGCCCTGGCCCTGCCAGAGGGTGAGGGAGCGCCTGTCGCCGACCCTCAGCCGGAACACGAAGAGAATGAACCGTCGGAGGATGGCGGCGACATCACCGACGACGAATTCGAACAGCTTCTGGATGCCTTGCAGGACGAAAAGAACGAAGAACAGGCACCGGTTTCAGACTCCGGAGCGTCTTCCGGTGACCGGGAGGGTTCCGGAGATGACGAGATAACCGACGACGAGTTCGAGGCGCTGCTCGACCAGCTGCACGGAAAAGGGCAGTTTGCCGGCGCACCTGCGGGCGAGGACGAGGCTGTCAGCAAAGAAGAAAAGCCGGCGGCCAAGGCAGAAGGCGGTGGCAGTGACGATCTGATCACCGACGACGAATTCGAAAAACTGCTGGACGATCTCCATGGCAAGGGTGGAAGCCCGACTGCCGGGGGAGAGTCCTCCGGTCCGAAGGAGCCTTCAGCAGCGAAAGAGCCGCCAGCGCAGAAAGAGCCCTCAGCGCCCAAAGAATCAGCCAAGCCAAAAGCGGAGGCACCGAAGCCCGGGAAGCCGGAGACCAAAGGCGCTGCCACCCCTGCGATGCCCGCCCGCGAACACGCGCCCGCGGCTGAAACAACGGTGCGTGTTGACACCAAGCGTCTCGACGACATCATGAACATGGTGGGTGAACTGGTGCTTGTGCGTAACCGCTTGCAGCGTCTGGGGGCGGAAAGCGAAGACGAACACATGCACAAGGCCGTGTCCAACCTCGATGTGGTCACCACCGACCTCCAGTCTGCCGTCATGCAGACTCGCATGCAGCCGATCAAGAAGGTGTTCGGCCGGTTCCCCCGGGTTGTGCGTGATCTGGCCCGGAACCTCAAGAAAGAGGTCAACCTGGTGATGCACGGTGAAGACACCGACCTGGACAAGAATCTGGTCGAAGCGCTGTCTGATCCGCTGGTTCACCTGGTTCGAAACTCGGTCGATCACGGGATCGAAGCCCCGGAAGTGCGCGAGAAAGCAGGTAAGCCTCGCCAGGGTACGGTAACCCTGTCTGCCGAACAGGAGGGGGATCATATCCTGCTGTTCATCGAGGATGATGGCGCCGGTATGGATCCGGAAGTGCTCCGTCGCAAGGCCGTTGAGAAGGGGATTTACGATCAGGATGCCGCGGATCGCCTGACCGATTCCGAGTGCTTTAACCTGATTTTCGCTGCCGGTTTTTCCACGAAGGAGCAGATCTCGGACGTCTCCGGTCGTGGCGTCGGCATGGATGTGGTCAAAACCAAGATAGGCCAACTCAATGGCCAGTTGAGCATTGAATCGCAACTGGGGAAGGGTTCCCGGATTGTTATCAAGGTTCCGTTGACCCTGGCCATCATGCCCACACTGATGATCATGTTGGGTGATCAGTCGTTCGCGCTGCCGCTGGTGAATGTGGTCGAGATTTTCCACCTGGACCTGACCAAGACCAATATCGTCGACGGACGAGAGTGTATTGTGGTCCGGGAAAAGGTGTTCCCGCTGTTTCACATCAAACGATGGCTGGTGCGTGATGGTACTTCCCAGGAAGTGCCGGAAAACGCCCATGTGGTCATCGTGGCCATGGGGACCAAACAGGTCGGTTTTGTGGTCGACCAGTTGGTGGGGCAGGAAGAGGTGGTGATCAAGCCCCTCGGTCGAGCCCTCCAGGGTACGCCGGGAATGGCCGGCGCCACCATTACCGGCGACGGCAGGATCGCGCTGATCATTGATGTGCCAAGCCTGTTGCAACACTACGGCTAAGCCGGGCTTTCAGGTGACTGCGGCCATAGAAGGCCGAAGAACGATGGATTGGGTAGGAGAAGTGGATGACAGTTTCTGTCCTGGTCGTTGACGATTCAGGGTTTTTTCGCAAACGGCTGACGGAAATCCTGACCAGCTCCGGCCAGATCAAGGTGGTTGGGGCTGCAACCAACGGCCGGGAAGGCGTGGAGCTGGCCGAAAAGCTGCGTCCCGATGTGATCACCATGGATTACGAAATGCCGGTGATGGATGGCATCTCCGCCGTGCGCGAAATCATGCGCAAACACCCCATACCGGTACTCATGTTTTCTTCTCTCACCTACGAGGGCGCCCGGGTCACACTCGATGCCCTCGAGGCGGGTGCCGTCGATTTCCTGCCCAAGAACTTTGAAGAAATTGCCCGGGACAACAGCCAGCTCCAGAAAATCCTGATTGAGCGGATTCTGGACGTGGCCCGCAGCCGCCCGGGCAACCGCCCTGCAGCGCCGGCCCGCCCCGAACCGTCGGCGCCTGCGCCCCGCGCTCCCGCCACGCCGACCCGTCCTCGTGCGGAAGTCACGCCGCGCCAGCGGCCAGGCGCCCACAGCCCTGCGGCTGCGACTGAACCCGAGGCGCCGAGGCGTCCTACCCGTCGAGGCCCGGCAAAGCATTACGCTGTGGTTGGCATCGGCACCTCCACCGGTGGACCTGTTGCCCTGCAACGGGTACTGACGGCGTTGCCCGCAACCTTTCCGGCTCCCATCGTGTTGGTACAGCATATGCCTGCCAGCTTCACGCCGGCTTTCGCCGAACGCCTGAACAAGCTCTGTCGGATTGAAGTCCGGCAGGCCGCGGATGGCGATGTGTTGCGGCCGGGACTTGCTCTTCTGGCACCGGGTGGCAAGCAGATGATGGTTGAGAACCGGGGTGGGCAGGCCAGGATCCGCATCCTCCCCGGCGACGAGCGGCTCAACTACAAGCCCTGTGTCGACGTAACCTTCGGTTCCCTGGCCCGGAGTTTCCCGGGCAAGACGCTCGGCGTCATTCTCACCGGCATGGGCTCGGACGGCAAGGAAGGGTGCCGGATGATGAAGCAGAGCGGGTCGGACATCTGGTCCCAGGATGAAAAGTCATCGGTTATCTATGGCATGCCCATGGCCGTTGCCAAGGCAGGACTGACTGACGATGTCCTGTCCCTGGACGAAATCGGTCCGCGTCTGGTCGAAGGTGTCTGCTGATGGATATCCTGAGTTTGCTGGGGGTCATACTGGCCTTTGCCGCGATACTTGGCGGCAATCTGCTTGAAGGCGGTGCAGTAAGCTCCCTGTTTAATGGGCCGGCAGCCATCATCGTCATTGGGGGTACCCTGGCGGCCACTATCCTGCAGACCTCCTGGCCCATGCTGAAACGGGCCTTTGTACAGGTGCGCTGGGTGTTCGTCCCGCCGTTTATCAATCTCGAAGATGGCATTGGCAAGGTCATCGACTGGAGTGTCAAAGCGCGAAAGCAGGGATTGCTGGGTCTTGAAGGGCTTGCTGAGCGGGAACCTGAACCCTTCGCTCGCAAGGGGCTGCAACTGCTGGTGGACGGAGCGGAAACGGAAACCATCAGGGGCATCATGGAGGTGGATCTCGAGTCCCGGGAGCAGCGTGATCTGGAATCCGCCAAAGTGTTCGAGGCCATGGGCGGTTACTCGCCGACCATCGGCATCATCGGCGCGGTGATGGGGCTGATCCAGGTAATGACCAACCTCGAGGATCCACAGTCTCTGGGCAGCGGGATCGCGACCGCCTTTGTCGCCACTATTTACGGTGTGGCCCTGGCCAACCTCCTGTTTTTTCCAGTTGCCAACAAGATGCGTGGCATCGTGCGGGAACGGACCCGATATGAGGACATGATGATCGACGGTCTCATTGCCATCGCTGAAGGCGAAAACCCGAAATCCATCGAATTGCGGCTGCGGGGCTTCCTGCAGTAAGCATGCGCAGGCCAACTTATGCGGCGCCGTAGGCAACCCCAGGATGATCTGCACAACAAGGAGCGGTGGCTGATTTCCTATGCGGATTTCATCACGCTGCTGTTTGCCTTTTTCGTGGTGATGTACTCGGTATCATCTGTTAACGAAGGCAAGTACAAAGTCCTGTCGGAAACCCTGACCGGTGTGTTTAACGCGCCCCAGAGGTCCTTTCAGCCCATCGAGATTGGCGATCAGCCCCAACGATCATTGAACGCCCCTGCGGAAAACGTCATTCCGCCAGCAGTGACCGAAGCCCCCCGTAATCCGGAAATGGACGCCCAGGCCCGAACGGAAGCGCTCCGGGCCATGGCCGACCAGCTGTCCATGGAATTCGATGAACTGATCAACCAGGGGGTCGTGTCACTAGAGACCAGTGACGAGTGGCTGGAGTTGAATCTGCCCAACAGTTTGTTGTTTGGCAGCGGTGACGCCGAGCCCCATTACGACGCGTTCGATGTTGTCGAGAAGATTGCCACCGTCCTTAATAACCGGGACAACGCGGTTAAAGTGGAAGGCTTCACTGATAACCAGCCGATCAGTACCTCCCGCTACCCCTCCAACTGGGAATTGTCTGCCGCCCGGGCGGCCTCGATGGTACGGATGTTGGTGATGGAGGGCATTGAGCCGGAGCGTCTGGCGGCTGTGGGCTATGGCCAGTATCAGCCGGTTTCCCGGAATGACACGGAAGAGGGGCGGCGCAGAAATCGGCGGGTGGTATTGCTGATTTCCCGTGACGCCAGTATCCGCGGCGCTATGCGCTGAACGGCATCGTCGGCAGATGCGTATAGAGCCATTGGCACGGTTCCTGTATTAATCCCCGTTAACAAAAGGCGCCGGCAAGAGCTTGCCGGCACTCCCCAATGCAATTCGTTCAAGTTGCCCGGGGAGTGGCCGATAACCGGTCTGTGGCTATTGCTAAAGTTCGGCCACACCGACGTGTTCTCTGGAGAATCGAAGCGTGCGAATCTGGGCAGTAGCCAATCAAAAAGGTGGTGTCGGTAAAACCACGAGTGTTGTCGCGCTGGGCGGCCTGCTTGCCGAGCGAGGCAAGCGTGTTCTCGTTGTAGACCTGGACCCACACGGCTCGCTCACCAGCTGGTTCGGGTATGACCCGGATACCATCGCCCACAGCGTTTTCGATCTGTTCCAGCATCAGGGTAAGGTGCCCGAGGGTCTTCCGGCCCAGCTGATTACCGAAACCAGCTGCAAGGGGTTGTCCCTGCTACCGGCAAGTGCCGCTCTGGCCACTCTCGAGCGCAGGATGATCGGCGTTGAGGGCATGGGTCTGATTATCTCCAGGGCCCTCGCCCAGCTATGGGACGATTTCGACTATGTCCTGCTGGACAATACCCCGTCGCTCGGGGTTCTGATGGTCAACGCCCTTGCGGCGGCGCAGCATCTGATTATTCCCGTGCAAACCGAGTTTCTGGCCATCAAGGGCCTGGAGCGCATGCTGCATACCCTGAAGATGATCATGCGTTCCCAGAAAAACGAGCTGCCCTACACCATTGTGCCAACCCTGTTCGACCGTCGTACCCAGGCTTCGGTGAAGAGCCTTAATCTGCTGCGCAAGACCTACCGTGACTCCCTGTGGCAATTTGCCATTCCAGTGGACACCAAGTTTCGGGATGCCAGCCAGGGCGGTATCACGCCCTCTGCACTGGATGCGGAAACCCATGGTGTCCGGGCGTACAGTCACCTGCTGGACGACCTGACGGCGCGGGGGGGCACGGTCAAGGAGCGTCAGCATGGCTGACGATAAATTGACAAGGCTGGCGGATCCGGAAACCGCTATTGCCAGTTACCTTGACGAACTGCTGCATACGGCCACTGACACCGCGCTTCGGGAGGAAATCGAGGCGCCTGAGCCGGTGAAACCGGCACGTGAAGAGCCCCGTGTAGCAACCCGACCAAGTCCGGCTCCGGCACCAACCGTCGAAAAACCGGCGGCGAGACCCGAGCCGCGGCGCCCGGCGCCCGAAAAGCCGGCAGAGCCAGCGCGGTCAGTGGTACGCCAGGCTCCGGAAGTGCCTGTGCCAAAGCAGAGAGAGGAGGTTCAGCCCGAGCCAGAGCCGGCTGCGCCACCATCGCGCCCCGAGTGGTCGGAGCAGCCCTTCGAGTGCCTGATATTCACGGTTGCCGGGCTGCAACTGGCGGTTCCTTTGATTCTTCTGGGCGCCATCCACCGTATTGAGGAAGAGATCCGGCCGATCCCGGGCAGTCCACGCTGGTACATGGGTATTCGCCCGGATCGGGACCAGAACCTGCGGGTTGTGGATTCCGCTGAATGGATCATGGCGGGGCGGGTACCCCCTGGCGCCCGTGATAACTATCGCTTCGTGATCCGGCTTGATAACAGTGAGTGGGGGCTGGCCTGTGACGACGTGGCCCAGTCTTTCACCCTCCGGCCCGACGAAGTGCGCTGGCGCAGCGCCCGCAGCAAACGGCCCTGGCTAGCCGGTACGGTGATTGACCATATGTGCGCACTGATTGATGTGCGCACCATGGCAGACTTGCTGGAGCGGGCGGAAAGAGAGCACCATCTGGATCTTAGTTGACGCAAACAACGGTTACTGAATGAAACCGAGCCGTGCTGGCACGGTTTGTGCCCTTAACTATAGTATTGGGCACTGATGATATTTTTTTGACGATCAGGTTGCCCGCCGGGCAGCCCAAGAGGAGAAACATCGCTATGGCATCCCCGAGCGGACAAACCAATCAGGCCCAGGACGATCAGGTACTGCAGTACGTTACCTTCCGGCTGGATGATGAGACCTACGGTCTGAATGTCATGCAGATCCAGGAAGTGCTGAGATACACGGAGATTGCTCCGGTTCCGGGAGCTCCGGATTACGTGCTCGGCATCATCAACCTCCGGGGTAACGTGGTTACGGTCATCGACACCCGCCGGCGTTTTGGCCTGGCGGATGCTGAAGTCACCGATGCCACCCGGATTGTGGTGATGGAATCGGCCAACCAGGTCATGGGCATTCTGGTGGATTCCGTGGCCGAGGTGGTGTACCTGAAAGCCAGCGAAATTGAGACCGCACCGAACGTGGGTAACGAGGAAAGTGCCAAGTTTATCCAGGGCGTGTGCAACAAGGATGGCGAACTGATCATTCTGGTCGAGTTCGACAAGATGCTGTCAGACCACGAGTGGGCTGAAATCGCGGCACTGTAATCCGGGGCAACCCGTTGCGGGCCTGAAGATGGATGCCTTCCGTGGCAATTAACGGGAGACATCCGTCATGTTTGCAGAAATTCCTTCGTATCTTCCCTGGGCGTTGACTGTTGCCGCCTT
>LUMD01000336.1_pt1 | contig 10088 bp, 13 predicted proteins | sample 729651 | NCBI WGS metagenome assembly LUMD01 (sample SAMN03860272, study PRJNA289734) | marine metagenome | biome: seawater column; feature: ocean; material: water; isolation source: Red Sea water column Station 34 - depth 258m | place: Saudi Arabia: Red Sea | collected 2011-10-15 | depth 258 m | reverse complement strand
CAGTTTATCAGCATCAATTTGAGTATGACTCTCAAGCTGATCCACCATATTTAGGGCAATAACGATGGGGATATTCAAATCTTGTAATTGGGATGTGAGATAAAGGTTTCGCCCAAGATTAGTCGCATCCACCACTGAAATGATAACCGATGGGGGTGCCATTCCTTTGGCCCATTGGTCTATTTGCTCCGATACAATTTCTTCATCGAAAGATTCAGCTGATAAACTATAAGTCCCGGGTAAATCTAATAGACGAAAATCACCGTCATCGGTTCTGGCGAAACCCTCTTTTTTCTCGACAGTGATGCCGGGATAGTTGGATACTTTTTGATTTAATCCAGTAAGGAGGTTAAATATAGCCGTTTTACCGCAATTGGGATTACCCACAATTGCCACCCAATGTTCACCATCGCGGCTGCCTGTATTAGAGGATGAAGCAAAATGATGTTTCATGATTGTAGTCTAATTGTCTGGGCATCATCCCAACGGATCGATAAGTATGAATGATGGACCTTGATTTCAACGGGCCCTTTTAATGGGGCCATTTTAACCATGCGTACGGCAATGCCATCTAAGAGACCCAATTCTCTCAGTCGGTTCGACAGAGTCGTGTCTGCTTCTATATTTAGGATAATCCCTGTTTCCCCCGGGGATAGGTCCGTTAAGGTCATGGCTATCGGCAGTTGTTACAAATCACAAATAATTGATGAATATGACGAATGAGTTTGAAACCGAGATCATTCACAATCTTTTCCTGTATTTCTTCAATCGTTTCATCCATGAATTCTTCAATTTTACCACATTGAACGCAAATGAGGTGGTCGTGGTGTTCCAAATCCATTTTATGCTCATACCTAGCCCGGCCATCGCCCAACTCTAATTTCCGAACCAAATTATTTTTCACCAATACATCAATCGTGCGATATACGGTTGCACGGGATACACTCATCCCTTCATTCCGAAGTGATAGATAAATTTCTTCGGCGTCACGATGTTCATCCGTTGCACACATTTCATTCCAAATGGATTGCCGTTGCTGGGTGTATCGTAAGCCTTCTTTTTTTAATGCTTTTTTCAGCTGATTGGGTGATGACATTTCTTTCCGCTGCTATTGATAATGAGTCTCAGAACTTAAGCTTAAGTAACCATAGGATGGAATAATAATCCACCCACCTAATCGAAAATATTATCCTTCGGGTGTGTCGACTTTTTTAAGGTTGGCGAATTTGACGACGAGTTTCTTTTTCAACCCGTCTTTAAACACGATGCCCACACGTTGGTTTTCACCTTGGCCGCTTAATGCCATTACTTTGCCGATACCGAAAATGGCATGCTCCACGAAATCTCCTACTTGGAAGTCGTCAAACGCAACCACAGTCCGGCTCACGGCTGTTTTGGTATGGCGGCCCGGCTTGCCCCCTACCACTTTCCGTGTGAGTGCAGATGTAAATGAAATTTTTTCTAATTTTTCTTCGGGCACTTCATGCACAAAACGAGACACCATGCCATAGAGGTCATCCGATCCCATCCGCCGCCGGTGATTTGCATACATTAAATATACTTTATGCATGGCCCGTGTGAGACCCACATAAAATAATCGCCGCTCTTCTTCCAATTTATCTTTGGTTTCTAAGGCGCTATACATGGGAAAAAGACCATCTTCAAGCCCGGTAATGAATACCACAGGGAATTCCAGCCCTTTCGCTGCGTGCAGTGTCATTAAAGTGACACGATTCGTCTCATCATTCCATTGATCCAAATCGGTCAATAGGGATACCTCTTCAAGGAATTGAGAGAGGCCGCCTTCCGGTTCACGGACCATAAAATCATCCACACTTTTCAGGAATTCCATTACATTGTCAAATCGTTCTGCATCTTCCGGTCCTGAACTCTCTTTATAGAATTTTTTGATGCCCGTTTCTTCAATTAAGGTGCGTACCAATTCTCCTGCATTTAGCTTGGGTAATAGTTCGTTATACTTTTTAATGATATTGTAGAAGGCGGTGAGCGAATCGGCTTGTTTGCCGCGGATGCCCATGGATTCAGGCGCATTCAGCACATCGATCATTTCTTTTTTGTCAGCTTCGGCTTGGATGACACATTTATCCACCGTTTTGATACCAATTCCCCGTGGTGGGAAATTGATGACACGACGGAGTGAAATTGTATCTTTTGGGTTCACAATAAGAGAAAGATAGCCTATGAGGTCTTTAATTTCTTTACGTTCATAGAATCGAACGCCACCCACAATATTATAAGGAATACCGGAGCGACGAAATGAATCTTCCAAGGCTCGAGATTGGGAATTGGTCCGATAGAGAATAGCAAAGTCACTAAAATTACGTTTTTGCAGTTTAATCTCTTTTTCCAATGCATTGACCACTGCATCTGCTTCTTCCATCTCATCGTTGGTTTCAATCAGACCCAGCTTTTCACCGGCACCATTATGGGGAATTAAATCTTTTGGTGCGCGGTTTTCATTATTTTTTACAACCGTAGCAGCGGCTTCAAGAATATGCCCTGTTGAACGGTAATTCTTTTCCAACTTGAACACTTCACAATTCCCAAAATTCTTTTCAAAATTCAGGATATTTCTAATGTCAGCCCCGCGCCATGCATAAATGGATTGATCATCATCACCTACGACGCATATTTGCTGATGTTCTTGGGCCAAATATTTAACCAGCATAAACTGGGGCTTATTTGTATCCTGATATTCATCCACCAAAATGTACCCCCAAAGTTGACGGTATTTTTTTAATATATTGGGATGCTTTTCGAATATTTCAAGTGGCAGGAGGAGCAAATCATCAAAATCGACAGCATTATTTTCTTTTAATGCCTTCTGGTAATTCTTATAAATCGCGGCGTAGGTTTTTTCGATAACCAGGTGTGCTTTTCTTTTCACCTCATCGGGATGAATCAGTTTATTTTTGAAGTAACTGATTTTATGGCGGACTTCCTGCGGAGTTACATAATTTTTGGGAATATCCATGGCTTCAATCACCACTTTGACCAAAGCAATCTGGTCTTTCACATCAAAAATGGAGAAATCGTGTGTAAACCCAAGGTGATGAATTTCTTTACGGAGGATACGCGCACAAATGGAATGAAAAGTACCCATATTCACTTGGGCTTGCTTTTCTTCTAGAAGGCCATTGACCCGTTTTCGCATCTCCAGGGCCGCTTTATTGGTAAATGTCACCGCTAAAATATGTTCGGCCGGGACGAGATTGTTTTCAATGAGATGAGCAATTTTGTGGGTCAATACACGGGTCTTGCCACTGCCTGCACCTGCAAAAATCAATACAGGGCGGCCAAAGGATTCTACGGCTGCTTTTTGGATGCGATTTAAGTTGCTTTTACTCATTGAATGTTAATTTACCCTTTATTCAATTTTTTTCTTTTCGCTTCACGTCTCACTTTTTGAAATTGACGTTTCGCCTTATTATGCTCTGCTTTCGTTTTAGAAAAGGTATGATATCCATCCCCTTTCGCAACAAAATACAAATAATTCGTTTCCGCCGGATTCAACGCCGCTCTAATGGATTCAATCCCCGGATTATTGATCGGTCCCGGCGGTAATCCATCATTCAAGTATGTATTGTAAGGCGATTTTATTTGCAGATCTTTATTCAATAGCCGGCGCGGTGATCCTTCAATAATATATTGAATAGTTGGATCTGCCTGGAGCCGCATGCCCATCTGCAACCGATTATGGTACACACCTGAAATGATGGGCCGTTCTCGATCATAAATGGCTTCTCCTTCGATTATGGATGCCAGAGTGAGCACTTCGGTTTCCGTCATGCCCATATCAGCCATCTCTTGCCGTAAATCATCAGTTACATTTTTTTTGTATTCATCCACCATACGTTCGATGATTTCCTGAGGCGTTTCATCCTCTGAGAACCGATAGGTATTGGGGAAAAGATATCCCTCTACCGATTCGCCTTCAATACCCAATTTCCAAAGCAGCAGTTCGTTCCGACAGGCTTCTTCAAAAGCTTTCGGATCCATCCCCAATTTCTCTTCCAGTTCCTTTGCAATAACACGAATGGACCACCCTTCCAGAACTGTCACTCGGTTATTGACATGAACTCCATTCACCAATTGATCAATAATGTCAAAGTTGGTGGCTGCCTTGACCAATTTAAATCGGCCTGCAGGGATGTCTTTTTCATACCCCAATGTCTTCACCGCTAGTAAAAAGGAGCGTTCGTTGCGAATAACATTTTTATCCTGCAAGCTTGCACTAACCTCTTTGAGAGAAGCGCCTTTTGGGACGGTCACCTTCACCGAATCATATGGATTACCTTGGGGCCAGAATAAAACTAAACTATAGAAAGCCAGCATTATACCCACAACTACCGCCGCCATGATTCCGATGAAACTTTGACTTGGATGAAATTGAAGTTTTTTCATCTTTTACGGGGGCGAAAATTATTGATGTTTTACCATCCATGGCAAAACATATTGTATAAAATCTTATAAGGGCCCAAAAGGGCCCAATTGAGTGCAAATATTAGAAAAAACTGATTGGTCTCCCTTGCCGATGTCTGTAATTTTGCCGCCGCTATGAACGATAAAAACAGTAAAAATAATGTTCACCTATTTGAAGGATGGGCATTTGGGAAAACAAATTATATCCTATTTGCTGTGGGTATGTCTGCCCTTTTGGTCGGTTATGCCCTCATGGCTTCAGGGACGGTCAACAGCTTTCAAAGCTTGACTCTGGCACCGATTCTCCTCTTTTTAGGATATGTGGTTATCATTCCCCTGGCCTTGGTTTATCGTGAAAAAGCGCCCCAAGATGATTCCTAAAGATTTTTATAAAATGGGGCTGTAGTTCAGTTGGTTAGAACGCCGGCCTGTCAAGCCGGAGGTCGCGAGTTCAAGTCTCGTCAGTCCCGCACAGAAACCCCTTCGAGAGATGGGGTTTTTTGTTTTATACGCTGGAGTCGTGATGGACGCCTTTAATTTCTTGTTATAACCACTAATTATCCATAGGTTTTATGAATTAAGAACAAAAGGAGTTCAAATGTTAAAAAAAGTTACATTAACATTGATTGCTATCTCTTGTATTTCATATGGTCAAAATATGATTTATGGTGAGGCACTTGGCCCCGGAATACTAGGTTCTATCAACTATGAGCGCATGTTAGGTGAAAAACTCTCTGTCAGAGTTGGATATGGCGGTATTACAGTGACTGACGAGTATGACGAGAGTATCACTGTATCTGCAATTCCAATTGGTGCCAATTATCTTATGGGAAATAATCATAAGCTCGAAATAGGTGGAGGTGTAAATATATTGAATTTTACATCATCTATCGATTTACTAGGTTTAGAGCTTGATGCAGGCCTCACAACCTTTTATGGTGGAGTTGGGTATAGATACCAAAAAGATACTGGAGGTTTAATTTTCAGATTGAATGGCTACTTTCTGATGCTAGGTGAGGCAGGCGGCGTACCAACTGGAGGATTAAGCTTAGGATATGCTTTTTAGTTAGATAATTAAAATAATGTATTAAATAAAAACCCCCATTGGTTCAATGGGGGCTTTTATTCTATCTATTTGAGAAAAATTTAATTTAAAATTTCGATTATTTTCTTTTCTAATAATTTTGACATAACCTGGTACCCTTTTTTGTTCGGATGCACACTATCCAGACCATAGTCTTTGATTAATCCTTCTTGTTCATTCACCATGGATGTATAGTAATCAAGGTACACCATTCCATTAATTTTGGAGTATTTCTTTAAAGCCTGATTAACTGCTAAAATTTTTGGCGAAGGGTTTTGGTTTTGACTCCAAGAGAAATCATTGGCCGGCAAAATTGAACAAATTATCACATCAATTGAATTACTTTTGGCCAATTCAGCCATTGAGATAATATTATCAACTATCATTTTTTCTGTAGATGGACCGGTGTTTCCAGCAATATCGTTTATTCCTGCCAAGATAACAACTATTTGAGGCTTTAGATCGATCACATCCGGCCTGAATCTAATTAGCATTTGTGGTGTGGTTTGCCCGCTTATTCCTCGATTAATATAACTTTTTCCCTCAAAAAACTCTGGTTGATATACACTCCAGCTTTCTGTTATTGAGTTTCCCATGAATACAACTCTTTTTTCATCAGCTTCAGGTAAACCAAGCAACTTATTATCAGCGCTATAACGATTCAAAGCAGGCCAGTCTTGTCCAGCAATAGGGGAAATCATAATTAGTATTATCCAAATAAATTTCATCTAGATTTTGAAAAAATATTTTTTCTGGACACAGTAATTATGATTCAATCAGGTTTTATTTTACCATTAACAATAAAGCCCCCACAAGGGGGCTTTATAATTATGAGTATTATTAATTTGGAATCCCGCTACCGCTATGCAATGGTGTATAGTGGCCAGCTTTGACTTTCCAATTTCCTTTTTCTTTAACAAATATCTGACTGACTCTTGTTCGATAATCATTCTTTTCGACACCGTTGATTTTATATGAACCGACCAGGTAGTAATATGCAACGGCCACTTTCCCTTTTTCCAGTATGTCTACTTCAATATATCTTGGTCTGAAATTAAATTCGTTATCCGAAGACTGATCTGCAGTGACTGCTGCTACGGTTGATTCACGCAAATACCAGAAAGAACCATTTGAATCGCCATTCATGGTACCACTTGAATGCATGGTGCTCACAAACTTCTTCCAATTCTTTTTATTTTGATACTCCCAATGTTTTTTAACTACATCAGTAACTTCAGATTGATCACTAGCAAATAACAGGCTCGTTGCAATTAAACATGTAGAAAGTAAGAGTTTCATCGTTTTCATTATTTTTCTCCTTTTGGGTTCATAGATATGAAACAATCTAAGATACATAAATTAAGAAACTATAGTAAAAAACAGCCACTAAAGGGGGTTTATAACTTATTTTCGCATGAAATAAATAGTTACAATCAAAGTAAATTCACCGCCCATGGAATCACTCATCCAATACTTCGAGACCATTCCCGTTGCCCATCGCACGATTATTCTGGTGGGTGGATTGACCTTTTTTCTGCTCTTAGAAGCAGGGATTCCCCTTTTTCGATTTAGGGCGAATAAAGTAAAGCATGTGGCTTTAAATCTTTTTTTCACACTCACTACATTACTTATCAATCTGGCTGGGGCTTTTCTCATTTTAAAAGCGTCCGACTATAATGCCGCCAACCAAACAGGATTGCTCAATCTCTTCGCCATGCCTTTATGGCTTAAGGTGATCCTGGGGTTGCTCATTCTGGATCTCATTGGCGCTTGGCTCATCCATTGGATTGAACACCAAGTAAAATGGATGTGGGGATTTCATGTCATCCACCATACAGATCAAGAGATCGACGTCACATCAGGACTGCGACACCATCCCGGTGAAAGCATTATGAGACTCCTGTTCACCGCACTGGCCGTCTTTGTTTCCGGGGCATCCTTCGGCATTGTGATGCTGTATCAGACGACTTCCGGATTTTTTGCCCATTTGACCCATGCCAATATTCAATCCCGCCCATGGATAGAAAAAATATTTTCGCCCATTTTTGTAACCCCTCATTTTCATAAAATCCACCATCATTTTACCCTCCCCCACACCGATCGGAATTACGGCAATATATTCTCCATTTGGGATCACCTTTTGGGCACCGCTATCAAGGTTAACACTATGGATGAACTCACCTACGGCTTGGATACCCATATGAAACATAAAGAGACTTGGCATATCCCCACTTTATTGAAAATTCCATTTCAAAAATACCGATCTCCCGCGGGATCTAAATTCAGCAACTAAATAGATAATTATACATGCAATACATTGAATGGCTTGGATGGGTCGCCACTGCCCTCCTTCTAACGGGATATTATTTAAATGCAAAACAATACATCTATTCCTGGATTGTTTGGCTTTTTGGCAATTCTTTCATGCTCATTTATGCCATTTTGATCCATTCGAACTCAGTGGCATTTTTATCCATTGTTTTGGTGTTTCTTAATATCTTTGGATGGCGAAGTTGGCGAAAGAAAAATGCATAAATATCTTTTCATTTCAATGACATGTTTAATGATTTCAGGATGCGCCAACCCGAAAACATCCCCTCAATATATTTTTGAGGATCATTACCACTATGGCCAACTGAATCAAGAATTGCTCATGACCCACGAGGCTCATCCTTGGTTTAAGAAAAATTATGATGCGTATTCACCCAATTTATCGCAGTTGACTTCATTAAATCTAAATGATATTTCAGTCCGGATTTTTATGGGTACATGGTGCCACGACAGCAAACGTGAAGTTCCCCGATTTTATAAGGTTTGGGATGGGCTAAAATTGAGTGAATCTCAAATCATCATTGTGGGATTGAACAAAAAGAAAAAAGGATACTTCAAGAACTATTCTGAATTCGGAATCACCAACACGCCCACATTCATATTTTATCGGAATGGAAAAGAAATTGGCAGAATTGTTGAAAGACCAAAAGGGAGATTAGAAGAACACTTGAAAACAATTTTAACGGTCACATCATGAGGATGACACCGGAAGAAAAGAAAGAATTAGACGATTGGGTCCAAAAGGAATACCCAAAAAGTATCAAACGGATGGACGCCTCCAGCCCCTTTCACCGCATCGGAAAATACTTTATTGGAGCGGGCATTCTTTTATACGCACTCTTTGTATGGACACACTTTAATTTCTTGAAACCGACAGCCATAGTCTCCCTTCTTTTGGGGATGGGAATTGAGGTAGTGGCACTGGTTCAATATTTTAAATCATTATCCCATGACGATTGATTTCACAGGAAAAACCATTTTGGTCACCGGCGCATCCGGCGGGATAGGCCGGGCCATTGCTCAGGCTTTTGCGAAAGCCAATGGAAATGTAATCATCCACTACAACAGCAATAAATCGGGTGCGGAAGATACACTTAAATCTTTATCCGGGAATGGCCACGCCATCATTCAATCAGACCTATCAATCCCTCGTGCTGTTAAATCCATGGTGAATTCTATTGGTGCTCTTGATGTGGTGGTTAACAATGCGGCCGTTGTAGAACAATTCGATTTTGGTGCTCTCGATTATAATCAATGGCAAGATGTATGGGATCGAACTATCAGTGCCAATCTGTTGGGTCCTGCTTACCTTATGTTTTGCGCGGCAAAGGCCATGCAAAAAAATGGCGGTGGGAAATTTGTAAATATTTCGTCTCGCGGTGCATTTCGAGGAGAGCCCAAAGCACCGGCCTATGGCGCCAGCAAAGCGGGATTGAATGCGTTAGGCCAATCCATGGCCCAAGCTTTGGCTAAAGATAATATTTTTGTTTATACAATCGCCCCGGGATTCGTTGAAACGGATCGTGTAAAAGATATGGTCAATGATGATATTAAAGCCCAAAGTCCATTGAATCGTGTGGCCAAACCGGAAGAAGTGGCACGAACCGCCCTCTGGCTTGCATCAGATGGGAATGATTTTCTCACCGGCGCCATTGTGGACGTAAACGGCGCCTCCTACCTTAGATCTTAGTTATCTACTTCAGCAACTGCATCTTTTTCGATTGAACCAATCCATTGGATTCAATCCGATAGATATACATGCCTGAGGGCATTTGATTCCCGAATCCATCTTTACCATTCCAAGTGACATGATGCGCACCCGCTGACTTTTCACCATGGAACAAAGTGGCCACTTCACGACCGGCTATATCAAATACTTTTAAGGTAACGATGCCGCCTTTATTTAAGGTAAAAGGAATTTGTGTAGATGGATTAAATGGGTTCGGATAGTTCTCTGCCAATTCAAAAGACGTTGGCAAATCAGGATCATCCACGGATAGCACATCACCACCAAAATTCGCTGAATACATGCCGTTCCCATGGGTAGCAATGGCCACGTATCCATCGGCAGGACGGCCATCAATCATATCCACAACCACATTACCGATGGTGGATGCGCCTTCTTGCGCCCAAACCGTGCTGGTACCATCCAATTGATCGGTAGAATACAGGCCCGTACTGGTAGCCGCAAAATATTTATACCCTGTTTTCAATGGATAAATATATACAT
>LUMD01001102.1_pt1 | contig 10093 bp, 6 predicted proteins | sample 729651 | NCBI WGS metagenome assembly LUMD01 (sample SAMN03860272, study PRJNA289734) | marine metagenome | biome: seawater column; feature: ocean; material: water; isolation source: Red Sea water column Station 34 - depth 258m | place: Saudi Arabia: Red Sea | collected 2011-10-15 | depth 258 m | reverse complement strand
ACGTCAGTGAGTACAACGTCAATAGCAGTATGTACCAGCGGGTGGTCCCAACTTAAAAACTGCACGTTCTCTAGTGTTGTGGCAACGCGACGTTTGTAAGTCACTGTCATGCCTTCTGGGTCAAGACCTGGAAGCTGGCTCACCATCGATTCTGTTGGCATAAGAATAAAGCAGTCATTGCCTTTTTCATCCTGCTGAACACCGATAGCATCGAAAACGCGACCCATAAAGCGCGACAAATCTTGCTCGCTATCAAGGGTAATAATATCTTCAAGCAGTTGCTCTACGCGGCCTTCGCCCGAGGCATTCAGCTCAAGAAGACGATCGCGACCGGCTTCAAGCTGCGCCACGAGCTGGCTATTTAGCGTAACACTCATGTTTACTAGCTCGTCACGCGCGCTCATATCGTCAGGGTGTAAACAAGCACCAATAAGCAAAGGCTTAACATCGTCGAACACGCCAGAGCCCGTAGGGCAAGTTTTCTCGAAGGCATTAAGCCCTTCGTGATACCAATCTAGCAATACGTGCTGCGCGGTTTTCGCCAAATATGGCACGTGAATTTGTACGGTTTGAGTTTGTCCAATACGGTCAAGACGACCAATACGTTGTTCCAGCAGGTCAGGCGTAATAGGTAAATCGAACAGCACCAAGTGGTGTGCAAACTGGAAGTTACGTCCTTCACTACCTATTTCACTACATAATAGGATTTGTGCGCCGTCTTCCTCATCGGCAAAGTAATGGGCCGCTTTGTCGCGCTCGACAATGCTCATGCCTTCGTGGAATACGCTGTGGCGAATGCCGGTTTGCGTGCGAATAACCTCACCCAGCTCTTGTGCTGTGCGGGCACTTGCGCAAATAAGCAGAATTTTTTCAGGCTTAACGCTTTGCATGAAATCAAGCAGCCATTCAACGCGAGGGTCGTGTTTAGTCCAGCTGTTAACCACACTTGCCATACGTTCAGGATACAGTGAATAGGTTAAGTCGCCGCCGCTCACTGCATCTGAATAAACCTCAGGTAAAGCCAGCTCGTAAGCGCTTAATTTACGCATCGGAAAGCCTTCGATATTGGCGCGACGGTTTCTAAACAGCATACGACCGGTACCGTGACAGTCGATAAGTTGATGCAATAGCGCGTGGCGATTTTCTGGTGAACTTAAGTCACCCGCATGTTCCATTACGTCAGGCGCGAACTCAGCAAGTTTGCTGCGCTGTTTGTCGTTAGGCTCGGCGTCTGAAAGTAATGGCGCTACCGCATCGGCAAGCTGGCTGTATTTCGACTCTTCATCTAAGAAAGCGTCGTAGCTATGGAAGCGAGCCGGGTCAAGCAGGCGCAAGCGTGCAAAGTGGCTTTCGTGACCAAGTTGATCAGGCGTTGCGGTAAGCAGTAATACACCAGGAGTTTTATTGGCTAACGCTTCAACACACAGGTATTCAGCAGATGGCGCTTCACTTGACCATGCAAGGTGGTGGGCTTCATCGACAACCATTAAGTCCCAACCTGCCGCTTGAATTTGCTGCTGGCGTTTTTCACTTTTGCTTAGAAAGTCGATACTGCAAAGTACCAGCTGATCGTGTTCAAATGGATTCACAGCGCTTGCATCAGACGTTTCGTCATCTTCGAATCCTTCGCTTAGTCCTTCACTCTTCTCTATCGCTTCGCAGCGGCTTTCGTCGTAAATGGCAAAAGGAAGGTTCACCCGGCGTAGCATTTCAACCAGCCATTGGTGCATAAGCGAGTCTGGAACCAAAATAAGCACGCGCTCTGCGCGGCCTGTTTTTAGTTGCTGGTGAATTATTAACGCAGCTTCGATGGTTTTACCAAGGCCTACTTCATCGGCTAGCAGAACGCGAGGTGCGTGTCTTCCGCCTACTTCTGATGCAATGTGCAGCTGGTGCGGGATAAGTGAGATACGTGCGCCAGCAAGGCCAATAGTGCTAGAGCGTAAATAATCGTATTGATAGTCAAGAGCACGTTCGCGTAAGTCGAACCACTTTGGGTTGTCCAGTTGCTGACTGAATAAACGCTTTTCAGGTTGGTTCAAGCGGATGTGACTGTCTAGCATGGTTTCAGGTAATCGGGCTTGCGCTTTGGTGTCTTCGCGAAGTCCGTGATAAATGAAAAGCCCTTGGCTTTCTTCTTTTTCAGTAATGGTCATTTCCCAGCCGTCTTGGCTTTTGACCGTCTCGCCAATTTCAAAAATTAGTCGCGTAAGCGGGGCGTCTTGTTTAGTGTATTTTCGCGCTTCTCCCGTTGCTGGATAAAGCACTTCTACTGAACGGAAATCGCTGCCGATAACGACACCTAACCCCAACTCTATTTCTGTGTTGCTTAACCAACGCTGACCAACTGAAAATTGACTATCTGAACTCATAAATCACCAACCTGTTTTTCGGGGGGCGGTATTGTACGCATTGCGTTGTGATAAGTCATTAATACTAGCTCATTTGATTTACGGTTGCAGGAAGGCGTGATTTTCTACCTCGCTAATACGCGGTATAAATGGCTTATCACCGAAGGTTACGGAAAAAACGAGTGGCGTTAACTTGTCCGTCAGACTTGCTTTGTCACAGGGTTGGCGTAAAACTGTCGTATCACTGACCATGGATATTTCTTACTGTTAACGGCGTTACGTTATAAACGTATGTGTAGCGCAGCTAACAGGAGGAAGCGCGAGATGGATATGAAAGTAGACAGTCAAAAGCTTATACAACTTCGCAATGCCAAGGCATGGAGTCAACAGCATCTGGCAGATGTGTCTGGATTGAGTTTGCGTACTATTCAGCGCATTGAAAAAACGCAATCTGCATCGCACGATTCGATAGGTGCACTTGCTTCGGTATTCGAAATAACACCCGGTGCGTTGTTGATGAATGAATCAAGTGCAGTTACTCAACATGCTCAAGCGCAGCAAGCTTCAATGGCAGGGGAAAATGCGATATCTCATCATGCAGACGAGCACCGAATTAATCGCCCAACGTCCTTGAGCCCCAAAAATGTTCTTTGGCTTACGCTTGCGCTCGCCATTAGCTTATTCGTTGCTATTTACTACGCCCAAACGGTTAATGCGAATAACGGTAGCAACCAGATAATAGAGGCGGGCAAGCCAGTCAATATAAGCGACGAAGTCCTGGAAAGTGCCATAAACTGGTTAGAACTTATCGACGGCGGTGAGTATGCCCAAAGCTGGGAAGAGAGCGCTGCTATTTTCAGGAGCAGTATTTCGCAAGCAAAGTGGGTTGAAGCTATGCAGTTAGTCAGAGAGCCGTTAGGCGATGCTAAAAAGCGGGAACTGGCTGTTGCGCAAGCGCCATCATCGTTTCCGGGACTGCCCGAGGGTAACTATCTTCTCTTGTCATTCTCGACTGATTTCGATGCGAACACCACCATGAAAGTGGAAACCCTTTCTATGGTGGAAGTTGATGGTGAATACAAGGCAATAGGCTACTTCATCAAGTAGCCTACTGGTTCATTTGGTAAAGCGCTTCAATACCTTGAATGGCCTTTAGAGCATCATTTCTTGTTGCATCATTAATGGCCTTCATAAGTTCAGGTGCGTTGTAAGGTTCTAGCAACGTTAAAAACGTTGTGGTGCCGGGTGGCATCCCTTTGCTCACTGCCTTTTGAAGTCGCTGCCATACTGTGAATAGCGACTCTTCGCCAAACGTTTTTTGCTGAACCACATTGTCGATGGCGCGGTGCATTATCATGCCGCACGAGTAGTAAAGGTTGAAATGCCCGGTTTTGTAAGCATTGGCAAGCGTGGTTTGCTCTAGCCCTTCAATACAGCTTTCAAAGGCGCGGATTGTGCGATTTTCTACATAGCTGCTGGTATCTTCGTACAGGAAGTTCTGATACACCGTCGGTATTCCCTGGCTGATATAAATGTGCAACTTCGTGAGCAAAGAACCAAAGAGTTTGGTTAATGAAGTTTCTGTTATTGGCCTGTTCGTCTAAATCTTGCCTGTTCCAGTGCATAAATATCTGATTGGGTAACGTGCCTCCTTGTGTAGAGTGATCATCTACGTTTGCGTAAGAGGCAAGTAGCATAGGTTTTTCGCCTTTAAGTGAATTAAGAGAATGGGAGAAAAACGCCATAATTTTAGGTATGTCTTCTTCTAGCGAAACCTTAATGCTTTCGGGAAGCCCAGCGTCAATTAACGCAACCACGTTCTCGGTAATAATGGGTTGTTGCTTACCCACATACACGTTTCTCCCGTCGTTGTTATCTATCCACGACACGCTTTTCTGGGCTACCTTGCCGTTCAATACAATATGCTCATCACTCGGAACGGTAAGTGTCAGATGCCACTCATTATCTTCTTCAGAACAAGTGTTAGCGCAAGCAAAAAGCCGCCCGGTATGGATGGCGTTACCGCCATCTGAAAAGGGAGAAAAAGGTGCGTAGTCTTTGCCTAAATGCTTGTAGGTAGGAGTTAGTAAAAAAGTTACGGTTGTAAGCGGTTTGCCAGATTGAGAACGCACAACCTCTTGATGGGAAGCGTCGTCATAAGCAATCTCAATATCACTATCCTGAGGGAGCCAGCGTGTTGTTCGTGACCTATCGGGGTTTCGAAGAAAAACTATCTGTTCTGCGGGCTTGTCTAGTCTATAAGTTACTGTCCATTCAGGTTTGTCGTCGAGCACGACTTTTTGTAATTCAGCTGAAATAGGGCTGGCAAAGCTCACAGTGCTGCTGGCAACGAGAAGGGCTGATAGAAAGAAAACCACGAATACTGTGTTTAAACTTTTTAAAGCGTGACTCACTGTCAAATTTATCCTTTTTTGCATTAATACATGGTTTTATATCAAACAACATAATGCAAATACACAAACGGCTCAACGCACTTCTTATTTTGCCGAATTTTAAAAAGTAGTTTTATTGAATCTATTACGCTCTTTGGGAGGCGAGTTGTGTTTTTATCTGCTATTTAACATACATCTTTAAAATAACGGAGCTTGTCAGGTGCCAAAGGTAGGGTGTTTTTTAGTAAAGGGTCATTGGAAATCTGGAGTAAAAAATACGATCGTCGCCTTTTATAGTTTTGTCGTTATCTCATTGAGCTACAGCCAATTCACTTTCGCTAGCCCTGTTACTTTAGCAACTTCAGATCTAAGCCCGTTTAGCAGTCAGTTTGACCTTTCAAAAGGGTATGTAAACGAGATAGTCAGCCAAGTCTTCGACGAGCTTAACCTGCCTGTAGAGTTTGAATATTTTCCTCATGCTAGAGCTGTCATGTTGGCGGAAAAGGGGTCTGTAAATGGCATTTTTCCTGTCCACGAGAACGAGCGAACAACAAGTGAATTTTATCTATCTGCAGCAATACCTGCGGGCACGAGTGGGTATCTCATTAGGTCAGATTTTAAAGGTGAATTTGCTTTAACCAAAGACGCCGCAAGTCTATTGAAACGCAATGAGTTGAAAGGCGTTGGGTATTTACGGGGAACCCGGTTACCCAGCGTTATTGCGGATGATAAATACTTTAGTTTCTATCCGGGTATATCAGCCAGCAGCTTATTAGATCTGCTGGATAAGAAGCGAATTGATGTTGTATTTATTGATAAATATAGCGTTAAAGAGGCATTGGTTAATGAAAGGCCCAATCTAATTGGAAAGCTAGTCTTTATCCCTAAACTTGAAGAGAGTAATACTTTTCACCTAGCGTTTTCTAAGCAGTTTCCAGAATCAACTCACATGTTAAAGCGATTTGATTTAGCGTTGAAAAAGCTAATGCAAAACGGCTTTCTAACCAAAACGCTCGAAAAATACGGGGTGTATGACAAAGCTATCGAAAGCGAAAACGCACTTATTATAGGGGCGCCGGACATCAACGCTATCGTTCATGCGAAGGAGTTTCTCGAAAAGTATGACTCGGCTTTATCACAGCTAAATATCCAATGGCGGATAATGGATGAAACGGTATTGCGGCGTCGCTTACTGGGGGATTTTTCGGTTAATGAAAACAGTTTCGACCTAGTTCTTATCGGTAATTACGGCATACCTATTTGGGCGAAGCGCAATACCTTGGTTCCTTTTAATCAGCATCCTGCTGACTATGATATAGACGATATCATCCCTGCCGCAATACAAGCGAACAGGGTTGACGAGCAGCTTTATGGCTTGCCGTTTATAGCAGAAACAACGCTGACTTTCTTTCGCAAAGATCTGATAGAAAATGCCAACCTTACCATGCCAACTGCACTGACTTATAAGGACTTAATATCGTTAGCAGAGAGTATACATAGTCCTGAAAAAGAGGTGTATGGAATAGGTTTGAGAACCAGAGTCGGCTGGGGCCAAAATATGGCGCTGGTAAGCACCATGGCGAATACGTATGGCGCAACCTGGCTAGATGAAAAGATGCACCCTCAGTTAAATAAAAAAGAATGGTTCGACGCAGTAACGACGTATGTTCACTTGGTTCGGCGTTTTGGCCCGGACGACAAAGATGATTTGGGGTGGCAGGAAAACCAGCGGCTTTTTGCCGACGGCAAATTGGGCTTCTTCGTAGATGCCTCTTCATTGGGAGGGGCCTTATTTGACGAACGATTTTCCCGTGTAGCGCCACACATTGGTGTTACTTATGCCCCTATTGGCGTTCAACGCAAGGGAGCGCAGTGGTTTTGGTCGTGGAACTTTGCCGTACCCAAACTATCCCGATACAAAGAAGAGGCGCAGCAGTTAGCGCATTGGCTCACTTCAAAGCACTTTATTTCTGAGGTTAAGAAAGCTCGCGGAGAATATGCAGCACCATCTGGAACCCGGCATTCGACCTACACCCCTGCTTACCAGGAAGTCTTACCCTACGCCATTTTCGAATATCAGGCGCTTAAAGCGCTAACGAGTGACACTACAGAACAGTCTATGATTGGAAAGCAATTTGTACCAATTCCGGAGTTTACCGCGATTGGCTATGCGGTGGGGGCACAAATCAACGATGTTATTACCGGTAAAAAGACGGTTAAAAGTGCATTAGAGAATGCTCAGAATCAGACGCAGATAATTTTAGAGCGGGCTGGTTATTTTTCTAACCATAATTAACGCTCAGAATGAGACGGTGCACGCTATTACTGTTCATAGGTAAAGGAAAAATAAAAAAGAGAAAAACAGTGCGAAATCTCAAAAACTGGATTATGGTGGAATTAAGGGTTCGTTAAATTTACCGCGAACTCCCGAGGCAGAAAGTGTAGTACTGCTTCTCAGTCGACGCGAGTAGGGGAAGAAGTCCTGTTTCGAGCGGCATTCTTCTACAACCGTAACTGTAGCTTGTTAGCGCGTGCGTTCATAAATGAACAATACGTCTAGCCTGGCTTTATTTACCGGAGTGAAGGATGCCAAGAAAAAATTCTACCGATACTAAGATTTACGTCCTCGATACCAATATTCTGCTGCACGAACCTCACGCTTTTCTCTCATTTAAAGAACACGACGTGGTTATTCCAATGACCGTATTGGAAGAGCTCGACTACATCAAAGACAGCAAGAAAGACGTGGCGCGAGATGCGCGGGTATCCATTCGGGCGATGGAGGATTTGCTCCACGATGCAACACCCGAAGATATGCTTGCCGGTGTATCAATGGAAGGGTTGGGCGCAGGGCAAACGGCACCTACAGGGAGTTTATCTATTTTTGCCGACCTCAACATGGTTGAGGCCCAGCAAGTGTTCACCAGCAATGAAAACGACAACCGCATTATTAACGTAGCGCTACATTTGCAGAAGACTTTCGCGCCGCAGAAGGTCGTGTTGGTTACTAAAGATTTAAACATGCGCCTTAAAGCGAAAGGAGCAGGCCTTGCGCATGTTGAAGATTATCGTACCGATCAGCTTATTACTGACATTAAATATCTATCTCGCGGGTTTCACACCTTTGAAGGTAACTTTTGGGACAGCGTAAAGAGCGTGGATAGTCGCAGCGAAGGACGCGATACGATTCACACCATCCCCAAGTCTATGTTGCCAGAAGCGTATGTAAACGAGTTCTTACTAGATGAAACTAAGCAATTTGCTGGCTTGGTAGAGGAGATTACCGACGATCACTTAGAGGTGTTGGATTTAGGTTACGAGCGCTTAATGGGTCGCCACGCGTGGGGCATAACGCCTAAAAATATTGGACAGGCAATGGCACTTCATGCGCTGCTAGACCCGCATATTGATATGGTGATCCTTACCGGCCCGGCAGGTAGTGGTAAAACACTCCTCGCGCTAGCAGCGGCCCTTGAGATGGTGGTAGAGCGCAATATGTATGACAAAATCATCGTTACGCGCAGTACACCGGAAATCGCAGAGTCTATTGGCTTTCTACCGGGAACGGAGGAAGAAAAAATGCTGCCTTGGTTGGCCGCTATTACCGACTCCCTTGAAGTGCTTCACAAACACGATGAAAACACCAAAGGCTCTATGAATTACATTATGGAGAAAGCGAATATCCAGTATAAATCGGTGAACTTTATGCGCGGACGAAGTATTCAAAACGCTATTGTGATTTTGGATGAGTCGCAAAACTTAACGGCCTCACAACTAAAAACCATCATCACCCGTTGTGGTGAGGGAACTAAACTGATAGTGGGCGGGAACTTGGCGCAGATTGATAGTAATTATTTAAGTGCAGTGACCTCGGGGTTAACCTATCTGGTTGAGAAATTTAAAGACTTCTCAGGCAGTGCTACCATCAATTTAGATGGTGTGGTCAGAAGCCGACTTGCAAGCTTTGCAGAAGAAAACCTCTAACCAAGTAAGGTAGACAAAGTAAATATGATAGGCGAGTAAGAGCAATAGTTACTCGCCTATATCACTCCCACCTAGCTACTCTATTGCTTCTACTTGATAACGTCCTGTTACGATAAAGCGCTCTGTATCTTCAGAAACTTGTCCAAAAGGAATAAGGGCTGGGCCTGTTGGGTCGTACAGCACATAGGTGTCACCATCGTGTTCTATGGTTCTATCTTCTGCCATTGGAGTTAGCGCAATGCCAAGCAGGGCATGATTAGGAAGAAATACAATAATCATCTTGGTGGAGGGCATGAATGCTCTTACCATCGATGAAGCCAACACCGCTTTACTGTCACAATCCCCAAGGTTTTGCATGAGCACACTGACAGGCGGTGCATAGCCAGAGCCATTGCTCACTACTCTATCTTCTAATGTGTCGTAGGGGATGCTTTGCAGCCAACTGAGAATTAGCGAAAAATACGCTCTAGAATCAGACTCGGAAGCGACTTTTTCGTAGAACGCCTGCGATGCTGCCACCAAAGGCTTGACCGACTCAGCGACATATCTTACGTGGTCTGGCTTAATTGCTTGTTGGTTAAAAAGTGTAGTGAAGCGAGTGAAATAGTGAGCGTGTAAGTACTTGTCATATTCACGCTGCTGTATTTGTTTCAAGTTAGCCAGTATTTCCTCAACAGCTTCCTCGTTAGTACCTTTTACTTTGATATCTATCGACTCTCGCTTTGGCGTTATTTTTACGCGGGCGGTTCTTGGGTTAATCTTTTTGGCTTCTTCCATGAGCGCAACGGTGACATGCCGTTGGGCGATTTTGGGTTTGTAATTGGCCTGTCTCGTTGGGGCATCTTTCAGTGCGCTTTTTTAGCTGTTCGCTGTATGCGCCGGATGACAGTAGAAGGCCTGAAAGTAGCAAAAATACGCCCGCCAGCCTTGAGCTACAAAACGAGTGAAAGCAAAGGAAAAAGACTTTCTTATTCAGGGCTTTTCTAAACACTGGGCGGCGCACCATACTCTATAAGTTCATCATCTTATAGAGTATGCGCGTATACGCCTAAAAAACAAGGCGACACTCGTTACCTATTCTTGAAACCAATTTAACTCGTCGTGAAGACTTACTACGCTGCCAACAATAATGAGTGTAGGGGGTTGAAGTTGGGCTTTTTCTTGTTTGGCGACGATATTTTCCAGTGTGCCAGTTAGCACTTGCTGTTTCTCTGTTGTTGCAGATTGTACTAGTGCAATAGGTGTTGTGGCGTCTAAACCGTGCTCAATCATCTTCTCGCAGATAATTGGTAGACCCGTTAACCCCATGTAAAAAACTGCAGTTTGATTTTTTTGCGCAAGGGCAGGCCAGTTAAGGTCTATAGT
>LUMD01001345.1_pt1 | contig 10094 bp, 7 predicted proteins | sample 729651 | NCBI WGS metagenome assembly LUMD01 (sample SAMN03860272, study PRJNA289734) | marine metagenome | biome: seawater column; feature: ocean; material: water; isolation source: Red Sea water column Station 34 - depth 258m | place: Saudi Arabia: Red Sea | collected 2011-10-15 | depth 258 m | reverse complement strand
GAGGAATACTGAAATAATAATAACCGATATAAAAGATGGAGTGGCCCCTACACCGCCTCCACCACCAGAGCCTGATGACGATGAATATGAGGAACAGTAATGTCTATAAGTAAATTATGCTTCCCATATAATAAACACAAAGAGCTAGACACAGGCGTAGTTGCGTTTATCGCAAATGCAATTTTTTTCGTAGGGGTATTCACAGGCCTTTTAGCTTTTTTAAATTTGATCATCACTGTCGGCCTTTTAACTCTTGGCTTTGAACATTCGACGCCTACGGTAAAGATACTTTTGATAAAGATAATTTACTTTCTTCCAAGCTTTCTCTTTATCGCTATCTCAGCGTTAATATGGAGCTTTGGAAGGTTAGTTGAGTCGCTTTTACTCAGAAGAAAAAATCAATAGTTAATACCTAGAACCATAGGAAGTCATAAAAGCGTTCACGTGTGTCAATATTGGTCAGTTAAGAATTTAGTTCTTCTGATTCAAACAAAGTGTTTTCCAATGTCTGTTTCACATACTCTAAAGTAAGATAACTATTTAGCCTACATTCCTTTGTTTTTAGGTTAACGACCGCTCCTTGCCATAAAAAATGACCGGTGCAGTAGATATGCCCAATGTCCGCTTCACGCATAGCCGTCGCTTAAATACTAGCTTGGGGAAGGCAGCTACTGACAAAATTTCGACTATAAGATTGATTTCTGTTAAACATCTTTATTAAACATGAGGTACTACTCACTTATTGATTTTACTGGGCAGTATTAAACAACTTATTTACTGTAAACACTAATCGTTCTTTCGTTAGATTGATACTAAAAACCCTCGATAACTCGAGGGTTTTTTTATGCTTATAATCTCTGTGTTCACGAGTAATATACAAAGCCTAAACCGTACACCAATTTTTTTAGCGTTCGCGCTTAATATGCCCAGCTTTTGGCGTTGAATGCTTACTAATGCAAGAAATACTGTTCAGCTAGTTGTTGATGAATATCGGCAAAATCAATTTGTAGTTCATCAATGTAGTTGTGCAGAGCCCGACCTCGAAGTGACGCAACAGGCTGCTTTTCCAAATCGTTAATGCTGTGATCAATACGCTCTATCATTGCCTCGTTGTCGGGCAAGTTGAGGAACAAGCTCTTTAATTTGTTCAAGCAGAACAACACACTTCGCGGAAACTCTTTACTGTGTAGCATGAATAACAACACATCGCCCGGACGTATGCGAACGCCCATTTTTTGGCGATACATTTGGTAGCCGCTCAGGCTTCGAAGTACACTCATCCACAAGATGTTTTCAAAAGGCAGGTCGCTCATGTCTTCGGTAAGAGTAGATGAACGAACATCAATTATCCTTGATGTCATATCAGCCCTTTCTAATGCCGCACCAAAGCGCCAGAAGAAATAGCCTTCGTCGTGGCTCATGCTGGCATCCATGGTCCCAAACATAAGTAAACACTGGTTGATTACCTGCTTTAAACTTGCAAAGCGCCCGCGTTTACTTAGAAAGCTTGTACTGTTCTCTTTTACCGATAAGTGAAGTGCGTTCAGCGTTTCCCACACTTCTCTTGGAATGACGTCTCTGATAGTCCGCGCGTTATCTCTAGCAAATTGAAGCGAGTTCAATATGGAAGAAGGGTTGCGGGTGTCTACAGTCAGAAACTTTACGACGTTCTTCTCGCTGTATTCAGTATAAATGGCTTCAAATGGCTCGCGATTTCCCGTTATGTCTAGCAATGGCTCCCAGCCTGGCGAAAACCCTTTGGGTAAGTCCATCAACAGGAGGTTGTTTACATTAATCAGGCGGGCGAGGTTTTCAGCTCTTTCAACGTAGCGCGCCGTCCAATAAAGCGTTTCAGCAACTCGTGATAACATGTCAGTCCCTCCTAATCCACAATCCAAGTATCTTTACTACCACCGCCTTGTGATGAATTGACCACGAGGGAACCTTTAACTAGGGCAACCCGGGTGAGGCCTCCCGTTGTTACGTAGGTGTGAGTACCTGATGAAAGGATGAAAGGTCGAAGATCCACATGTCGCCCTTCAATCACATTGCCATCGATAGTAGGAACAGTAGATAAATTCAAAGTTGGCTGTGCTATCCAGTTTCTCGGATCCGCTTTTATTTGAGCAAGGGTTTCTTGCTGCTGCTTTTTGGTTGATTTCGGACCGATTAGCAAGCCATAGCCTCCCGACTCATTGGCAGGCTTTATTACAAGCTTGTCGATGTTGGCTTCCACATATTTGAAGTCTTCGGGCTCGTAACACCGGTAGGTTTCGACGTTAGGCAGCTTAATTTCTTCATCCAAATAATAGCGAATCATGTCGGGTACATAAGTGTACACCACTTTATCGTCTGCCACGCCAGCCCCCGGCGCATTAACCAGTGTTACCTTGCCTTTACTCCACGCTCGCATTAGCCCGGGCACGCCCAGCATCGAATCTGGGTTGAATGCTTCTGGGTCTAAAAACATATCGTCAATACGGCGGTAGATAACGTCCACTCTGCGTAGGCCTTTAATCGTCTTCATGGCATATCGAACAGCTGTGAGGGATAGTCGTTTACCGGAAGAATATCCATTTTCTCGAACATGTCTGGAAAGACACGCTTTAGCACCGAACGGTTTTCCAACATGTAAGATACGCCAGAAGGTACGCGAAGATTGTCTTCCAGTACGTAAATCGTGCCGTCGCTATCACGCACTAGATCAGAGCCGCAGATGTGTGCCCAAATACCGTTTGGCGGAGAAACACCTACACACTGCTTTCGAAAGTTTACGGACTTATCGAGAAGCGCTTTAGGAAAAACGCCATCTTTAATAATCTTCTGATCGTGATAAAGGTCGTCGATGAACATATTAAGGGCTTTTACGCGCTGCTTAAGCCCTTCTTCTACGCGTTGCCATTCTTTATTTGGAATAATACGAGGAATGATATCAATGGGCCACGCACGGTCTATTGAGCTTCCTTCACCATAAACCGTAAAGGTAATACCCATTTCTTTCACCACCAACTCGGCGGCATCTTGCGCGTTCTTAAGTTCTTCTTCACTTAATTGCGACAAATAATCCATTAACGGCGCACCGTGAGGGCGGGGTTTTCCATTTTTATCTATCAGTTCATCGTAAAACTCGGAAAATTTGCAGTGTTCCAGACTCACAGTTTTCGACAACGTCTGACTTTGTTTTTGGCTACTCAAACTACGCTCCTTATTGTCCGCGATTCATATCCACTGAAACGTCTAAAACCTGATTTCCACCACCAAACATAATGCCTTTAAGCGGTGTGATATCTGCAAAATCTCGTCCGACAGCTAACGTAACGTGCTGGTCGTAGGGTTTCAAATTGTTGGTCGGGTCGTAATCAATCCAACCAGAGCCCGGTACAAAAAGCGCAACCCAAGCGTGGGTGGCGTCTGCACCAGTAAGCTTTTCCTGACCCGGTGGTGGAATCGTTTCGATATATCCACTTACATAGCGCGCCGCCAAACCAATACTGCGTAAGCAAGTAAGCGTTAGGTGGGCATAGTCCTGACATACGCCCCGCTTGTGCTCAAACACATGGCTTACTGGGGTGTTAATCGTCGAAAAGGATGGGTCAAAGGTAAAATCGTTAAAAATGCGGTTCATTAAGTCGTCGCACGACTCCACAATGGGGCGGTTAGGCGTAAACGACGCCAAGGTATAATCTAAAATCGCTTTATTGGCCTGGGTAAGGCGGGTGGGAATACTGAAAAACTGTGCTGCCAACATGCTCTGATCCACCGGGTAGCGGATTTGATCTCTCACGTTTTCCCACTGCGTATTGTGAGCAAACAAACCTTGTAACGGCGCACCTTGAATCTCAACCTCACTGGTTGCGATAACCTGCATTTCTTCATGCAGGGTGGGTATTTCAAACACTGTTACTGTGTTGTCAAAGTAGTCTTTAAACTCTGCCTGATAGTCAGGTTCAGGCACGATAGTGACATTGGCGCTAATCCTTTTTTGATTGAAGGTGTTCAGCGGTATTAGGCGGGCGTGGTTTTGTGTCAGGCTCACCTTGTCGGAATACTTGTAAGTAGTGACGTGACGAATGGTGTACTTCATTTTTTCACCTCACTTTCATTCGGACTACTGGCATCAGGCGCACTGGCTAACGGAGCTGTCGCTTTCTCATCTATCGGTTTTTCAACGATCTGTACAGACGCGGTGCCAATGCCAGACCAATGCAGCTGTGACGCAGGCTTAGTGTGGCTAAAGTACTGGGTTTGCATCATTTCACTGAACTTCTGAAGTTGTGATGTCACGCTTTTTAGCAAAGACACTAAACCCGATGGTGTCTGGTTTGTGTTGATGTTCAAGGTCTGTCTGTCAGCCAGCGCGAAGCTTGCTTTTAACTGCAACAGAATTTTCTCTGTGGTACTCAAAAAGCCGGGCTTGGCGCTTACCGGCAAACTTTCGCAAAGCTCGGTAATTTTTTGGATTTGATGAGCTAATGAGCGCGGGTACTCGGCATCTAAAAGCAATAGCTCTAATCCCGTTTCGATACTTTGAAAAGCACGGTATCGGCGCCTATGTGTAATCGCGCTCACTTGCGCCACCAACACGATTTCCAGCACGTTTTGTTGCTCAGCTTCGGGAAGCGGAAATTGCAGCAGATTTTGCACCATAGACACAAGCTGTTTACTGCGCTCTAACCGACGACCAATTTCTATCATAAACGCGCCATTACTCTTAGACAGACTGTCTTGAATAGAGCCGTTAAATGCCATGGTAAGCCCAATTAATTTATCCAGCGTACTTTGTAATCTGTGCGTCGGCGTCTGCTCGGTAATGGTGCTAAATTCGTGGTGTTCCTCTTCTAGGCTTTCAATAATGCGCAAGCTGTCATAAGAAAGAAGCTCCCTCACTTGCAGCGCACTTGAAGCAGGGCATTTTTGTGCGCCTCATCGGGGTAAATGGCAAGCTCAGTAAATTTGTCAATAAATACCCTGACCAACCGAATCACGTTTTCACTGCGCTCTACCGCGCAGCCTAGCCAAAATAGATTTTCTGCCGTTCTGCTAGGCAGTAACCCTTCAACTAACGCCAGATCTGCATCTGACTGAAGTGATTTTGGAATAGAAGGCACACGCTCTTGAGGTGGCCCAATGGTTTCTACCCACGTATCTTTTATTTCGGTCTTGCCATCGATGCGCGCCGCCTTGGGCGTAAAACACATGGCTGAAGGGAGAATAAAAACCTGCCCTTGTGAATATAACGCGTAGCAACGCATGATCACGGGTTTACTTATCAGCCCTGCATCGTGCCAAAACGGGGTATGTGAAAGTTCTACTTTCTTGCGCCAAAATAGGTCGGGTAATGCGACCGTTTGAAGTGTATTTGCGATGGTCTCAGCGTCTTTATCACCGTCTAGTTTGAGTTCGGGGTCGACATAGCTCATCAATTCAAACCCAGGCCAATCGCTTTGCATAATGCTGTCTGCAGGAAAGGTTTCTTGCTGGCGAAGCAGTAAAGGTTCACCATTAAAAAACTCGGCGGCCCGATGTAAATTGTTTTTGATCGCAGGAATTTGAATAGCCCCATTGCCCAACGGGTTGAGCAAAACCACGTTTTGAGTACGGACTGCGTGAATTAGACCCGGGATTCCGAAAGCTGAATAGTTAACTTGTTCCAGTGAATCTAAAAACCTGTCTTCAATCCAACGCAAAATTACGTCAACTTTTCGCAACCCGTCTAAAGCTTTAAGCCAAACTTGTCCTTTCCTCACCGTTAAGTCAGCACTTCGCACCAGCGTGTAGCCCATGTAAGTGGCAAGATATGCCTGCTCAGAATAATACTGATCGTCTGGACCTCTGCACAAAATGACAATGCGCGGGTCATTAATCGCCGCGGTTTCTTGGTCTATAGCATGCTGAAGCTGCTCGAAAAAGCCTGCTATTCGCTGCACACCACATTCTGCAAACTCCTCACTCATCACCCTTCTTGCCACAATCCTGTTTTCCAGCAGCAGTCCAAGACCGCGAGGGAACTGGCAGTGATCGTTTAGCATGAAGTACTCACCGTTTACATCTTGGGCAATGTCGAACGCACTTAAGAATAGCCCGTTATTCAATGAGGCAAGTGTGTGGCTTTCGGCAAGATAGTAGGGATGACGCATTAAATGGCCGGTGGAGAAAACACCGCTAGTTAGTGTTTGCCTGTCTGTGTTTAAGTCTAAAAGCACTTTATTAAGCAGTAAGACTCGCTGTTCAATACCGCGACTGATTACATCCCAATCTTGGCTTGAAATAAGCATCGGCAAGGGGTCTAGCTGCCAATTTTGGCGTTCGTCAATATCTGCAAAACCACTGTTTCGCATTAGTCGACGAATTTCATTTGCTCTAAAGGAGACCTCGTCACTGTTAAGGCCTGACAAACGAGAAAATAACGTATTGAGCAGACGTTTGCTCTCATCCGCAGCAGTGCTCGAATTGATATAGCTGCTAAGCCATTCTGGCATGGTGAAATCTTCACTCATAAAATCGATTGTCACTTAAACTATAGTGTAGGAGGCCGGCGCAAATCCAGCGTATTTGGATATTCTTCATTCTCGGCTTCTTCTAAAGGTAAATCAAAATCACTGTGACCTTCATGGTCAACCACATACTGTGTTGCTAAGTGAGGCGACCACTCAGGCATGGAAGGTGACGCCACCGACGGGGTATGACCGTGATCCCAGAATCGGGCAATACGCCTTCCTTCTGCCTCAAAAGCGTTCACCGGCATAGTAGAGAAGTTACGCCCGCCCGGGTGACTGACATGATAAGTAAATCCGCCCAATGAGCGACCCGCCCAACTGTCGTAAACGTCAAAGACCAACGGCGCGTGTACGCCAATGGTCGGGTGAAGCGCCGATGCAGGGTGCCATGCTCTGAAGCGAATTCCGGCTACATGTTCTCCTCGAATATTGGTGGGTTTTAACGGTAATCTGCGGCCGTTACACGACACTATGTATCGGTCTGTATGCATGTTTGAAACAGTGAGCTGGACGCGTTCAAGGGAGCTGTCAACATAACGCGCAGTTCCGCTGCCTGTCGCTTCTTCACCCAATACATGCCATGGCTCTATAGCGCTAAAGAGGTCTAGCTTAATTTGACCGACTTCACGGCTACCGCAGCGAGGGAATCGAAACTCAAAAAACGGATCGAACCATTCAAGCTTAATGGGGAAGCCCGCTGCGTTTAGGTCGCTACATACTTCAGCGATATCTTGCCGTACATAGTGGGGCAGCATAAAGCGGTCGTGAAGCTCTGTGCCCCATCGCACCAGTTTCTTCTTGTATGGTTGTTTCCAAAACCACGCTAGCAGCGTGCGCAGAAGAAGCATTTGCATCAAACTCATTCTGGCGTGAGGAGGCATTTCAAAACCGCGAAACTCTACAATGCCCAATCGCCCGGTGGGCGAGTCGGGGTTGAATAGTTTATCGATACAAAACTCTGCACGATGGGTATTCCCTGTCAGGTCAGTCAGCAAGTGCCGAAGGAGGCGGTCAACCAACCAAGGTGAGGGAACTTCGCCATCGGGAATTTGAGAGAATGCAATTTCTAATTCGTAAAGCCTTTCATCCCGAGCCTCATCGACGCGAGGCGCTTGGCTAGTCGGGCCGATGAAAAGGCTCGAAAACAAATAGGAAAGCCCAGGGTGATGCTGCCAATAGGTAATAAAGCTTCGAAGAATGTCTGGACGTTTTAAAAACGGGCTCTCTAACGGTGTCGGCCCACCCATGGTAACGTGATTTCCGCCTCCTGTGCCGGCGTGCCGTCCATCAAGCATGAATTTTTCTGTACCTAGTCGACATGACTTGGCCATGGCATAAAGGGCGTGGGTATTTTTTACCAGAGTATGCCAATCGGATGCAGGGTGAACGTTGACCTCGATAACACCGGGGTCGGGGGTAACCGCAAACTTTTCAACGCGACTGTCGTAGGGCGGGGTATAGCCTTCTAATATCACGGGAATATCAAGTTTATCAGCGATGGACTCAATAGCGTTTAGCAGTAGCGCATAATGTTCAAAGTGGCTTACAGGCGGCATAAATACGCATAACTTTCCGTCGCGCACTTCTAAACAAAGGGCGGTTAATACTGACTTTTCACCAATATATCCTTTGTGAGACGTTGGGGATGAGAGCGAGCCGGTCATGTCTGCCGGATCCCGTTCAGCTAGCGTATCCGGACTGCCTAAGCTGCTCAACGGGAGGCGATAACCTAATGGAGAGTCGCCCGGTAATAAGAAGCAGTGCCCTCGTTTAAATGACCATACGCTACTTTGCCATCCGTCAAAAACCGTGTCGTAGGCGAGGGGAATAATAAAGCCCACGGGTTTATCTAAACCCTGCTCCAGTTTGGCTAAAAAGCCTTTGCGGGTCATTGCGTGAAGCAGTTCCGGGGCATCGGGTGACGGGTCTTGCGGCAGGTTACCCTCTTGCCATAAATGATACAGCACGTCTTCATAAGCGGTGACAACAACTTTTTCACTTAAACCCAACGCCGTGGCTAGTTGAATAGCAAATGTTTGCGCTTCGTTTTGTGAGAAAGAGTAAGTGGCGTTGTTGTCAGCAAGTAGCGCTTGATCATGCCAGATAGGCGTTCCGTCTTTACGCCAGTAACAGGCATATTGCCAGCGAGGTAATGGCTCTCCGGGATACCACTTACCCTGTCCATAATGGCGAAAGCCACTATTACTAAAGCTTTCCACCATTTTCATGAAAAGCGTGTGCGCTAAAATTCGTTTCTCCTTGCCGTCGGCGGCGGTATTCCACTGTTCGCTTTCCATATCATCAATGGAAATAAACGTGGGTTCGCCGCCCATGGTGAGGGTTATTCCTGCATTAACTAAGTCCTTGTCTATTTGGCCTCCAAGCCTATCGATAGCGGCCCACTGGGCATCGCTGTAAGGCTTGGTTACACGAGGCGGTTCGTGTAAACGTTGTACGTTGTTGTAGAAGCTAAACGTCGATTCACATTGATCGATGGCACCGGTAACCGGCGCTGCCGACAGTGGTTCAGGGGTACATGCCAATGGAATGTGCCCTTCACCCGCGAAAAGCCCAGACGTAGGGTCGAGGCCAATCCATCCCGCACCGGGTACGTAAACTTCACACCATGCGTGCAGGTCGGTAAAGTCTTTTTCCGGGCCGCTTGGCCCATCAAGTGACTTTTCATCACTTGCCAATTGAACCAGATAGCCGGAAACAAAGCGCGATGCCAGCCCTAAATGCCGAAAAAGCTGAACCAATAGCCAAGCCGAGTCACGACACGAGCCGCCCTTTTTCTGTAGAGTCTCGTCGATGCTTTGGACTCCGGGCTCCATGCGCACACCGTATTCAATCAGGTCGTATACCGCGCGGTTTACACCCACTAAGAAATCTACGGTAGCAACAGGTTCTTTAGGCTGCTGATTGTCAATTAACTGCTGAAACAAAGACGATGCATCTTCTGTTTCAAGATAGGGTGTTAAATCTCTCGCCAGCCTTTTTTCATAAGAAAAAGGAAAGGTTTCAGCGTAAGACTCTAAAAAGAAGTCAAAGGGGTTAATAACCGTCAGTTCGGCAACAAGGTCTACGGTGAACCAGAACTTTTTAGTCTTCTCAGGAAATACTACGCGTGCAAGGTAGTTACCAAACGGGTCTTGCTGCCAATTGATAAAGTGATTCTCGGGATAGACTTTTAAAGAGTAACTTTTTATCGGTGTTCGGCTATGTGGAGCAGGGCGAAGGCGGAAAGTATGCGGTGACATACTGATACTTCTATCGTAATGGTATTCAGTATGATGTGTGATCCCTACAGTGATTGTCATGCTATGGCTCCATTGCCAATTGATATACAAACAGCACAAAAAATCACCTTATATCCAAGTGAGTAAACTTACAAGAAGAAGCGATGGGCAGAAATGTAAAACCCAAAAATTATGTGCTTCAACGGTAATTTAGTTACTCATGATATTGATTAATGTATACTCGCCCCAATATAACGCATTAACATAGCGTGTGTTTTAAGCGCGACTTTTCCTTCACATATAGACAATTCACTACTTTGAGAGCACTAAACTTTCGCCACGGGTTTTCGTCCTACAT
>LUMD01001750.1_pt1 | contig 10101 bp, 9 predicted proteins | sample 729651 | NCBI WGS metagenome assembly LUMD01 (sample SAMN03860272, study PRJNA289734) | marine metagenome | biome: seawater column; feature: ocean; material: water; isolation source: Red Sea water column Station 34 - depth 258m | place: Saudi Arabia: Red Sea | collected 2011-10-15 | depth 258 m | reverse complement strand
GTCGATATTGTCAGCTGCACTAGACATGGCTTGCTAATAGCTTTCGCGACTTTACCTCGAACCGCCAACCCAAAAGAATTGCTGTAAGTCCGATACCAACTACCATACCGTACCAGAGCCCGGTCGGACCCCAATTCATACCCATTATCCACGCGACAGGAAATCCAATCGCCCAGTACGACAAGACCGAGATCCACATCACAGCGTTGACATCCTTCAGTCCTCTCAGAGCACCTGCACCAGCCATGTAAAGACCATCAAACAACTGAAATAGAGCAGCCACCATTAATAACGATACCGCAATGTCGGTCACTTCTGGTTCGCTAGTATAGATACTGGCGATAATTCCCGGAAACATGAACATGAACAATACCGAAGGCAGCATTAGTACAGTTGCTGTTGCAATTCCCAGCCATCCTCTCAATCGGACTTCAGCCATATTTCCACTGCCTACGGACTGCCCAACCCGGGCCATGACGGCACTTGAAATTCCAACTGCGACCATAAAAATAACAGTCGCATAATTTATAACCAATTGATGCGCAGCCAGTGCAACATGGCCAAATCGTCCCATTAACAGGTTTATCCCGTTAAAAAAAGCTGAATCGAGTACCAGTGAACATGAAATTGGTACGCCCAGTCGAAAAAGTGCGCCAAGTCGAGTAAAGACAGGGAAAGTTAGCCCATCAAACAACCCCAGTTCGCGATATTTAGGGGTTAACAGCATGTAACCACCCAGTAAGATAGCAGCCAGGATCATCCCGCCAGCGAATGTCAGAGCGGCGCCATCAACACCCAGTGCAGGAAATCCTAGATTTCCATAAATCAGTACCCAGTTTCCCAACACTACAAGTGGCAGAACCAGTATTTGAATCACCATCATAGGACTGGAATTTCCTGTTGCCTCGCAGAAAAACCGCATCACAAGATACAGACACACTGCAGGCATAGACCACGACCCGATTTCTAGGTAGCTCTTTACCAACGGAATAACTTGTGGATCAACGCCGATGAGGTCCATTACGCCACCAATATTGCGCATCAGAACAAATGCCAGCAGACCTATCACTAGCGCCATCCATAGACCCTGCTGAAAATCACTGCGCATCTCGCGATGTCTTCCTGCCCCCTGGTGCTGGGCAATGGTGGGAGATAATCCCATCAACAAGCCCATACTTCCCAGCCAAACAAATACCCAGAAGGAAGTACCAAGACCAACAGCGGCAAGTTCTCGTGAGCCAACCCGACCCATCATAATAATGGCGATCGTCCCCTGGCTGACCTGCAGCAACTGGGTAAAAATGATCGGGAGACCCAGCCTAATCAGCCCTGCCAACTCTAACCAAATCTTACGTTTCACAATCGTGGGGCATTGCCAAGTACAGGTCCAGAGTTCAGGCTGGTAGCCGCATCAAAGTTAAGCCGAGGCCTGTTCTTCTTCCCTTATACGATCCAGGGTCGCTTGGTAGGTTGTGACAATCTTTGCGCGAGAAATAACTCCCAGAAAACGACGGTGTTGACCACCGTCGACCACGGCTATCCAGTCCTGGCTCTGGTTCGCGACTTGTTGCATTGCGGTAGCCAGATTTGTTTCGGGGGTAAAAACAGCGTTGGTTGACACGGCAGCTCGGGACGCAGGCCAATCAACAGCATCTGGCTGGTCAATCAACAGTAGGCGTAGAGCCTCGTAACGAAGAGAGCCAGTTAAGACATGTTGACTGTCGACTACCCAGGCTAGATTCCGGGCCTGAGCATCCATTTGTGTCAACACATCGGCCAGAGACTCAGAGCCTAGAACTGTCACCAGCGGTGAATCCATCGATTCCGCTACCGATTGAGATTGTAGCAGCAGATGATCACGCCCCTGACTGACATCAACACCACGGTTTAAGAGTAGACGATCAAACCAGGACCGTCCAAATATCCGATACGACACCAGGTTAGCGAATACAACACTCAACATGGCTGCCGTGGTCAGTTCGTAGTTTCGCGTCAGCTCAAACACGATCAGAATTGCTGACAGCGGAGCACCAATCACCGGGCTGGCTACAGCAACAGCCCCACACACTGCGAATATGCCAAGGTCAGAGTGGCCGGACCCGAATACTATCCCCAGACCCTGGCCGACAAAAGCGCCAAAAAGAAGACCGATCACCAAAGCCGGTGTAAACACCCCGGTCGCGAGACCAAACCCCACACACACTGCCGTAAGCACTAACTTCGCTATTAGAATCACGGCAAGATCGCCTATACCAAGCCCAACAGGTATCCCCGCCAATGCGGGCTTTAGAGCCATCGGTATCGGCACCTCGAACGAGCGTCGTTCAGTCCACAACATCAGCCGCATAAACAAAACAGCTAGAACTGCGCTCACTACACCCAGCGCAATTAACAGTACATAGTCTGCGATACTGCCCACGACACTGGCGGACAAGGCTAATAAGGGACGTTGACCAAGAACCGGCCCCGCGATGATATACCCGACGATTGCTGAAACTGTTACCGGGGCAAAAGCGCGAAGTGAGAAATGACGCAACACCACTTCGTGGGCAAATAGAATACCCGCTATGGGCGCGGTAAAAGCCGTCGAAATGGCTGCCGCAACGCCACAGGCGATACCTGTGCTACCTACCCAAGCACCCCGACCCATGAAGCGGGAAATGGCTGATCCCACTGTAGCGCCCAAGTGAACCAACGGCCCATACTGACCCGCCGATGCGCCTACCCCTAGACCCACTAAACTGGCAACAACCGATCGGACACCGACCGACAGTGGTATCTCCCCCTTGAAAGTCTGAACTGATTCGACAACATCTGCCGGGCCTTGAATATTTCCCCGCGGCAGCCGTGCACGAAGACCGCCTACCAACAGACCCCCGACAACCGGAATCGCAAAAAGCAGTAAGCCAGCTAATCCGGACCGTAGTCCACCATAGTTGTCACCGGAACCCAGCAAGTGGGTGTAACAGAAATTCAGAACCCAGAGAAATCCGACTGTACCTCCCGCCGTCGCAACACCGATCGTGCCACCAGCCACGAGTACCCATCCGATTCGGATCACCGTATCCATACCTCTAATCATGGCGTTGATCTGACCACTGCAGCACCCCTCGGTGCTTGCCGAAAACGGGGCACCATACAAAAAACAATTAACAAAGTTGCGGATACTCCCATAATCAATGGAAATCCATTTGGCCCCCAGACATCCATGCTGTAGCCGGCGATAACAGGTCCCGCTAATCCACCAAGCCCCCAGAATACACCGAATGATGCGATGGCTATCGCCAATTCGTTCCCACGAAACCATTGCCCTGCCAGCGTCAAAGTAATGGTGTATACACCGGCGAAAACACCCATCCAAACAAACAACGTTAAAAACAACAACCAAGGCACCATGATCACAAAGGGCAATACAACTGCTCCGGCAATACCTATCAAACCACACACAACCATCACGCCGAGACGGCTGAAGTAATCCCCCAACCAACCAATAGGAAATTGCAACACTGCACCGCCAATAGCAGCAAAAAACAACATTAATGCTGCGGTGGCTTCCGTTAAACCGCTTCTGATGCCATAAACCGGTAACAGCCCAACGCTGGCCATGTCTTTAAGCGCCACCACGAAACATGCGATGACCAACAACGGTGCAACTCGCACAAAGCTCAATATGTTGAATGTAGGTGACTCTAAACTATCTGGTGAATAGCCTTTAACCAACAACAATGGCACGATCGCCATCGACATCAGACCGATGCCTATCAGAAATGGTAAGTGTCCCTGAATCCCGGTCATGGACAATACCAGTGGTCCGATCGCGAAACTCAATCCCAACATGGTGTTGTACAACCCTATGACACGCCCCCGGAGCGATTCCGGTGTGATCTCATTAAGCCAGGTCTCTGACACGATAAAAACGATACCGCCGGAAAAACCACCGAGAAATCGAATTACAAACCAGGCCAACAGTTTGTCAGTCAGCATCAACCAAATAATCAGAAAAATCTCTACAAAAACACCCCCTAGAAGTAACTTTCTACCACCTGCCATTTTCAAACAATACGGCACGACGAACGAACTTAGCATCACGCCGATAGCCGGGATGGTTGCCAAGCTACCAATCAGAGAATTACTGGCGCCGCGTTGCTCGAGAAGTAGAGACAACAAAGGACTGTAAATACTAAAGGTCATGCCAAACAGGCAAACACATCCGATCACAGAGATTAGCGATTGAAGATGCAAATCCTTCCAAGAAGAAGGCGTGAACGTACCGTGTACCGACAAATTGATTAGCCTGTAGAACTTTAGTTAGCCATCCGCCAAAGCAATTACGGCTTAACTCATTGGACCCTGTTTGGTCCAAGCTAACCGAATTACAAAGCTTGTAACTCTGCCATTGGCATGAGCCAGCGGAAAGACGGGGTATTTTGTAACAAACTTAAGTGCCGTGCATGATTATTCGCTATCGGTACCAGTGCCGGCGTATAGAATAGGTTCACCCATCAGCCCGCGTGTCATCGCTCGATCGCTGCGATCAACTGGTCGCCCATCAGCAGATGACTCTTGCACAGCAATCGAACAAAAAGACATGATCACACGAATCAGAGGCCGATATATCGGCCGGAATGCATCTTCAGCGTATAAAGACCTTGTCTGGGCAGTCGGCACCGCCAAAGACACAACGGTTGGAATCGAAGAGCAGACAATACAAACCCTAGCGGCCCTGGACAAACTCCTGCAGGAGCAAGGGTCACGTCGATCACAGATCGTATCTGCACAGGTCTACCTGACGAACATGGCCAATAAATCCGCGATGGATCGCATCTGGTGTGACTGGCTGGGTAACGATCCACAGCATTGGCCGCAAAGGGTCTGCATTGGTGTCGACTTACATGGCGATATGCTGATTGAAATCAGCGTGACGGCTGTTCGGCTAGAGAGTTAAGCATTGTTTTAGAGTGCCTTTCGTCCGGTACGATCTAGCGTGAACGCACTCATTCGATCGGCCTCTTACCGCAGACTGTGGTGCAATGGCGCTCTCAATGCTGTCAGCATGGGCGGCGACTATGTACTGATTGGCTGGCTGGCATTGGATACGACACAAAGTTCGAGCTGGGTCGGCATCGCATTTGCACTCTACTACCTGCCAAACATCATATTCGGCATCATCGGTGGCGGAATAGCAGATCGATTTCCGCGCCGTGGACTTCTTCAGAGTCTCGACTTTGGCGCCGCCGGATTAATCATTCTGTTTTCAGTACTGTTCGTTTATCAAACCCCGCAAGCACCCCTCGTTCTGGTACTGACCTTGGTACTGGGTAGCTTACGAGCTATTAAGAACCCAGTTCGCCTGGCACTTGCTTATGACCTTGCCGGACGGCAACAAGCGACTCGAGCCCTCTCGGGTATCAGTGTCGCAGGCCGTCTAGGCATGCTGATCGGCGCAATTGTGATCGGGGTGCTCACAGACCGTTTTGGCGTGGCAGTTGCCCTGATACTGATGGCATTGATGCATACAGCAGCTGCCGGAGCGCTCACCGGAGTACGGTCAAAAAAGCAGCGAGTCGCTGCTGATAGCACCCCTTTGTGGCAAAACCTCAACGACTACCTCAGAGAGTTCAGAGTAAACCGAGTGCTGCTAATACTGGTTCTGGTCACCGCAGGTATCGAATTGTTCGGTACCTCCTACTCTAGTGCGCTACCAGAATTGGCAACATCCCGTCTGTCCCTGCGAGCTGATGGTCTCGGCCTGATGCATGCCGCCCAGGCATGTGGCGGCCTACTGGTTGGATTATTACTATTCGCCGTATCACCGCAGAAAAGACGCGCCAGAGTCTATGGTATCTGCGTATTACTCCTTGGGATCAGCATTATCGCACTGGCACATGTATCAGATATTCCCACTGTACTGCTGACGCTTGCTGTCATCTCAGCAATGATATCGGCCTGGGATATCCTCACACAGAGCATGATGCAGTCGTGTGTGCCGGATCATTTGAGGGGCCGGTCGATGGGAGCATGGATGTTCGCGATAGGCTCAGCCCCGTTGGGCCAACTCGAAATGGGTTTTCTCGTAACTGCCATTGGCATCGGACCCGCTCTCTACCTCAATGGTTCTGGTGTGCTACTTGTCATCCTGATTGCCTTTACGGCGACACCCATACTGAGAAAACTGTAACATTATGCTCACCTTGGTTCGAACATACTGAGCAAGAGGTGCGATGAAATTTGAATCATTGATCAAGAAAATGACTCGTGCGGCTGTTCAGGGCAATGGTGCAACGGTCGCCGACTGCTTTACTGATGACGGGGTATATCACGACGTCTTCTATGGGAACTTCACAGGCCGGGACATCGCTCGGATGATTGAGGATTATTTTCACCGTGACGGCGAAAACTTTAGGTGGGATATATTTGAGCCGGTAGAACAACGGAATATCGGTTATGCACGTTACCTATTCAGTTACGATTCCCGACTGCCTGATTCAACCGGCCTTGCTCTGATAGGTTTTTCATCCAACAAGATTTCTAGATTTATTGCCCGTGAGACAGATGCCCTGGTTAAACGACCCGAGTCAGCCAGTCACCTTTCTGCCTCAACCAGGCGCAGTTTATAACGGCAGGGTATACCTGCCCGTGCTGACCATCTAAATTAACTGAACAGCCGGCAACACATATAAATGGACAGCTCAAAATGACCAAACCCATACCCAAAAGTATGACCGACGGATTGAATGACCTTTTGGGCTTTCAGCTGATTGAATGGCGCTCCGGTTATGCCGTACTCGATGTCGAGCTGGATGAGCGGCATAAGAATCGGCAGGGTGGTCTGCATGGCGGCATCACCGCCTCAATGATCGACGCTGTGACCGGTTATTGCGGCATATACGAACCGGATTCCAGCAAACGCCGGGGCAATGTCACTGTTTCTCTGAACATTAATTACATCAACCGGCCCAAGGGCGCTCGGCTCAGAGCTACCGCAGAACTTATCCGGGCAGGACGCCGACTCTATTTTGCTGCCGCTCGAGTAACAGATGATCAGGACACACTCATAGCTACAGCTGAAGCAGTTTACGCCTATATTGAAAAGCAGCCGAAAACCAGCTCGGCTTCGTCCTCATAGAATTGTTTGGAGCAGGAAAGTGGTGAACACCCCAAGATCTCACAGTAAAACGCTGTTTGAAAAAATATTTGACCGGCACGTGATCACCACGCGTGATTCGGGTGACGCACTGCTGTTCATCGATCGGCAGCTTATCCATGATCTTCATTACCGCTCGTTCGAAGAACTACAAGCCGCCGGACACACGATCCGTTATCCCGATCAGCTTTTCGCAACACCAGATCACAGTGTACCCACCACGGCCAAGAAACTGACCGACATCCCACAGGGCGAAATGCGCGATACGGTTGCCGGTCTTCAGCAGGCGGCCGAACGGATCGGCTTTACTCATTTCGACATGACCGACCCGCGCCATGGAATTGTCCATGTTATCGGGCCCGAACAGGGTATCACCCTACCGGGCCTAACGCTGGTCTGTGGCGACTCTCACACCTCTACCCACGGTGCACTGGGCTGTCTGTCATTTGGTATTGGCTCAACTGAGATCAAACATGTGTTGGCTACCCAGACGCTATGGCAGCGAAGACCTCGTAATATGCGAATCTACGTAGACGGCACACTCAGCCCAGGAGTCGCTGCAAAAGATATTATTCTGGCCATCATCGGACACATCGGCGCTTCTGGCGGCACCGGTTATGCGATCGAATATACGGGATCAGCTATACGACAGCTAACGATCGAAGGCCGCATGACCATCAGCAATATGACCATTGAAGCAGGCGCCCGATTCGGCATCATCGCACCGGATGACAAGACCCTGGCCTACGTTTACGGTCGACCCCACGCCCCCACTGACGAGCAATGGGACGAGGCCGTGACATACTGGAGAACACTACATTCTGACGATACGGCAGTCTTCGACAAAGAAATCAACATAGATGCTGCTGCAATAGAGCCTATATGGACCTTTTGCCCGGCACACCGGTCAACAAGATCGATGTCGACAGAGTATTCATCGGTTCGTGCACAAACAGCCGCATTGAAGATCTAAGAGAAGCCGCAAACATCTTCAAAGGCAAGTCTGTAGCCGTGCCTACGCTTGTCGTACCGGGTTCGGGTTTGGTCAAGAAAGAGGCCGAACGTGAAGGACTGGACCGTATATTCACTGATGCAGGGGCCGAATGGCGAGAACCCGGATGCTCTATGTGTGTGGCTATAAACGGTGACGTGATTTCACCAGGTGAGCGATGTGCATCCACCAGTAACCGAAATTTTCAAGGCCGCCAGGGCAAGGGTAGCCGTACTCATCTGGTCAGCCCAGCAATGGCAGCAGCGGCAGCTGTGACTGGACACTTCACGGATTGCCGACAGTTGGGTAAGTAGAAGCTATGCAACCATTCGACAAGTTATCGGCTATTGCCGTCCCGATAGATATCCCTAACTGTGATACCGACCAGATTATTCCAGCCCGATTTCTACGCCGTGCAAAGGATGATCCGAATTATGCCCGCTTTCTACTTCATGACCTTCGCTTCCAGGCCGACGGTAGTGAAACCGACTTTATATTCAATCAGGCCATTTACAGCGACGCACAAATTCTGGTGTGTGACATCAACTGGGGTTGCGGTTCATCCCGAGAAGCTGCTGTCAGCGCATTGATCACCAATCACATCCGTGCGGTAATTGCACCAACTTTTGGTGATATTCACTACAGCAATTGCATCAAAAACGGTGTGCTACCTGTCAGGCTCTCTGCTGTGAACTGCAATCACATCCGGATACAGCTGCACGAATCGCCTGGCGCGTCCCTAACCATAGACCTCGAGAAACAGACTGTCTCAGGCCCGGATGGGAAAGGATACATGTTTGATATAGACCCAATGGACAAGATCAGGCTGCTTCACGGGCTGGATGACATCAGCATGACACTTGAACATCAGGCCGAGATCGAAGCATTTGAACGGGACTACCGTAAGAAGTTCCGCTGGATTTTCTGAGTCCTCACAAAGCAAACTAAACTGGGCAACAGTACCGACTGGCGATCGACTCAGTCAATCACCAACAACTCTTTGAGTTTTGATTGAAACCAGTGTACGCCCGCTTCCTGCTTACGGCTCAATGGCCCCGGTACATATCCATGTGAGTCGTAGTTTTTATGCGTCTGCACACAGATTTCAAAGTCTTGTTCGATGACAGCTAGATTCTGAGCGATCACCTCCTGGCATGATGACTCGTCTAGCCGCTTCTCATCACAGAAATAGAACCCGTAAATCAGTTCAGTCCGTGCAGTTCCCAGTGGATTTATTCGGGAGGTGTTCATACCGCCGTCGAACACAGATAAGGTCCAGTTGGGCCACATCCACAACCATCTGCCTCGATAGAATAGTTCGTCTTGTACCGGTGCGGACATGCGCACCATGTTGTCATGCACAGTAGTCTCGAACTGTTCAAATTCGATGGCTTCAAAGAAACCGGGGTGTATGGTGGGAATATGGTAACCCTCTACAAAATTGTCTGTGTAGATTTTCCAGTTCGCATCAAACACCAACCGATGTTGTGCCACAGGTCGGTAAGTTTCAATCGGCTCCAGGGCAAGCTCGCCGATGACCGCTGCAAGCTGGCTCTCCAAAGTACTATCCGTACCCAGGGCAACAAATACCAAGCCGCGCCAGACATCGACACAAATTTCATGAAGCGACCAGTCGGCTGGGTCAAATTTCGGATCGTCACCAAACCACGGCGTACGCTCTAGGCCACCGGCCAGATCATAGACCCAGCTATGGTAGGGGCATCGGATACGCTTACAGTTGCCCCGCCCCTCCGGCAACAGTCGAGCACCCCGGTGACGACAGACATTGCGAAATCCCCGCAGTTTCAGATCATTGTCACGGATGACGAATACCTGGGCCCCCGCAATGTCTATAGCCAGATAATCCCCAGGTGACGTCAGGTACGAGTCCGGACCCAGCAACTGCCAGGTATTCCAGAAGACCCCCTCACGCTCGCGCTCATAGAATGCGGGATCCGTGTAAAAC
>LUMD01000420.1_pt1 | contig 10124 bp, 6 predicted proteins | sample 729651 | NCBI WGS metagenome assembly LUMD01 (sample SAMN03860272, study PRJNA289734) | marine metagenome | biome: seawater column; feature: ocean; material: water; isolation source: Red Sea water column Station 34 - depth 258m | place: Saudi Arabia: Red Sea | collected 2011-10-15 | depth 258 m | reverse complement strand
CCGCAACTCCAGCAGTGAGGCTTGCCGATCCGGGCGTAGAGGAGGCGAAGATAGTCGTGAATTTCTGTGACGGTGCCTACTGTGGAACGAGGGTTTCGGGATGACGCCTTCTGCTCGATCGAGATGGCCGGCGAGAGGCCCTCAATATAATCGACGTCCGGCTTCTCCATCAGGCTCAGAAACTGTCGGGCGTAAGCGGAGAGAGATTCGACGTACCGGCGCTGACCTTCGGCGTAGATCGTGTCAAAGGCGAGGGACGATTTCCCGGAGCCGGAGAGCCCCGTCACAACCACGAACCTGTCACGCGGAATTTCGACGTGTATATTCTTGAGGTTGTGCTCCCGCGCACCCCGGACGACGATTCTATCAGTTGAACTTGCCATAGCGACGAACCAGGTAAGTTATTCCTCCCCAAAATGCTTTCAAACAGGAAAGTCAGATTTTTCGGCTTAAAGAGACTGAAGGTGGCTTCAGCTCCGGCGGACAGGAGATTCCCCGGCAGAATCGAGCATGAGATCGGGAAAGTCGGAGATGAGTCCATCGACTCCCTGCTCCAACAGCCATTTCATGGCGGGCAGATTGTTCACTGTCCAGACGTTGATGCGGAGTTTTCTCCGCTTCGCCCGCTGGAGCTCATTCTCGTCGAGCATATGAGCAGCGGGATGGATCATGTCCGGGTGCACCAGGTTGACCCAGCGAGGCTTCATGAGAACAAGGGGTACATTTTCGTCACTCCAGAGGTACGCCGTAGGGATCCGGCGGTTGAGCATTTTCACGCGCCACAGGACCAGAGGATTAAAACTGGAAATTAACACTCTGCGGTCAAGATCATGTTTTCCAATGAGGCGAGTGACTTTCGGCACGGCTCCCAAATCCGAGGCCGATTTTCATGGATGTAGCCATAGCCGTCCGTCTCCCGCTCAAGATCGTGGTTGTGTGAACAGACCACTTCTCCATCGGCGGTGCAGAGCACGTCCATCTCAACCGCTCTGAGGCCACTCTCCATTGCCTTCTGGAACGAGGCGAGAGTATTCTCAGGCGCCTCCCTGGGCGAGCCTCGGTGCCCCATCAGCAAGGGCCCGTTTTCGTAGAGATGGCTCACATCCATCGGATGCCAGAAGAAGAGATGTTTCACCAGCAGGGCGCCGAAGAAGAACGTTAGAAAAAGGAACGTGGTCAACTGTCTCGCCCTGAAGAGGGGACAAGGAGAAGCTTTCGAAAGCCGGAATTCCTGATGACTGTTTCATCCATGAGCGTCGTTCGGTATCGCCCGGCGTTGTACATCTCTGCCTGATCTGAGTAGTGGGGACTGCCCGGCAGACCGGACTGACCTGTCGGCAGAATGAACTGCGTGCGGTTCATATCGGACAGATCGACAATCCTCCTGAAGGATGCGCCTACCACCTGCCGGAAAGGGGCCGAAAGAGAGTATTCGCCATTGTTGATAGTCGTGCTCGAACCGCCGCTCTCGAAAGGCCCTACATTGAATCCGAATATCCGATCGAGCAGCGGCATGGCGCCGCCGATGGCATGGTCGTGAGAAAGGATGTGGAGTCTCCCCCACCACCAGTCGGCGGGCGAAGGGCCGAGTTGCTGTTCCAGTTCGATCATGGAATTGTCAAAGGCGATTCTGATAATCTCGTTGAGGCTTTCCACTCGGTTCGGTGTTCTAACGTCGTCCACCCAAGAGGAGCCGCCGTTCGTCATGACAGCACGGAGATTTCTGAGCGGGATGCCCCAGTTGCCGGTCGCCCCCACGGGGCCGATCCATCCGGTGTAAAACTTCTCCCCTAGCAGAGCCATTTCATCGGCGTATATCGCTTCCATCAGGTTCGACATCATGATGCTGAAAATGAGCGCTCCCGCGGACCGGGCGCTGTAATCTCCATCCCAGCGCGACAGGTGATCGAGAGCGATTCTGTGACTTTCGCGTTCCGGGGAAATCCCCGCCAGAGCCTGGGCGAACTCTTTGGACATCTCACGGCCAAAAGGGGAAACGATATCATTCTGTACCTCCGCCATGTCTTCAACCGTCAAGTCTGTTCTGTCCCCTAACATTTCTATTATTCTTTCGTGACGCGACTTGTCATGCCAGAGGCTGGAGACGTAGTGAGGAAACTCCTCAGGAACTGTCCGGTTGTTCGCCGTCGCGATGAAGCCCCGTTCGGGATTGAACAGGAAAGGCAGATCGGTCGGCTCAACGAACCTTTCCCAATCAAATTCACTCGTTTCACCGGGAAGAGGGATAAGTGTTTCCGCCCCTTTGCGAATGGGGAGACGGACACCCGGCCGCCATCCGATGTTTCCGGCTCTGTCGGCGTAGACGATATTCTGCCCCGGCACCGTGAAACTGGCGACGGCCTCGGAAAAGTCCGCCCAGTCCTTCATCCGGTTCAGACCGAGAAACGCCTCAACTTCGTTGCTCATGTCGTGGCCGGTCCAGCGGAAAGAGATGGCACTGTCCAGCTTCTTTGCCAGGGGGTGGATATCCGAAATCAGAGGGCCTCGGTGTGTCTCACGCACCGTGAACGTATGCGTACCGCCCCCCTTTATTTTGACCGTCTCTTCTCGCACTTCCATCTCTTCCCATCGGTCATTGTGGAAGTACCTGTTTGGCGTCTGATGATCTACCGTTTCCAGATAGAAATCAAGATCATCGGTCATCAGGTTCGTGAAGCCCCAAGCCGCATTTCTGTTCTGACCGAGGACGATAAACGGCACACCGGGGAAGGAGGCACCGCTCACATCGTAGCTCCCTCCAACAAGATGCATTTCGTACCAGACAGACGGCTGGTTATAGCCGAGATGGGGATCGTTGGCGAGCAGAGGTTTTCCCGATCTAGTTCTCGAGCCTGAAATGACCCAGCTGTTGGAGCCGAGGTGCCCTCCAGCCGTGCCGAGAAGGCGGCGGACTTTATCGTCGGCAGAAGAGAGCGTCTCCCAGATTGATGCTAGATCGGCTGAAACTGTCGGCAAGGAAGCCGGTTTTTCATCCGGCGCCACGGGCCACAGCTCCAGCGCTTTTTGCGCTCCGAACATATAAGCCACTTGGCCAAGGAGCATCTCAGGATACCACGATTGCGAGAGGGAGTAAGCCATCATCCGCGCGTAGCCGGTGGCATGTTTCGGCTCCCACCGGATCGGCTTTATCCTGAGAAGCTTGAACTCGACCGGAAGTCTGCCGCCGAGTTCATCAATGTAAGCGTTGACGCCTCTGCAAAAAGTTTCCATCGCCGCCCGTGATTCCGGCTTTAGGTGATCGACCAGTTTTTCTCCTGTCTTGGGGATCCCCCATGTCCTGAGAAAAACGTCACTTTCCAATTGACTTTCACCGAAGAGTTCAGACAGTCGTCCTTCTGTCGTGGCGGCGTTCACTGTCATCTGAAAAAGCCGCTCCCGGGCCATGAGATATCCCGTGGCAAAGAAGAGGTCGTCCTCGTTCTTCGCATAGACGTGAGGGACTGCGTAATCGTCAAAAAAGACCTCTACATTCTGGGACAGCCCCGACAGTTTCACTTCCCCTTCATAGGGCGGTATGGGGCTCTTCAGGTAGAACCGCACGCCCACAATCAGGGCCAAGGCGACAGTCGCTGATACTGTCAGGATTTTCTTCCTGCTCATCTCCTCAATCTGGTTTTTGTTCACGTTAATTCTGTCTCTTGTCTTCTCACTCTGTCATGACAGTCAGCTTTTCCACCGTCACAGGTGTGTGCCCGAAATCGTCTTCCACACGTCCCTCAATCAGGTATGGTCCCCGACTTCGGATAAAACCTCCGAACTTACGGTATGCGGCAGGAAAAAGTACCGCTTCGTACGTCCCTGTAAGGTCTTCGCAGGAGAGGAACTGCATCCTTTCGCCCGGCTTTGTTCTTGTTCTGCGCGTGGTGATCATCCAGCCCGTCAGTGTCACTTTTTTCCCTACGTGCCGATGCAAGTCACGAGCATGTACAAATCCACCGATTTTTTCAGCGTGCCGCCGAAGCGCCTCTTCCCAAATCCAGAGCGGATGTTTCTCTATAGTCAATTCCATCAACTCCAGTTCATCCCGCAGCTTTTTGTCTAACGGATAGTCCACCGCCGGCACAGCGGACGACGACTTCACGGCGCCGGGAAACAGCCCCTCGCCGCTCACCTTAATTTTGTCGTAGAACAGTCTCAGTCGCCACAGGTGCTGGGGGCGGGTGTATCCAAATGAGTCAAAGGCGCCGCACCGGATGAGCGCTTCCACTTCCCCATAAGCAGGCTTCAGCCGGACGCAGAAATCCTCCAGCGATTCGAAGGGGCGTTCCTCCCGCTTTGCCAGCAATTTTGTAAGCGTCGCCTGAGTCAGCCCTTTTATCTGGCGGAGGCCGATGCGGAGTTGTGGCGCCACATCCTCTGCCGTAAAGTGCAACTCCGCCTCGTTCACATCCGGCGGGAGGACGACGATGCCGAGCCGACGGGCCTCTTCCAAGTAGCACGACGTTTGATAGAAGCCGCCGTAGTTGGACATGACCGCCGCCAGAAACTCCGCCGGGAAGTGCGCCTTCAGCCACGCCGACTGAACTGAAATCACCGAATATGCCGCTGAGTGGGCTTTGCAGAAAGCGTAGCCGGAGAAGGCTTCCATCTGCCGCCATATTTCCAGCGCCGCCTCCACATTTACCCCTCCCTTCACCGCGTCTTCTATAAAACGATCTCGATGTTCCATAAACGGCTCTTCGACGCGCTTGCCGCTCATGGATCGCCGAAGTTTATCTGACTCACCTAAACTCCATCCCGCCACCGCTTCGGCGATCTTAATGACATCTTCCTGATAGAGCATAACGCCGTGCGTCTCTTTCAGTAATTCAGTGAGGGATGGATGAACCGTTCCCACTTCCTCCTTGCCGTGGTGGCGCTTCACGAAGTGCCGGAGCATGCCCGAATCGGCGGGGCCGGGACGGATGACCGAACTGGCAGCGGTGATCATCTCGAAAGTGTCCACCTTCAGTTTTTTCAGAAGTCCACGCATTCCCGGCGATTCTATCTGGAACACGCCCATGGTGCAGCCTTCACGGACGAGCGCTTTCGTCTTCTCATCCATTTCGGGCATGACGTGGCGGTCGAACGGTACGCCGTACTTCTGCTTCAGTGTGTCCGCCATCTCTGACACCACGGTGAGGGAGCGCTGTCCCAACAGATCGATCTTCACCAGTCCCACTTTCTCCACGCCGTGCATATCAAACTGCGTCACCACCGGCCCTTTTGCGGATCGCTGAAGCGGTACGTAATCGGTGATCTTCCCCGGTGAGATGACGATACCGCCGCAGTGGATGCCCATATGTCTTGGCCGCCCTTCAAGCTGCCGCGCCAGCCGGAAGACCTCCCCGTACCGCGAATCTCCCCTCTTCCATTTTCCCTCTCCCATCTTTTCATGTCGCAGTGGCAGCTCCCGTGACAGTCGATTGATTTCCCGCTCGGAAAGACCCACGGCCCGCGCCACGTCCCGCACCGCTCCCCGGAGGCGGTAGGTGTTGAACGTGGAAATCATGGCGACACGCTCTTTCCCGTAGCGTTCATAGACATACTCAATCACCTCATCTCGCCGTTTCCAGCAGAGGTCCACGTCGATGTCCGGCGGCTCTTTGCGCTCCGGATTGAGGAAGCGTTCGAAAATGAGATTGTGCTCCATTGGATCTACCGGTGTCGTCCCTAAGAGATATGACACCATACTCCCGGCCGCCGAACCGCGCCCCACCGTGGGGATCCCCTGTCTGTTCGCCCACCGCACAATGTCCCAGACGATAAGAAAATAGTCTGCGAAACCCATTTCTATAATAATATCCAGTTCGTAGGTGAGGCGTTTCAGCACGTCAGTGGTGATGGGGTCGTACTTCTCCCCCAGTGCCTTGTGACAGACCTTTACTAAAAGATTTTCAGAGCGCTTCGGCTCAGCGTCTTGCGATAAATCGGAAAAGTGTGTTAGAGTGCTCATGTGTTAACGTGTCGGAGTGCAAACAGCTATTTTCATCACACGAACATACAAATACATCGACACTTTCTCCATCTCCCATGCACGAAAGTCTCTGTGCCTCTGTGGCCTTATTCCATAAATTCGCCCCATGAAGATTGCTGTCAGCACCGATGAGCGAACGCCTCTTGTAGAGACGCTCCTCAGTGAACTCAAGAAACGGAATCACCATGTCGCCTACTTCGGCCCGGAGGGGGATGAGTCCGTGGACTGGCCCGTGGTGACGGAACAGGCGGCGGCTCTCGTCGCCGATGGCGAGGTAGATGAAGGCATTGTCATGTGCTGGACAGGCACCGGCGCTTCCATCGCTGCCAACAAGGTGAAGGGAATCCGTGCCGCCCTCTGCCGCGATGCCGAAACGGCCAAAGGAGCCCGCACCTGGAACCACGCAAACGTCCTCGCTCTGAGTCTTCAGGCGACGGACGACGCAACACTGAAAGAAATCCTCAGCGCGTGGTTCGATACGCCGTACAGCGACGACGAGTGGAACCTCGAGCAGATTGGGCGGATTCGAAAACTGGAGCAGACACCTCCGCCAAAGTCCTACAGATAAACGGAGACCTCCCTGCACCACAGCTCTAAATGAACGTCGTCGTCTCCGCTGTGGCGCCTATCTTCGGGCTCATCGCGCTCGGTTATCTCCTCCGGCGGTTTCTCCTCAAGTCCGATTCACTGTGGGGGCAGGCGGAGCGGATCACTTACTACATTCTCTTCCCCGCGCTGCTGGTCTCCAAACTGGCGCTGAACGACACCGCCGAAACACCCCTCGCTTCTATCGCCACCGTGGTGTTCCCTATGCTGGCAATCGGGACGGCGGTCATGTTCTTTCTGAAAACGTGGATGCGCCCCCCGGACCGGGAGTTTACCTCAATTTATCAAGGCGGCATCCGGTTCAACTCCTACGTAGGACTGGCAGTGGCCCAGCAGGTGTTTGGAGATGAGGGGCTCACCATCGCGGCGGTCCTCATCGCCTTCATGATTCCCACCATCAATGTGCTCTGTGTGCTGATTCTTTCCGTTTATGGAAGCGACAACAAGCCATCAGCCGGAGCCGTTATGGGCCAAATGCTCCGGAACCCTCTCATTTTGGCGTGCCTTTCCGGTATTGTCCTGAATGCCACAGGGATAGGACTCCCGTTCGGAACGGACAAAATTCTCATTCCCCTCGGAAAAGTGGCAGTGGTTGTGGGACTACTGGTGGTGGGGGCCGGTCTGCGTCCGAGGCTTGTACTTCAGGCCAAGCGGCCGGTTTTTTCGTCCACCCTGTTCAGGCTCGCTTTCATGCCTGCGGTGGCATCGGCGCTGGTACTCTGGATCGGTCTGGACGGCGTTTCCGCCTCGATGATTGTCACATTCGCCGGACTCCCAACTGCGTCATCGGCTTTCATTCTCGCACGGAAGATGGGCGGTGACGCCGATCTGATGGCGGTGATTATATCATTCCAAACACTGGTCTCTACCGGCTCTTTGCCACTCCTTCTGCTGACGCAGATTTAAACAGGCTTTCCCGGCAGCCTTCTTGAGGAGACACCACTCCCCCATTTCTCCATTTCTCCATTTCTCCAAGTTTTAAAAGTCAGCGGGGAGCGACCCTGACGGGTCGGCCGGGACGGACGCCTTCAACGAGCTTTCCGCGATCCACTACAGGGACGCCGTTCACCAGTACATATTCAAACCCGTCCGAGGCGACTGCGCCGTGAGTGTAGGTGGCACGGTCGATGACCGTTTCAGGATCAAAAAGGGTGAAGTCGGCATCGGCCCCGATGCGCATACGCCCCTTATTCCGCATGGCGGGAACACGGGTTTCCAGGCGGCGGGCGGGAGCGATGGTCATCCGCCGCAGGGCGTCCATTAGGTTAACGACTCCCTCCTCTCTCACGTAGCGGCCCAGCACTCGGGCGTAAGAGCCAGACCCTCGAGGATGACCTTTGCCGTCCCGGATGAGTCCATCGCTGGCGATCATGGTGAGGGGACTCTCAATGGCGGTGCGTGTCATCTCCTCCGTGCGGGCGTGAATGATAACCGAGCCTCCCACGGCGCGATACTTGGCGAAGCTGTCCTGGTTCAGCCGCTCCCCTGTCTCCACCCACTGAAAAGTGTTGTAACGCTCCGGCTCCCACGACTTCCAGTCGTCAAACAGGGCAGACTCTATGTAGGTCTGGCTGGCGCTGTAGGGGTACGCCTCTGTGGTAACATCTTGTCCCGAGGCACGCGCCTTTTCGATAATGCTCAAAAACTCCGCCGTCACTTCGGCGCCGCTGGAATTGGCGTGGACCACATGGAGGGGTGTTCCGGTCTTCTTCGCTCCAGCGATAGCTTCCCGAAGGCCGTCTAATCCTTCGCGAACGTGGATATGGGCCGCGGCGTCATATTTCGCCGCCACGCTAAGCATTGTCTCGAACTCCTTCACCGTCGCCGCCGGAGTGTAGGCGATGCCGAAACCGACAGCCACGGCGCCCTGATTCAACCCTTCTTCAAACCGCCGGATCATTTCAGTGATGTCTGCTTTGGTGGCTACTGTTGTTTTCGCGGGACCGCTCGGCAGAAAGTCTCCCTTATCCTCCATCACTATCATCCGGACGGGAATGTGACCGATGCTGACGCCGTAGTGGATCAATTGACTATCGCCCCGTTCGGCGTACCACGCCGCAACATCGTCTGTGCCCACTTCCAGTTCAAAGGCGGCGGTAACACCGTCCAGCGCCTTGAAGCGAAACGCCTCCTCATTCTGACCGTGATCATGGAGATCGATGAACCCCGGTGACACCACCAGGCGAGACGCATCGATAACGCGTTTTCCCGAAATTTTGCTGTCGGTTACCGCCTTAATCTTGCCATCATGGATTCCCACATTCCTGATCCCATCCAGTCCTGATTCGGGATCCATGACGCGGCCCCCCTCTAGCACAATATCATAGGGGCCACCCTCACAGCCGAACAGAAACAGAACCGCCAACCTCAACACACTTCGAAATAACTTCATCTACGCCTCCGCCGCCCCTTGCAGAAACTGCCGGGCATGTTCCATGGTGAGATCGGTAATCTCCTCTCCCGAGATCATTCGGGCAATCTCGGCGATGCGCTCTTCCTGAGTAAGCTCCGCCACCTCCGTCACCGTCCTGCCGCCCCGTTCGCCCTTGCGTACCTGAAAGTGCCTGTCGGCATATGACGCAATCTGCTGAAGATGGGTAATGCAGATCACCTGATGGTTCTGTGCGAGGGCTTTCAGTTTCTTCCCCACAAGGCTGGCAATGTCGCCGCCGATCCCTACATCGATCTCATCAAATACGAGCAGCGGAATGGCGTCCACTTTCGCCAGCACCGTTTTGAGGCCTAACATAATTCGGGACATCTCTCCACCGGACGCAATCTTGGCCAGCGGCTTCAGCGGTTCGCCGGGGTTGGGCGAAATGAGAAATTCAATGTCCTCCAGCCCAAACTCTCCCGCGAGGCAGGGGTCATCGTCATTCGTCACCGCCACCCCGGCGTTCCCTGAAACAGGCGTCAACGCCGCGTCAAATTTGGTCCCTTTCATGCCAAGTTCGGCCAGTTCCGCTTCGATCTTCTTTTTAAGCGCCTTCGCTCCGGCGATGCGCTTGCCCGAGATTTTCTTCCCCAAATCATGGACCTCTGCCTTGAGCAGCGCAATCTCGTCTTCTAACTCCCTGATCTTCTCATCCCTGTTCTCAAGAGAATCCAGTTCGCCTGCGATCTTTTTCCGATAGGCCATGACGCCGTCGTACCCCTCGCCGTACTTCCGGGAAAAATCGCGGTAGAGCTGAAGCCGCTCGTCCACGCGCGTCAGCCGCTCGGGATCGGCATCGATGGTGTCTCCATAACGGGACAGCTCCAGAGCAATGTCCTCCAGAGAGTAGACCGACTCTTTCCACTGATCCGCTTTCTCCTTCAGGCTGCTGTCCAGTTCCGCAATGGACTCAAACACTTTCAGCATCCCCCGGAGTCGGTTGAGCGTGGAGTCGTCATCCTCGGAGAGGGAATAGCTCAGTTCCCGGGCGGTCTCTTTCAGTTTCTGGGCGTTCCGGAGAACAACCACTTTCTCCTCAAGGGAGCGCTCTTCCCCCGGCTCCAGCCCAGCGGCGTCGATTTCCTGAAGCTGAAAGCGGTACAGCTC
>LUMD01000793.1_pt1 | contig 10133 bp, 10 predicted proteins | sample 729651 | NCBI WGS metagenome assembly LUMD01 (sample SAMN03860272, study PRJNA289734) | marine metagenome | biome: seawater column; feature: ocean; material: water; isolation source: Red Sea water column Station 34 - depth 258m | place: Saudi Arabia: Red Sea | collected 2011-10-15 | depth 258 m | reverse complement strand
GCCCGGCATTGGGCAAGCATTCTGTCTGGAGCAACAATGGACCCCACCCTGACCCTGATTGGCGCCCTGATGCTGGTCATCAGTATCGTGCTCAGCCCGCTTTCCAGCCGGGTGGGCATGCCGGTACTGCTGATCTTTCTGGTGGTGGGCATGATGATGGGTGAGGACGGCCCGGGTGGCATCCAGTTCGATGACTTCGAGCTGGCCTTTCTGATTGCCAATCTCGCGTTGGGCGTGATTCTCCTGGACGGTGGCATGCGCACCCGGGCGGAGACTTTCAGGGTAGGCCTGAAACCCGCCCTGGTACTGGCCACCCTCGGGGTCGCCATGACCGCCGCTGGCGCCGCGGTTGTGGCCTGGTGGGTGTTCGATCTGCACTGGCTGACGGCCCTGCTGATTGGCGCCATCATTTCCTCTACCGATGCCGCCGCCGTTTTTTCCCTGCTGCAGGGGCGGGGGCTGCACCTGAACGAGCGAGTCAGTGCGACCCTGGAAATTGAGTCCGGCAGCAACGACCCCATGGCGATTTTCCTGACGCTCATGCTGGTTACGTTGATTGGCAACGACGGCGACCAGGCGGGCTGGGCCGCTCTTTCCATGTTGGTACAGCAGTTCGGCATCGGCGCTGTTGCAGGGATTATTGGCGGTTTTGCCGTGGTGGAGCTGGCCAATCGAATCCGCCTGACGCCTTCGCTGTACCCTTTGCTGGTGGCGGCCGCGGGCATCTCGGTGTTCTCCGCCACCAACGCTCTCGGCGGCAGCGGATTCCTGGCCATTTACCTGACTGGCGTGGTAATTGGTAACCGTCACGTCCGGATGATGCCGATGATCCTGCAGGTTCACGACGGCCTGGCCTGGCTGGCCCAGTTGTGCCTGTTCCTGATGCTGGGGCTTCTGGTCACTCCGTCAGACCTGATCCCCCTGGCTGGCGGAGGGCTGATACTGGCCCTGGCTCTGATCTTCGTCATCCGCCCGCTGACGGTCTTGCTGACCCTCTGGCCTTTTGCCTTTAACCGTCGCGAGATGGGGTTCATCAGTTGGGTCGGCCTGCGAGGGGCTGTCCCCATTGTTCTGGCCCTGTTTCCGATCATTGCAGACTTGCCGGAAGCCCAGCTGGTGTTCCACGCCGCTTTCTTTATCGTCCTGGTCTCTCTTCTGGTTCAGGGCACCACCATGACCCCTCTGGCCAGAAAGCTTCGCCTGGAGGTGCCGGCCGGCGAGGACCCCTATCGAAGACTCCCTCTGGATGCTCCAGCGGCGGGAGACCACGAGTTGATGCTGTTCCCGTTGCGCGGCGAAACCTGGCAAACGCCACGTCGGCTGGGCCAGTTGCGCTTTCCGGAGAACACGGCTGTGGCCGGGGTCTTCCGCAACCGGGTCTGTCTGCAGCCAAAAGCGGACCTGGAAGTATCCAGTGGCGACATGGTCGCAATGTTTGCAACTCCCAGTGTTCTGCCTGAACTCGGCAAGGCCCTGAGTGGCAGACACGCACCCAAGTACCTGGCCGAACGAGCGTTTTTCGGGGATTTCGTACTCAATGGCGATGCGCTTCTGGGTGACGTGGAGCAAGTCTACGGCATTGAGTTCGACGACCTGCCGCCGGAGCTTTCCCTCGCCGAATGCTTTGCCAAAAGGACAAAAGGGCACCCGGTTGTTGGTGACGTAGTAACCTTGGGCCCGGTGACACTGGTTGCCCGGGCTACCAGCGCCGACAAGGTCACCAAGGTGGGCCTGAAGATGGACAGTTCACAAAATGTGTGAAGAGCAAACCAGATAGCCAAAAAAGTTAACAAAACCCCTTAACAGATCCCTTTTGGCCTATGGTATAAAACGTCTGAACAAACATTAATCATTGGTAAGTTGAGGACATGAGCATTTTCCGCGCCCTCCCAGCCACCCTTGCCCTGCTCTGTCTGGCATTGGCTCCGAGCGCTTTGGCCACCGAACTGCTGGCCAAGGCCGACACCCGTATGCCGGCTGCCACCATGTACAAGCCCGCGGATATCGAGAGTGTCAGCAAGGTGGTCGTTCGCAAGGGAGAGCGCCGCCTGTACCTGATGGATGGCGAGGAGGTGATTCGCAGCTACCGAATTTCCCTTGGCGACAATCCGGAAGGTCACAAGCTGTACGAAGGTGACGAGCGCACGCCGGAAGGCGATTACACGCTGGACTGGCGCAACGCCGAGAGCGACTTCTACAAATCCATCCATATCTCGTACCCCAGCGAGCGGGATCGCGAACTGGCATCTGCCTGGGGCCTGGACCCGGGTGGCAGCATCATGATTCATGGCCTGCCCAATAACGTAGGCGATATGGCTTTTGCTTATGCCGGTCTTGACTGGACCGACGGCTGTATCGCCGTGACCAACGAAGAGATGGACGAAATCTGGCAACTGGTCTCCAACGGAACGCCCATCAGCATTCATCCCTGAAGCAAACCTGACGGCAGCATTAAGTTGTTGTCATATGCTTAGCAAATTTACGTATCTCTAGTTAACATTCCTGCTTACAGTGTTTTACACTGTTTTACGACTCCGGTAGTCACTACCTGACAAGCGATGCTGCGCAGGTTGACAGGAAGTCGTCTATACTGACTTTCGGATCACAGGAAATAACTCGACCAATAAGGGGATTTACAATGCGTAAACTGACGATCGCCGGGATTGCACTGGCCACTGCTCTGACTGCAGGTTGTGCCACCACTGACCAGGGCGCCATCGACGAAGCAAATGCAACCGCCAGCTCCGCTGAGCGCACTGCAGAAAATGCACTGAACACCGCTAACAGCGCTGCCAGCTCTGCTCGCACTGCCCAGCAGACTGCGGAAGAAGCCCTGGCCGCTGCTCGTGCAGCCCAGAAGGCTGCCGATGAGGCAAACGAGCGTGCCAAGCGTATGCTCGAGCGTGCCAGCCAGAAGTAAGGCTGATACGTAACGAAAAGGCCGGCATTGCCGGCCTTTTTTATGCCCCGGTATCCGGTTTGTCCGGATCGGACTTGTCAGGGCTGGCAGGTTTGTTGTCCTTGAGGAACGTGGTAATCAGCTCCATTGGCAATGGGAACACAATGGTGGATGAGTTGGTGTTACTCATATCCGCCAGCGTCTGCAGGTAACGCAGCTGCATGGAACCGGAATTCGTGGACATGACATCCGCCGCTTCCACCAGCTTTTTGGACGCCTGCAATTCGCCCTCGGCGTGGATGACCTTGGCGCGACGTTCGCGCTCTGCCTCTGCCTGACGGGCAATGGCACGGATCATCGATTCATTGAGATCCACATGTTTGATTTCCACATTGGCCACCTTGATGCCCCATTCCTCGGTCTGGGCATCGATGATCTCCTGGATATCGGAATTGAGCTTGTCCCGCTCTGACAGCATCTCGTCGAGATCGTGTTTGCCGAGCACCGACCGCAGCGTGGTCTGGGCCAGCTGGCTGGTTGCGGAATTGAAATCCTCCACCCGGATAATGGCACGCTCGGGATCCACAACTCGAAAGTACAGCACGGCATTCACCCGCACAGTCACGTTATCCCGGGAGATCACGTCCTGACTGGGGACATCCAGGGTGATCACCCGCAGGTCTACCCGGACTATCTGCTGAATGCCCGGAATAACAATGATCAGCCCCGGACCTTTGACGCCCTGGAAACGCCCGAGAAAGAACACAACGCCACGTTCATACTCCGGCAGGATCTTGATCGCCGAAGCAAGAATGAGCAGTAACACCACCGTAGGTGCCAGATAGGGAATCAGATCGCCAATCATACGGCCTCCTTGTATTGCCGTTACTTTGTCTGCCGGTTCAGTCGTTGTCCGGAATGACCCTGACAGTTACCGTTAAGCCCTCAATCGCTGTCACTTGAACCCGGTCGCCCTCTTTGACGGCTCCCTCGCTGATGGCATTCCAACGTTCACCACTGAGCCGCACGTGGCCCCGGTAGTGGCCATGTTCTTCGGAGAACTCATCCAGGGCCACGCCCTCTTCATGGGTCAACTGTTCGGTGCCACTGACCGGATGCCGCCGACGCAGACCGATAAACCGGGTCACCGTCCAGAGGATAAACCCGGCAGCCACCACGGCGGTGCCTCCGATCGTTGGCAGGGAAATATCCCGGTGACTGCCGTCCATCAGGATGATCGAGCCGGTAACAAAGGCAACTATTCCGCCAACCCCCAGTATCCCGAAGCTGGGCACGAAGGCCTCGCCCACAATGAACGCCAGTCCGAGCAGAATCAGTGCCAGGCCGGCGTAATTCACCGACAGGACCTGGAAAGCGAAGAGCGCAAGGATCAGGGAGATGGCGCCAATCACGCCCGGCACCACCGCACCGGGGTTCGCCAGCTCGAAGATGATGCCGTAGAAGCCGATAATCATCAGGAAATAGGCGACGTTCGGATTGGTGATCACGGAAAGCAGGCGCGTGCGCCAATCCGGTTGGGACCTGACAATTTCCAGGCTGGCCGTGTTCAGGGTCGTGTCGCCCGACGCCATCCGAACGGTGCGGCCATCCACCTGCTGGAGCAGATCCCGGATGTTGGGCGAAACCACGTCGATAACGTTCTTCTCAAGGGCCTCATCGGCACCCAGATTCACAGCCTCACGGACGGCTTCTTCAGCCCAGTCGGCGTTGCGGCCATGGCGTTCGGCCAGCCCGCGAATGTAACTGACCGCATCCTCCAGAACCTTGCGCTCCATGGCGGTGCCGCCGCGCCGTTTGCCGTCATCGTCGCCGGCCTGCTGTTCGCCGTCCGATGAAGAACCGGAGTCTGAATCCGAACCTTCCCTGGATTTTGGCTCGCCGGGGGCCGGATCGCTCTCCGGTTCAGGGCTACCCGGCAGACCACCCATCTGGACCGGTGTCGCCGAGCCCAGGTTGGTCGCCGGAGCCATGGCGGCAATATGACTGCCGTAGAGAATATAGGTGCCAGCGCTGGCCGCCCGCGCGCCCTGCGGAGAGACATAGGTAGCCACGGGAACCTCAGAGGCAAGAATCGTCTTGATGATATCCCGCATGGAGTCCATCAGACCGCCCGGCGTATCCATTTCGATGATCACCAGACCAGCGCCCTCGGACTCAGCCCTGCGAATGCCGCGGGTGACGTAGTCCATGGTGGCAGGGCCAATGGCGCCCTCGACAGTAAGTACCAGGGCCGTTTGAGATGATTTTTGCTGGGCGAGGACCTGATGTGCCAGAGAACCCAGTGCGAGCATAACGCCTGTCAGCAGCACCAGGGCCCAGAGCCGAAAACGGGCAGGATTCGGTGATCGCACGGGATGATGTGCCTGCATAATGCCTCCCTGGACCGGAACAACTTCAATGCCTGGATATACGGTGGCTTAGTGGCCGCGGTTTTTCCCTGCAAGACGGCACCCGTGCCCGGACGCCTGACTTAGAAGTATAGCCGCTGCTCAGGTTCGCCCGCCGGTTCCGGCGATTTCTCTTCCACGGTCTTGTCGGCGGCCATTCGGGTCACACGTTCACCAATCATGGTTGGCAGGCCATCGGCCTGGTCTACTGCCAGCTCAATGGCGCCACGCTTGACCTCGACTCCCGGGTGCTGGCTGCGGAAGGCTTCGACTTCGGCAAACACCTGGTTCCAGAGCCGATCCCGATCCTCGCGGGGGTAGTCTTCGTGGGGGCGATGCACCTCAAGCCAGACTTCACCATTCGAAAAACCGATCTTGACCGCATCGTGGACAACCTGAACCGGCGTACCCTTCTCCACCTGATACACGAACCGGGAAATATCTTCGTTGTACATCCGGAAGCAGCCATGGCTGACCGGCATACCCACGCCAAACTTCTTGTTGGTACCGTGGATCAGATAGCCTTTTTCACTCAGCAACAGGGCGTGGGTACCAAGCGGATTGCCGGGACCGGGGGGAATCATCCGGGGCAAATACTCACCGGACGCCTCGTATTCCGCCCGGATGCTCGCCGGCGGATACCAGGCCGGAGACTCCAGTGGCATGGTGACCTCTGCGTCGGTCAGGGGGGAGGGGTTCTCCGCCGTACCGACGCCCACGGGGTAAACTTGCACACCCTCATCGGTGAAATAATAGAGACGATACTCGGCGAGGTTGATGACAATACCTTCGCGCCGCGCATCCGGCAGCACATACTGGCGCGGCAGGGTGATGGTGGTACCTTCTCCGGGTAGCCACGGATCCACACCGGGGTTGGCCTTCACCAGCTCCAGATAGCCCATCGCTAACCGGTTACCGATGCCGGCAAAGGTGTCTTCATAGCGGGTTTCAAAAACACCAAGCTCACCCGCCAGATCACCCTGAACCGGGAAGGTGGGCACGCGGGGGCTTCTGTCCGGCTCTTCCGGAGCTTCCGGGCCGCTGGCGGCGTCCAGGGGCTCCGCCGACCCCGCGGTCGGAAACACGAGGAACTGCGCCAGGGAAAAAACCGCTAAAAATCTGAACCACATAGAAAACGTTCCGAAAGCATCAGGCAACCGGGTACAGTGACAGCAAGTACCCTCAGGAGTTCATATAGGTAGCCCATACTGTTACGACGGCAAGCGCGACGAACAGCACACTTGCACCAATCCGCGCTGTGGCGAGGGGCAACCTCTCCATCAGCCAGCGTCCTGCCATGATAACCGGTATGTTTGCCAACAGCATCCCCACCGTGGTGCCCAGAATCACCCAGAAAGTCTCGGTGAAGCGGGCGGCGAGAACAACGGTTGCCACCTGGGTCTTGTCGCCGATCTCTGCCAGGAAAAACATGATGGTGGTGGCCGTGAACGCCCCCATGCCCAGGAACTTTGAATCCTCGCTGTCATCCTTGTCCGGCACCAGCAGCCAGAGCGGAAGGAAGCAACCCAGGCACCAAGCCAGGCCGAGAGGGCATGATTGAGAACCGTTGCGACAAAAATGCCGAGGATAATGGGCAGGCGAGTGGCGTAGCGGGCAACCAGGAATAGCGAAAGCAGTTGGGTCTTGTCACCAATTTCCGCTATGGCAACAGCAACCGTTGAGGCGAGGAAAGCGTCCATGAAAAACTCCAGGGCGGATAACCAGACATGAGGCAGCCCACCTTCCGCCCAATGGAGGTGAAACCGCCTCAGGTCTTGCCAATATCACCGGAATCTCGGTGAAACATGATAGCCATGGGGATTTGGCCCCAAGTATGTTGACTATCATCCGACCGGCAGTTCCGGTGCGGAGGCTACTCCCCTGAAGAGATGTCGGCATAGTAATGAATCCGGAGCAGGGCCGCAACCTAGGTTCGCATTCTCCATACCGGAATCGCAGCCACCGCCACGAATACCGCCACCAGCCACCAAGCGGAATGGAACGCATTGATTGTGGGCATCCCGGAGGAGTGCTCGCCGAATTCCACAGTCAGTGCCACCAGATTGACCCCAAAGGCGCCTCCGAGCTGGCGCATGAAGTTGAGCGTGCTGGAGCCGGCCCCCAGCTCCTGAGGCTTTAGGGGATTCAGGGCGCCGGTGGACAGGGCGGGAAGCATGAAGCCGATCCCGATTCGGCCGAGGACCGTCCAGAGCACCAGCCAGCCGAAAGCCAGCTCGAGGTCGGACAGCGCAAACAGCATGGCGGAAAGGGCAAAAGCGCCGATGCCGAAGACCACCAGAACCCGGGCGCTATGCCTGTCCGCCAGCCGACCGGCCAGGGGAAAGGTCATACCCAGGACAATCCCTGCCGGCAGCATCAGCAAACCGGCTTCGGTCGCGCTGAATCCGAGCGCTGTTTGCACGAACAGAGGAATCAGGTAGGTGGACCCGAACAGCGCCAGCCCCAGGGCCACAGCACCGAGACAGGCGAAGACAAAGACCGGTTTGCGCAGCAGGGCCATGTTTACCAGTGGATGCGCTGTTCGTCGCTCACGCAGCACGAAGAGCAACAACCCACCAAGCGCCATTACTGTTCCGGCGAGGATCCGGTTTTCCTGGCCCGCCGCGTGCTGTAACCGGTTCAGAGTATCGAGGGACACGGCGATGGTAAATCCGAGCAAGATCAGGCCAGGCAGATCGAAACGATAGGGTGCCGGCCGGGAAACCGGCAACGGCAGAAATCGCCAGGCCATGAAAACACCCACCAGGGTGACAGGAGCCGGCGCGAACATCACATAGCGCCAGTCCAGTTGATCAACCAGGAAGCCCCCCAATACCGGGCCAAGGGCCGGTGCCAGGATCACCCCCATGCCATAAATCCCCATGGCCTGGCCGCGGCGATCACGTGGAAAAATCCGGAACACGAGGAGGCAAGCATGGTAGTGGTCATGGCTGCGATAAAGCCGGTTGCCAGCCAGTGGACCTGACCCTGGCGAATGCCGAACTCCACCATGATATCGTGCAGCGCCACGTTGACCACGGTGGCGCTGAGAACGGTGGCCATGGTGCCGATCATCACCGTGGCCACCGCCAGCCAGCGCCAGCGGTCCCCGTAGCGCGCCTTCAGGCCCTCAACCGAGTTATCAGCCAAGGATTACTTCTGCTTTTCGGCGTTTTCCAGGATCTTGTGGAAAACCTTCACGGTGCACTCGATCTCTTTGTCGCTGATGCCTTCAAGCATCTCCTCACGCAGCACCTCGGCTCGCTCGGAAAGGTCGTCCATGAACGCCCGACCGGCAGTGGTCAGATGCAGGCGCCGGGCCCGGCGATCGTGGGGGCACGGCCGACGCTCGATCAAACCTTGTTGCTCCAGGCTATCAAGCAGACGAACCAGGGTCGGATTCTCGATCGCCATGAGGCTGGCCAGTTCACGCTGGGTAAGGCCTTCGCCGCCTTTTTCCAGGTACACCATGGTGCTCCACCGCGCCTGGGTGACGCCCAGATCCTTCAGGCGCTCATCGAGCATTTTTCTCCAGCGTCGGGTAACCCGCGCTACTGCAAAAGGAAACTGGTCTCTCATTTATCGTCACTCCATCTCAAAAAAGGGCCTGGCCCGGGCCGGGCGCTGCCGCGCACTCGGCCAATTCATCACATTATCGGAAAGTCACCAATAGTATGCTAACCATTGTGATAAAAACAGATACGGAAGTAAAAACAAAATTGGGGAAAACCGAAAGCAGCGTCAGCTCGCCTGACGCTGCTCTTCGTGCATCTCCTCGACTTCCGGAGACTCGTGGAACTCGGTATTTCGCGGATCGATCTCGGCGAGAACCGGCGACGCTTCGGGCATGGCCGGCACGAAATGCTCCTGATCTGCAACCGCGACATCCTCGGTGTGACTGATCCGATAGCTGGTGATCAGCGCCAGCAGCACCAGAAAGCCCGCATTGCCAAAGAATAGGCCTTTGGGCCCGAGCAGGTTGATCAGTTCAGCCATGACCACAGGCCCGATGACGCTGCCCACCCCGTAACTGAGCAGCAGCGTCGCGCTGGCAGCCACGATGCGGGAACTTTCCATACGGTCATTGGTAATGGCGACCGCAACCGGGTAGAGGGCCGCGGACAGGCCGGTAAACAGTCCAACCAGAAGGGTCAACAGCCACGCATTGCCAGCCCCAAGGACGCCAACACCGCCTGCGGCGGAGGCCGCCACCAGAGCAATCCAGAACATTACCCGGCGCCGGTCAAAACGGTCGCAGAGCCGGCCCAGGGGCCAGGCAAGAATCATTGCGGCAACAATGGCGCTGGCCATGAACGTGGAGGTCCGGGCAACGTCCAGCCCCACCAGGGTTGCGTACACAGGCCCCAGCGCATAGAAGCCGCCAATCATCACACCACAAATGAGAGCCCCGGCCACACCGCTGAAGGATTCTCTGGCCAGAGTGAAGATAGAGATACGCTGGACCTGCTCAATAACAGGCGCCTCCATTTTGGTTAGTGCAAGCGGCATCAGGGCCATTGCCAGCAGGATCGCGGCAATCGAGAACGGCATGAAGTTGGCCGGGTCGCCAACGTTCACGATAAGCTGTCCGCCGGCCGCGGACAGATAAAAAACAATCTGATAAACCGCGAACAAGGCACCGCGATTGGCATTGGTAGCCCGGCTTGAGAACCAGCTTTCAATCACCACCAGCACACCGGCAATACTGAACCCGGACAGCACCCGCAGCACCGCCCAGAAAATCTCGGATACGGCCATTGGGTAAAGCAGTGAGGTAACGGCTGCCCCTGCAGCGAACACGGCAAAGGCACGGATATTACCAACCC
>LUMD01000333.1_pt1 | contig 10152 bp, 7 predicted proteins | sample 729651 | NCBI WGS metagenome assembly LUMD01 (sample SAMN03860272, study PRJNA289734) | marine metagenome | biome: seawater column; feature: ocean; material: water; isolation source: Red Sea water column Station 34 - depth 258m | place: Saudi Arabia: Red Sea | collected 2011-10-15 | depth 258 m | reverse complement strand
TATATTGAGCCTCTAGAGTTGAGGATTGATTGATGCCAAAGTTATCTTTTTCCGTCGGCTTTAATCGCCGAAGCTGTCGAAAAATACCGCGGACTTCATCTCTCGCCGTATCTACATCTTTTGTATTCACTTTTACCCGAAGGTTCATCCACCCACGCCGGGCATACAGGCGTTTGTATGTACCTAATGGCATGGTGGCTTGATTGTCCATGCTGAATAATCCCATAAATTTGCCCATCTTTTTCAAGACCCCGATGACTCGGAATTTATAGTTACCGATTTTTACATATTTATCAATGGGGTCTTCATCAGGAAATAGAGCATCTGCCACATCACCACCGATGACCAAAACACGCGCTCCGGATCGATTTTCACCATCTGTAAAAAATCGGCCATTTTCCACTTCGGCGGAAATATTGGTTTGTAAATAATTGGGCGTGGTACCAAAAAATCTTGAATCAATCCGCTTGTCATCTCTCATGATACTGCCCCCCCGTTCGGAAACAGGTGCCACTGCTTCTACGAATTGAGATCGATCTAATAATTTTTCTGCATATTCTTCACGAATTCGAGGTCGGTTCCGCATTTCCCACCAATCGGTATCCCCGCTGAACCATTCCATCCGACTGATCATGAGGACGTCGCTTCGAAAGCCGGCCATACTTTTTTCAAAGGTTCGATCCAATCCGGATATTAGTGTCCCCATCAAAGTAACAGATAAAACACCGATGACAATTCCCAAGGCCGTAAGGATAGACCGCGTCTTATTGGCAAAAATAGAGCCAAGAGAGATTCGGAGATTTTCCCAGAAAAGTCCGATCATGAAACAACACTTCTTCTTTTATTCGTTTTACGATCCTCTTTTATTTTACCATCAAAAAGATGAATCGTTCGATCTGCATGGTCGGCAATATACTCTTCATGGGTCACCAGAATGATAGTATTACCATTATTTTGGAGCTTGTCTAAAATTTTCATAATCTCCACACCACTTTTGGAATCGAGATTTCCGGTTGGTTCATCGGCCAAAATAATCGAAGGATCATTCACAAGGGCTCTGGCAATGGCCACGCGCTGGCGCTGTCCTCCAGAAAGTTCGTTGGGTTTATGATGCATCCGATCATTTAGACCCACGGCATCTAGCGCTTTTTTCGCTTTTTTTACCCGTTCACTTCTAGAGATATTGGCATAAATCAACGGCACTTCCACATTTCGAAGCGCTGTGGCCTTGGGTAAAAGATTAAAGGTTTGGAATACAAACCCAATTTTACGGTTTCGGATGGACGCCAATTGGTTATCATCCATTTCATGAACCAATTCTCCTTCAAACTCATAGATTCCTTCCGATGGCGAATCTAAGCAACCGATCATATTCATCAGGGTTGATTTTCCGGAACCGGATGGTCCCATAATGGAAATATATTCATTTTGCTGGATAGTAAGGTCCACACCATCCAATGCACGAACCACTTCACCACCCACATCATAATGGCGTTTAATCCCCGATAGGGAAATGAGATCAGCCATGCCTATTCCGATTTAGACGTTTTGATCGAAACGGAAAATCCCTTTTTACCACCTTCATCATCCGCTCCGGTTGTCACAGCCTTATTGTGGGCCAAATCTTTACTGATGGCACGGTAAGAACCGGTAACTATTTCATCACCTTCGGATAATCCATCCAGGACTTCATAATGGGTTTCGGAGGAAATGCCCACTTTTACTGGACGGATATGTACCACTTGACCATCTTTTGGCACTTTGGATTTTTTCCCCTTCTTTTCATCCCATTCGGACATTTTACCATCCCGGAGTACACCACCCGGTTTATCCGCAACCAAAAAAACCAATTCTTCCATTTTCTTTGCTTTGGCTTTTTTCTTCTCTTCCGGTCTTCCCGTTGGTTTTTTACCTTTTCCAAAGGCCTTCTCAGATCCCTCCGGCCGTACCGTCAAACTCTGGATTGGAATGGCCAATACATTCTCTTTTTTATCCGTAATTATATTAGCAGTAGCGCTCATTCCGGGGCGAATGCCGTCTGGCACATCAATGATCCAAATTTTTACTTCAAAATTGGTTACTTGTTCTGCGGATCCCATTGATGATGTTTGGGCCATATGCGCAATCTCGCTCACCACACCATAAAATATGGTATCCTGAAAAGCATCAATTTCAATCTCTGTTGTATCGCCTAGCTCAACGGAAACCACATCATTCTCATTCACATCCACAATAACTTCCATGCGATTGAGATCGGCAATAATCATGAGCACTTCAGCTTGGAACATGCCCCCAACTGCCATTTCGCCTACCTCTTTATTTACGGCAGTGACAATACCATCCTGTGGCGCTACGATGCGGGCTTTATCCAAATCATCTTTACGAGATTCTAAAGCGGACTTGGCCTGTTCCAATGAACTTTTAGCAATCTGATAAGATGCTTCTATCGCTTCCAATTCTTGATCAGAAGCGAGGTTTTGCTCATACATATTTTCAATTCTTTTTTTAGAAGCCAATTCTTGTTTAACTCTGGCCTCTGCAGAACGGACAGATGAAGCCGTTGAATTGTAATTTGCCAGAAGCTGCTTCCGGTCTAATGAAATCAAATGCTGCCCTTTAGACACATTGTCTCCTTCATTCACCGTAATAGAATCGATCCATGCAGAAGATGTGGCCGAGATTTTGACTTCCGTTTCCGGTTTAATCTTTCCGCTGGCATTGACTTTGTGTATAACCGTTTGGAGACTGACTTTTTCTGTTTCGACTTTTATGGCATCTGTGTTATCCTTGCCTAAACTGGCAACGATCATGACAACCAATAGGACACCTCCCCCGCCGAAGATGAGCCATTTTTTCTTTTTTGTTAATGTTGATTTAGCCACTGTTTACTCCTCTAATTATTTGCTGAATCCAGCGTGCCCAATAGGGCTTTTAAATTGGCCTGTTGAATATAGGCATCATATGTTGTACGAATAAGGGATGACCGAGCCCGAACCACGGATACTTGGGCATCCAGAACTTCTAGAATGGTTGTGGACCCTTGGGTATATCGCACTTGGGCCAACTTCAAATCTTCCTCTGCAGATTCAAGGACTGTTTCATTGATCGGAATGATTTCCTGATAATTGTTTAATTGATCTAAGTATCCCTGAAGCTGTACAGATAAATCCTGAAGCTGGGTTAAATATTCCGACTCTTGTTTATCTACGGCAATTTTTGCTTTCTGGATGCGCGTAGAAATACTATTTCCACTAAAAATGGGAATTGAAATGGATAAACCAGTACTTGACCTTTTCTGATCATTATAGCTGTTTGAAATGGCATCCCCCAGATTATCTGCACTCCCGGACATGGCGGCGTTTGCAGAAATATTTGGAAGCCGGGAGCCTTTTGCAATTTTATGTCCGATTTTTGCACCGGTGATTTGGTATTGTTTTGCTTTCACACTAGGATTGAATTTTTGTACCAATTCAAATCCTGTATCAAATTCAGGTACCATTTCTAATGGCCGTTCTTCATCTTGCACGGTAAAGTCCTGATCTGTATTCATCAGCCCCAGTGCATTCTTCAGTGTAAGGTATGCGCTCTGCAAGGCTGCATCATTATTGACCACATCAATTCTGGATTGACCAAAGCGGACTTCTGCTTTTAACAAATCAGTTTTTTTAGCCGAACCCAATTCATATTTTTGCTGGGCCAATGCCAACTGCTGTTGCGAACTCATGAGGTTGGATCTGGCCACATCCAACAATTGAGATGCTTTGAGATAATTGAAGTATGCGGAATGCACACTTCGAATAATGTTCGTTTTAACCTGTCGATCAAATTCCTCGGATATTCGATAACTATTCTTGGCCTGACGAATCGTATTCCACCATACGCCACCATCATAGATATTTTGAGAAAGAGAAATACTGGAGCTGGCACTGGTGATGCTGCTTACACTCCCCAATAGGATTTCTCCCGATGATTCATTATAGCCCCCGGTTTGGGTCGGGAAGCGTGATTCACTCACGCCTCCCGAGAATCGGATGGAGGGCAAAATGCTGCTGTATGATCCCTTTACACTCTGCCGAGAAGACTCTAAATCCATGGCAGATGCTTTCAGCGCTTCCTTATTGTTTAAAGCAACTTTTATTGCTTCATCCAATGAATAGGATTGACTGATCCCCAAAGTAAAGGGCAGTAGAATCAATATTCGCTTTATAATAATATTTTCCTTTCTTATCCTGCAAAACCGGCGAAGAATGATCCCATGCCGGCGAAAACAACCAGACCAAAAACCCATAACGCGGTCATGGCAATGAGAGCTGTTTTTGTTGATTTATTATAGAGAATACCCATACCAACTGCCACCAAAAAGACACGCCAAAATGCAAATAAATCGATTCCGGCTAGGAAGCTATTGAGAAATTCTCCTTGTTCGCCAATACCCAGTACACCCAATCCAGTGTAGATCATAATATTATCAGTAATATATTGGATTGGCGTTTTTATTAAATATTCAGCAACAGACGGCAAATAGGCGAAAGATGTTAATGTAAATACCTGTCCGTAGCTTCCACCGCCCCCTAAAAATAAGTTGCCAACCAGCATGGCGAATAGCGCCCAAAACAAAATGCGAATGGGCCATGATATGGCCATGCTCACATAGGCAAAAATGGCTGCTGCACCTGAACCAGAATACAAACGATCATACTGGGATGATAAAATTTCTTCTTTTTGCTCATCCGGAATATTGGCATTATTATTGATACTTTTTTCAATCTGTTCCCATTGAAGGTCAGCAATTTGATCGGAAAGAATAAATCCTGAAAAGGTAGCCAACACCATAAGTAAAACCACAGGCATCATTGCTTTTTTCCAGTTGAATTCCTTTATAATAGAATCCATAGTCTCACCAGGGGCAGTGATTATATTAATCATTGTTGCTAGCATACTAAACTCCTAATCATTTTTTTAAAAAACCCTCTACGTATTTTTGACGCATTTACATTAAAAAAGTTGTCATTTAATTAATGCTATTCATTACATCAAAAGAAAAGAAAAGTTTCTTGGTTATTATAATCTCCATAATCAAGGAATAATTGGGGGCGAATAGTAAGGTAGATTCATCGGTAAATAAATAACATTTTTTACTTTATTCAATTACGAATTCCCCTCCAGTGCGATATAAAGGATAATGAAAATATTTTTCCGTAAAAGAATCATAGCCTTTATCCAATACATCAAAGATTCTGGCAGGAACATCATCCCGCTCAATCAAGAAGTATGGAATCACTTCGTAGGATCCCTTTGGAAGATTAGAAGATGGATAATCTAAATCAAAAACCATCTCTTTTTTTGGCCGATCCATATATTCACGCATGGTTGAGGCAGAATCAATATCGACGGTATACATCAATTTATCTGTGGCCTGATCTTTGATCAATAGACCTGTATAGACTGATCCGGCTTTTGTGACCAATTTTCGCAAATTGAAATAGACATCCGTGCGATCAGGAGTAACAGTTACTTTAACCTTTAAACCAGTTTCAAATCCGATTGCAATTTTTTCCGGTTCAACAACTGTATGAACACCTGCAATTCGAGTCATGGATATATCTCTTCGAAATTCACCTTCAAGATTAATGGTTTTGGGATCATCAACTATTTGTCCCCCTGCAAATGTAATGGTTACAGTTTCTAACTTATAATTGGCCATAAAAAACTCAATTTGATAATCGCCATCAACTATAGCGCCACTAGAATGTTCATTGGCCGCAGGCAGCACGAATTCAAAACTTCCATCAATATCAGTAATGTCTTTTAGCCCCATACCTTCTGACCAAACCAGTACACCTCCATGGAACCCTTCAGGATAGAATGGAACTTTTTCTAATTTTACCCTGCCAGAAATAGTTCGATCTGCAATTTTCTTTTCCCCGCCAAATGGATTTTCAGTACAGGATATCCAAATCCACACCAAATGGAATATCAATAATTTTTTCATTAGAATTCGCTACTAAATGTGATATATCTGCGTGTATCTCTCAATAATAAACCATCTAATGATGTTTCATTCTTTTTCATATTCCGCCCTGAAAAGGACAACTGCCCTTTAATCGGACCGATAAAAAGATTGATGGTAGAATAAATGTCATAATTTGAAAATGCCGGCAGTTCAATTTCATTAAACCCTTTATCCGGCACATGAATCATTCCGATCTGTTCTCCCTCCTGAAACCATCTGGATCCAATTGAGAAATATTTCCAATTGGCCGTCATACTCGCCGTAATCTTAAATGCAGATTTAAAGGGAAAGGCACTGAGATCAGATACATTATATTTTGAAAATCCCATATCACCTATCACTTTACCACCATAGGTTTTCATGGTCACTTTGCCTTCTACACCCATCATGTTTGCATGGCCCACATTTTCATAATAGCCCACTGGCATCCCCAGTAAATAGGTGATTCGCATTTTGTTCAAATAATCATTCCGGAAGAAACTACCCTGAAATTCAATCACATCAATGTTAGGTACATCCTTCGGTTGCCGCACCCAATTAATGCCAATCTCGAGTGATTTCATTCGCTCCGGACGTAAAATCCGACGCTGGCCTTGGGGCATATCGGTTAAACTAATCTGCTGCTGCAAGGATGGGAATTTCACATTATTCCCTGTGGTGACCCAATAGGCCATGGTTTGATCTGGTGAGCGCTTGGATGCAATGGTGGATATTTTAAAAATGTTGTTTTGCCATTTATTTTCACCAAAATCCAAAAAGGATTGCTCCCCTTCGCCGGATTGGTGATCTTCCCTGAATACTAAATTGGCCTTATGGTCATTCACTCGATCCTGCCGGTAGCTCACATCCAAATCTGTAAGCCATCGCCCTTCACTGTCTCCTTTAGAGTGAAGCTTAAGTACAGTGGCAAAGCCTACCTGATCCCGATTGAGATTGGCACCTTTAAGTCCGATTTGGTTTACATTGGTTAAATTGCGGTCATCCCAAAATTTTAATTTAGAAGTCTCCATTTGGGCCCCAAACATCCATTCAATCCGCTCAGTGGTAATGAATTTTCGACCTTCTACTTTCTGAGAATGATGATCTAAGTTTCGAGAAACCATGCCTCTATAACTATTGAGCCCCTGCACTTCAGATAAGCTATGGTCAGCAAATGACACTTCAATTACACCCAATGGACCGAATACACCATTATACTGCACACCGGCCAATTGATTGGTGGATGTGATTGAATTAAAGTCCCGCGTATTGTCAAAATCCTGTTTATCCTTGGTGAAGTTGAATTCCAGGTTACCGTTAATTTTATCACCATTAATGGCGGTATTCACATCCACGGCCGTATGGTTTAAGTCTGAGAAAAGTCCGTTGTTCTCTGTTTCTATATCTTCGAATATGCGTTTATAGGCACCTCTTTTTTGACTCAGGGATATAAAGGTGCTTCCCACTTGAACTTGCCCGTTGGCATTCCAATAACCAGAATCATAAGAACCCAACTGTTGGGAAAATTTGAAATGTTTATCCTTCGTATTCTTGGGTACAATATTTACCACACCGGAAAATGCATCAGGACCATACAATACGGAATGGCCACCCTTCACAATCTCCACCTGCTCTACATTTTGCATATCCACCAATGAGAGGTCAAACACATTGTCGTAAGGGCGATTCAGACGAAACCCATTGTACAATACCAACACATCATCTGCATTGCCGCCACGGATAGAAATAGTCTTCCGCCCCGAAAGAGATTCCTCAATTTGCACACTCTGGTCCGTGGCCAACAAATCACCTGCATCCACGAATGCCCGCAGTTCAAAAGTCTCCGCCTGAATGATGGAAACGGTCTGGGGAAGGTCTTTAGCGATGGCAGCCTTCCGCTTTTGTCCGGCCGTTTCAATGGCGGCAAAGGGAAGCACCCGCGGATTCAACTTTACATCTGATGAAGCGGATAATTTGGCGATGGAGATAGAAAGTTCATCATAACCAATATGCTGAAATATAATGACATGATCATCGGCCAATTCCGAAACATCAAGGGTATATCGCCCATCTGTATCACTGGATACACCTTGGTCCGATCCTTTAATTATAATGTTTACCCCACTCAAGTTGCCATTGGTGATGCGATCGGTTACGGTACCGGAAATGGATTGGCCAAAAACAAGTGATCCTGTAATTACAATTAAAAAGAATAGAATTCGTTTCATTCGGATTCGTCGCCTTTGTTCAAATATTCATCTTTAATGGACATAAAATAATCATATGCCGCTTCGTAGGTATTATCGATATTTTCATCAAGGATGGCGGCTTCGATGGCCGATTTAATCTGGCCTACCACTCGGCCTTCCGTTACGCCGCAGACCTTCATGATTTCATCTCCACGGACGGGAGATTGAAAGGATTTAAGGGCATCCCGCTCAGTAACATCCTGCATCTTTGTTTCTACCCGCTCAAAGTTACCCATATATTTCTTCACTTTGTGGGGATTCTTTGTGGTGATGTCCGCACGGCATAATGTAAGGAGGTCATCTAAATCCTCCCCGGCAGCCACCATAACGCGCCGTACCGCCGAATCGGTAATTTCTTTTTTCGCCAATGCAATAGGCCGCAGGTGGAGGAGGGTCAATTTTTTCAGGTAGTCTCGCAGTTGGTTGGATAATTTCATGCGCTTCGCCACCTTATTCAACATCCGCTCCCCAACCGCATCATGACCGTGAAAGGTGTATCCTTTTCGTTTATCCACTCGCCGTGTGTTAGGCTTTGCAATATCATGAACCAGAGCTGCAAACCGAATTTCCATTTTGTCTGAAAGTACTGCAGCATTATCCACGACTTGGAGAGTATGGTCAAATATATCTTTATGGTGCCATTCTCCAGTTTGATCCATCCCGTGCATAACATGAATTTCCGGGAAAACATGAGCCATGAGTCCCACATCCTGCAAAAGGGTTAGCCCCATCGATGGTTTATCCGTAGCGAGTATTTTGCAAAATTCAGTGGTGATCCGCTCTTGAGATACGATGGTGATTCGATCTGCTTGTCGCTTCATGGATGCCAAACATTCATCATCAATAGTGAACCCCAGTTTGGATGCAAAATAGGCACCACGAATCATGCGCAATGGGTCTTCAGAAAATGTTTCATCCGGGGCTAAAGGGGTTACCAACCGTTTCGCCAGCAGATCTTGCACACCACCGTGGGGATCGTGAAGGTCTCCGAAATGGTCCGGAGTTATATCCATGGCCATGGCATTCACTGTAAAATCCCGTCGGAGTAAATCCCCTTTTAAATCGGTATAGACAACCGTTTTAGGTTTTCGAGAATCCTCATCGTAGGCTTCTTCTCGTGCGGCAGCCACCTCAATTGGGATTGGCTTTGAAGGAATATGAGCCGTAGAAAACTTAGGAAATGGGACTACTTTTTTAATGCCCATCTTGTTGGCAATTATTTTGGCAAATTCGATACCGTCACCCACCACCATGAGGTCGATCTCTTTTAATGGGCGATTGAGAAAAAGGTCGCGAACCACACCGCCTACCACATAGACTTCCTTCTTATGAGCAGCAGCAATGGTACCGATTTTTTGAAGAATAGCTCGTGGCTCTGGTTGGCTTTTTAATAAATGTTGAATATTTGCCATTATATAAATTAAGACAAATATATGGTGAGACGTATGGCATTACAACACATAGGATGAGACTTTTTTAGATGGCAGAATTCCCTTACTTTCTTGCCATGAGATATCTACTCTTCTTACTACTCCTAGGTACCATGGCCTTTAGCCAATTTGGCAAAGTTAGTGTTACGGTAGATGATCGGCTTCTTCGAGATACGGAGCGGCAAAAGGTATCCTCCATTCGGGATGAAGTAAATCGATTTTTCTCAGGCCGTATTTGGGATGAGCAATTTCAAGGGTTAAAAATTCCCCTAAATATTTCTATCGTTTTTCAAGGTATGGCTCAAAAGGGCGGTATGGAAACCTTTCATGCCCAAGTATTGGTTTTTGATGGGATGGATATTCGCTATTTTGATAAATCACTTCAATTCTACTACAATCCCGGCACATCCATCCAATTCGATCCGGTCATTTTTGACCCCCTCGGAAGCTTTTTATCTTTCTATGCTTATACCGTCCTCGC
>LUMD01001655.1_pt1 | contig 10158 bp, 12 predicted proteins | sample 729651 | NCBI WGS metagenome assembly LUMD01 (sample SAMN03860272, study PRJNA289734) | marine metagenome | biome: seawater column; feature: ocean; material: water; isolation source: Red Sea water column Station 34 - depth 258m | place: Saudi Arabia: Red Sea | collected 2011-10-15 | depth 258 m | reverse complement strand
GTTTCAGGTTGTACATACTGGTCTCTTTCAGGTATCTGTTAAGCTTTCTGTTGTGGTGCCTAGTTTTAGTTATCCATCTTCACTTTTAGACCACATACAAAAAGGGCTGGTATTACACCAGCCCTTTGTATCATCAATTTTAAGCAGCGTGAATTATTCTGCTTCGAAACGCGCGATGCTTGCGGTAATTTCTTCTTTTGCAGCGGCAGCGTCTGCCCAACCGTCAATCTTCACCCATTTGCCTTCTTCAAGATCTTTATAGTGCTCGAAGAAATGCTCAATTTGCTTAAGAAGAAGCGGAGGTACGTCTGCAATTTCTTTAACGTCACGGTAAATAGTAGAAAGCTTGTCTACAGGTACCGCTAGTACTTTTGCATCTTTACCAGACTCGTCGGTCATGTTTAGTACGCCAACTGGACGACACTTAATTACAGAACCCGCAAGTAGTGGGAACGGTGTCATTACTAGAACGTCAACTGGGTCACCGTCTTCTGACAATGTGTTGTTAACGTAACCGTAGTTAGTTGGGTAGTGCATGCAAGTTGCCATGAAACGGTCAACAAATAGTGCACCTGTGTCTTTGTCTACTTCGTACTTCACCGGGTCAGCGTGTGCTGGAATTTCGATGATCACATTCACTTCGTCTGGTACATTTTTACCAGCAGAAATAGCACTCAAGCTCATTCTTTGGTCCTTTCAATGATGTATAAGAAATTTTGGGTTAAGTATACGGTGAGAGCAGCAAAATAAAAACGCTTTACGACCCATGTCGTACTAATCTCTTTATTTTTCGTTAAATTTTGCTGCTTTTTAAAAACCAAATGGCCCATCAGGGCCATTTTTTCGCTATTTCGCGTTGTCGTTGTAGCTTAAGCACATATCAACTTCGTCTTTAGAGCCGATAATGCACGGTACACGTTGGTGAATTTCTTCAGGCATCACCTCTAGAATTCGGCCCGTGCCCGTTTCCGCTTTACCACCAGCCTGTTCCATCAGAAACGCCATTGGGTTGGCTTCGTAAAGCAAACGCAATTTACCTGGCTTTGACGGGTCTCTGTTGTCGAATGGGTACATGAAGATACCACCACGACAAAGCAAACGATGAATATCACCCACCATTGCCGCTACCCAACGCATATTAAAGTTTTTGCCTCGAGGACCATCTTTACCTGCAAGAAGATCGGCAATGTATGCCTGCATTGCCGGTTCCCAGTGACGTTGATTCGACGCATTAATCGAAAACTCTGAGGTTTGCTCTGGCACTTGAATATTCGGGTGGGTAAGCAGGAAACCACCGTGGGTTTTATCAAGAGTATAAATATGCGTGCCGCGACCTGTGGTCAACGCTAGCATTGTAGACGGGCCATATAGTACATATCCCGCTGCAACCATCTGTGTACCAGGCTGCAAGAAAGCTGACGGATCGTCTGGCTCCATCCACTGAGGCGCATGAGCAATTGAGAATATAGTACCGATTAAACTGTTAATTTCAGTGTTTGACGAGCCATCAAGTGGGTCGAAGCTCACTAAGTATTTACCTTCTGGATTGCATGGAACTACGTCGTCTTCTTCTTCAGACGAAATGGCTTTAACGTAGCCAGATTCCCTTAGCGTGTCTTTTAAAATGTGGTTAGAGATAACGTCGAGCTTTTTCTGTGTTTCGCCCTGTACGTTTTCTGAAAGGGTTGAACCGAGCACGCCAGCAAGTGCGCCTTGACTCACGCGGAAAGAAATTTCTTTACAGCCCGCTAGCAGTGTACGAATGAGTAAGATTAACTCAAGCGGTGCACCGTCTTGTTGCAATTGGGAATTTAAACGTTTCATTGAATGTAAGCCTTTTTTTCGTGTGTAGGGTGTTGCGCTTGCAGTCGCTCAGCTTTCCTTACCGGCGTTTGTCTGAAGCACACACAGGTTTTAAACCTGTGGTTAGATTGTAACCGTGTTCTTGGGTAAGTGGAACACGCCCGTAAAATGTCATACACACACCATACCAGTTTGCCCATACTGGATTCTTCGGGGTTTCGCGTATTACAACGGCTTAGCGCATTTATTGAATGATTAAAATTGAATTATCTATAGGCCACAGGGTTCTGATACAGTACCCCAATAACATGATAATTCATTGAGAATGCGCTATGCATGTACATATTTTAGGCATTTGTGGAAGTTTTATGGGTGGCATAGCTGCCATTGCCAAATCACTTGGCCACAAAGTAACAGGGTCTGATAAAAACGTTTATCCCCCTATGAGCACCCAGCTTGAGGCGTTAGGTATCGAGCTGACCGAAGGTTATTGCGAAAGTCAGTTTGACCCAGTACCAGACATGGTGGTGATTGGTAACGCTATGTCGCGCGGTAACCCCGCCGTCGAATACGTGTTAAATAGAAATCTTCCTTATACCAGTGGCCCACAATGGTTGCTTGATAACTACTAGCAGTATGGTCGCGTGGATTTTAGAACACGCTGGTCTTAACCCTGGTTATTTGATTGGCGGCGTTCCGGAGAACTTTGGCGTATCGGCTCGCGGGGGGGAAAGCCCCTTTTTCGTCATTGAAGCTGACGAATACGACAGCGCATTCTTCGATAAACGTTCTAAGTTCGTACACTATCGTCCAAAAACTTTGGTTATTAACAACCTTGAGTTTGACCATGCGGATATTTTTGCTGACCTTGGGGCTATTCAAACCCAATTTCACCATTTGGTTCGCATGGTGCCGGAAAACGGGCTTATTCTTACACCAAACGGTACACCAGCCATTGAGGATATGCTCAAGAAAGGTTGCTGGTCTTCTCGCCAGAAGCTAGGTAAGGAGTGGCACGCCGAACTATTAAAGAAAGACGGCAGTGAATTCAATGTATTACATAACGGCGTTATTGCCGGAACCGTAACATGGTCGCTTTTGGGTCAACACAATGTAGATAACGCCTTAATGGCCATAGCTGCAGCCCATCACGCCGGTGTTACCTTACCTGACGCCATAGAAGCTTTATCATTTTTTAAGAATGTTAAGCGCCGTATGGAAGTAAAAGGTGAAGTAAACAACATCACCCTTTATGACGACTTTGCACACCACCCTACCGCAATTGCAACTACACTAGATGGACTGCGCAAAAAAGTAGGTAATGCACGTATTCTGGCTGTGCTAGAACCGCGCTCAAACACGATGAGAATGGGCGTACACAAAGATACGCTAGCCAATTCTTGGCAGAAAGCCGATGAGGTATACCTTTATGAACCTGAAGGCATGGACTGGTCGTTAGTCGATTCAGTTGCGCACAGCAATGCACCTACGCACTGCTTCAGAGATGTAGAGAAGATCGTTCAAGGCGTATGCAACGTAGCACAACCGGGCGACCATATTCTTGTAATGAGTAACGGCGGTTTTGAAGGTATTCATGGCCGAATACTCGACGCTCTGAAAATGAAGTCCAAACTGTAAAAAAGACAGAATAATACGACGTGTTACCCGATAGACAAGCGCGATGCTTGTCATCTACAGAGGCTATACAATGAAACATGACAAGCAAGTCACACTTGCTATCACAGGCGCATCTGGCGCGCCTTATGCACTTACATTATTGAAATCGCTAGTTAACGCCGATTACCAGGTGTATGTCTTAATCTCTTCCGCTGCCAAAGTGGTGTTTGCCACCGAAGAGAATGTGAAGATACCAGGGCGCCCCGAAGACGCAGCCGCGTTTTTTACCGAGCATTGCAATGCGAAGCCTGACCAAATTAAAGTATTTGGTAAAGAAGAATGGTTTTCACCGGTAGCATCTGGCAGAGCGTGGACAACTTATTTTGGTGCCTCGTGAAATGCCACTTTCTTCTATTCATCTAGAAAATATGCTCAAGCTTTCTCAAATGGGTGCTACCATTATGCCCGCAGCGCCAGGTTTTTATCACAATCCAAAAACTATCGATGACCTGGTAGATTTTGTGGTGGCGCGCATACTAGATCACCTAGGTATTGAGCAGTCTCTTGTCGCAAGATGGGGCTACCAGTCTTCCAAACATTCTGAGGATTAACCATGTTCGCCTTTGCAAACAGGATTTGCGCAGTTGCGCTGAGCACGCTATTTACATTGTGCATTTCATCACCCGCTTTCGGCTGGGGACAAACCGGCCACCGAGTGACTGGCGCTATTGCCGAGCAGTATCTAAGCCCACTTTCTCAGGCGGCGCTTATGGAATTACTGCCTCATGGTTCACTAGCTGAAGCCTCGACCCATGCTGACGAAATGCGTTCTGACCCCAGCGAATTTTGGCAGAAAACAGCTAGTCCTTGGCACTATGTGTCTGTGCCTGCGGGTAAAACCTATGAAGAAGTGGGTGCCCCCAAACAAGGTGATGCGGTTACCGCGTTAAAGCAGTTTACTGAAACCTTGAAAAGCGACACGGCCACCATTGATGAAAAGCGCCTGGCACTTCAGTTTATTGTGCATATTATTGGCGATCTCCATCAACCACTTCATGCCGGAAATGGTACTGATCGTGGCGGTAACGATGTAAAAGTGCGCTTCTTCTGGCAAGACTCTAACCTACACCGCGTGTGGGACTCGCAAATGCTAGATCAGCGCGATCTGTCTTATTCAGAGTGGACGTCTTGGTTAACAAAAGCTATTACGGCTAAGGATATTCGCAGTTGGGCCACCACCGACCCTATGGTGTGGATTGAAGAAAGCACCGCTATTCGCGATACCATTTATCCTGATGACGCAAACAACATGAGCTATGACTACTTATACAACCACCTGCCTACTGCTAAAAAGCGTTTGCAGATGGCGGGAATTCGCATTGCCTTGTATTTGAATAGCGTGTTCGAAGAAGCGAATAAATAGCTTCACACCCGGTGTGTCAGCGCTGAGCGCACTTAAATCGTTTTAAACGCAAATAGAAATACAAACGGAGGCACAAAGCCTCCGTTTTTCTGTTTCTTTGTTTTCAAAGCAGTTAGCGTCTGCTTGCCGATGATTTAGTCTAAATCTAACGGCTCAGGTGAAAGAATAACGCCTGTGCTATCGGCGTATAGATGATCTTCTGGTAAAAACGTAACGCCACCAAAATTAACCGGCACGTCTACCTCACCAATACTTTCACACTCACTCGTACGCTGCCGTAAATCACAACCCCTTCCCAATCGTTATCGATTGCAATTTGAGCAGAGGATGCATCAAACAGTGCACGACGGCTAGAGCCACCGCCATCAATAAGCAGAACTTTCCCTGCGCCAGGTTGCGCAAGTACGCGGTCTATTAGACCCCTGTCTTCAAAGCATTTAATCGTGGTTATTTCACCACCGAAAGAATACCGGCCACCAAAGCTCGCGAAAATTGGATCTACCACGTCTACGCTATCAGCAAATAAATCGCATAATTCAGATGTGTTGTATTCCATCGTTCTGCCTTACTAAAATTGAGAAGACTAAAATTAAGTGAAAAATAAAGCGCTGTTTACGCTTCTAAATCTAGCATAGCATTAAATGTGGTAATGCAAACGTTTGATTTCACGCCTTTCGTCGAATTTTTTACTTTTTTAGACCCTACAGACTTTGCCCTCATCTTTCTCACATGAGCACATATTTTGCTTAGTTTTTATCTTTTACAGCCATTCCCATTATCTGTCTGCCAAGGCAAACGAAAAAACGACACACGCTGTCAAAAAAGTTTCTTTTTTTCGTCACCCACTGGTCACAGATGAACTTTAGCCTGTGCAGTAATTAACCGATAGGGGACAAGGCGATGTTGATGAAATCCTTGACCAAATACGATACTGACTTGTTTTATCGCCTGTACAAACTGACGCAAAAAAGAGACTGCCGTAGCATTATTTGGCTATCGAAAACTGGCGACGGATACTTATACCTGGTTATCGGTGCACTGCTTTGGGCATTTGAACCCGAACACGGCGAGCTTTTCCTCTACACAGCGCTGATGGCTTATGCGTTGGAATTACCCATATATGTGCTGCTTAAGAAAATGTTCAAGCGCCCTCGCCCTTGCGATTTTCTAATGAATTTAACAGCACATGTCACACCTTCAGATAAATTTTCACTTCCTTCTGGCCACACTGCGGCAGCTACATTAATGGCGAGCATCGTGGCCCATTATTATCCTTCGTTCGCGGTATTAGCTTACAGTTGGGCCGCTTTAATTGGTCTTTCACGTGTGCTGTTGGGCGTACATTATCCATCAGACGTGATCGCTGGCACGCTTCTAGGCGTTACTATAGCAACATTGAGTATTTCTATTCTGGGGTAGCATGAGATTATTGTATGGTGTGCAAGGCACCGGCAACGGCCATATCGCCCGAGCTAGAATAATGGCGGCAGCGCTTGCTGAGCGTGACGACGTCAGCGTTGATTTCGTATTTACAGGTCGCCCGCCTGAAAAGTATTTCGACATGGAAATATTCGGAGATTACCGAACCTTTACCGGCCTGAGTTTTATGACAAAAGGGGGGCGAATTGATAAATGGGAAACTGTTAAAAACGCAAACGTGAGCCAGTTTATAAAAGACGTGAAAGCGTTTGATACCCGCAATTACGATTTGCTTGTTAATGACTTTGAGCCTATTACTGCATGGGCTGCCAAACAACAAGGCCTGCCCTCTATATCTATTAGTCACCAAGCCGCGTTTGCCTACGATGTACCTAAAAGTGGCGCTACTATTTTCGATACGCTACTAATGAAAATTTTCGCACCTACCGAGCTTAAATTAGGTGTGCATTGGTATCACTTTAATCAACCTATCATTCCGCCATTTGTTGCAGAAAAACCGGAATTATCTTCAAGCAACAGCCATGTTTTGGTTTATTTGCCTTTTGAAGATATCGAAGACATTCAACAAATGCTTGAGCCGCTCAGCGACCAGGTATTTAAGTGTTTCCATCCCAACATTGTAGAAGCCACAGAAGCTGGACATATTCAATGGCACCCAACCTCTAAAAAGCACTTTCAAAAAGCGTTGCAGCATGCCAGCGGCGTAATAGCAAACGGCGGGTTTGAACTTTCAAGTGAAGCGCTACAGTTAGGTAAGAAGCTACTGATTAAGCCTCTGCATGGCCAATTTGAGCAGTTATCGAATGCGCTCACGCTAAACCAACTCGACTTGTGTCAAACCCTGTTTCAACTCGACACTGACATAGTTGAGGAGTGGCTTGAAGCCCCTGATAACGAAGCTATTTCCTTTCCAGACAATCCAAATATCCTTATAGATTGGCTTAAAAATAAAGACTTTTCCGACACCCAAACCCTATGTGATGCCCTGTGGAAAAACGTTCGATACGGCGATAAAACACAAGAACGATTATTGGCTCTTGCAATTTAACACCGCAATGCGATGATAGCGGCATTTGTCGTATTCTTCGCGGGATTTTTCGTGCTTAAAAAGTCAGTTGTTTTCTTGCTAACACTCACAGCATTATGTGGCTGTGGTTACAAAGGGGCGCTCTATATTCCTGAGGCGCCTGCACAAAACACGTCTGCTGAACCAGCGTCTTCTGAAAATGCAGAAACCGGCGCTGACTCTGACACCAATAACACTTCACCCGCAACTACTTCTGGAGAGCTGAACTAGTGGATTATTTCGCCTACAGCCAAGGTCAGCTGCATGCTGAACAAGTGGCTGTTTCTGATATTGCAGCCCAGCATGGAACGCCGGTTTACATCTATTCACGTGCAACATTAGAGCGTCACTGGCACGCGTTTAATGATGCTATTGGTGAGCATCCTCATCTTGTTTGTTATGCGGTAAAAGCGAATTCAAACATTGGTGTATTAAGCGTTCTTGCTAAACTTGGCTCAGGCTTTGATATTGTTTCAGCAGGCGAATTAGCTCGCGTAATCGAAGCCGGTGGCGATACAAGTAAGGTTGTATTTTCGGGCGTAGGTAAAAAGCACGACGAAATCCGTTTCGCCTTAGAACAAGGCATTATGTGTTTCAATGTAGAATCAGAGCCTGAACTTCACCGCATTAACCAGGTTGCTGGCGAAATGGGCGTAAAAGCCCCTATTTCACTGCGCATAAACCCGGATGTAGATGCCAAAACTCACCCTTATATTTCTACGGGTTTGAAGGCGAACAAATTCGGTATTGCCCGTGAACGTGCACTGGCCACCTATGAATTAGCCGCATCGCTACCTCATTTAAATGTAGTTGGTATGGACTGCCATATCGGCTCACAGCTCACTGAAATTGGCCCATTTGTAGATGCGCTTGAGCGCCTGCTTCTGCTTATTGATGAATTAGCCGAGCGCAACATTATCATTGAGCATTTAGATGTGGGCGGTGGTCTTGGCGTTACTTATAATAACGAGCAGCCACCTCACCCTAAAGCCTATGCACAAGCTATGGCTGAAAAGATGGTAGGTCGTGAAAACCTGAAGCTAATTCTTGAGCCAGGTCGCGCCATTGCAGCCAACGCAGGTATTTTGGTGACCGAAGTTGAATTCATCAAAGAAGGTGAAGAAAAGAGCTTCGCGATTGTCGACGCTGCCATGAACGATTTGTTGCGTCCTGCGCTTTACTCAGCCTGGCAAAAAATAATTCCTGTAAAAGAGGAAGGTACGGCAACACCACGTATTTATGATGTTGTAGGGCCGGTTTGCGAGACTGGCGACTTTATAGGTAAAGATCGCGAATTAGCTATTGAACCCACTGACTTACTTGCGGTTCGCAGCGCTGGTGCCTATGGTTTCGTTATGGCGTCGAATTACAATAGCCGCTGTCGTCCTGCTGAAATTATGGTAGACGGCGACAAAGCAATTGTTGTTCGCGAGCGAGAAAAACAAAAAGATCTCTGGCAAGGTGAGTATAAACTTCCGTAAACTAGAGACAAACTAACAAGATAGATGCGCGTTTAATGCAGGTTCAATTTTCTAAAATGCATGGTTTGGGTAACGACTTCATGGTTATTGATAACGTTACTCAAAACGTCTTTTTCTCTAAAGAAAAAATTCAGCAACTGGCTAACCGAAACTTCGGCATTGGCTTCGACCAGCTGTTGATGGTGGAACCGCCTTACGATCCCGAGCAAGATTTTCACTACCGTATCTTCAATGCTGATGGTTCGGAAGTGGAACAATGTGGCAATGGCGCGCGCTGCTTTGCACGTTTTGTTAAGCAGAAAGGCCTCATTAACCGCAACAAAATTGTTGTAAGCACCAAGGCTGGAAAAATGGTGCTTTATCTTGAGAAAGATGGTCAGGTTACCGTAAACATGGGTAAACCTGAGTTTGAACCTGCGAACATTCCCCTTAAAGCCAATAAGCAAGAAAATACCTATATTTTGCGTGTCGGCGAAAGCACTTTATTTATTGGGTCAGCATCGATGGGTAACCCACACTGCGTAATGGAAGTAGACGATGTTGATACTGCTAACGTTGCTGAAATTGGTCCGCTTGTTGAAAAGATTGGAAGAAAAATTGTTGTAGAGAGAATTAAAAGGAATCTTTGATCATTATGGCACATAATGAACATAATAAACCAAAAAGAACTGGATTATTTCTGATAGTTTTCGGTGCCGTGTTATTGATTGTAGCCCCTACTCAATATTCAAGCTCACAAGAATTAGGCATGCTAGCATTGATTGGTGGGTTCATTATGGGTGGACTTGGTTTTTATTTAAAATATGTAAGTATTAACATGAAATGGTTTGGGCAATCAAAAAAGAAAGAAACGGAAGATTATGAAAAAGAATATCTAGATAGGCTAAAGAAACAACCTGAAGATATATCAAAGAAAAAAACATCAAAACATAGTACAGAGAAAATAGAAACCGGAAGTACAAATGACAAATTAAAAGTACAAGATAATGAAAGTACAGTAAAAAATATGGAGTCTGTCTCAGAAAAACTTCAACTTGTAAAGGAAGAATATAATCAAGTTATAGGAAATCTGATGCATGCAAAAAAAGAACAGAAAAGTGTAATAGATAAAGTTCAAAAATCTAATAATGAATACGATGATCTTATTTCAAAAATAAAATTAGTTCAGGCAGATTTACTTAAATTAAATAATGAATTTAGGGAAAAAAATGAAAATTTGAGTAAAATCACAGAAGAATACAAAAAACATAGTCTAGTAATTCAGGAAATTAATAACTCAAAAAAAGAAGTAGTAGAGTTAAAAGCAGAAATTAAGAAATACAATGATG
>LUMD01001465.1_pt1 | contig 10182 bp, 8 predicted proteins | sample 729651 | NCBI WGS metagenome assembly LUMD01 (sample SAMN03860272, study PRJNA289734) | marine metagenome | biome: seawater column; feature: ocean; material: water; isolation source: Red Sea water column Station 34 - depth 258m | place: Saudi Arabia: Red Sea | collected 2011-10-15 | depth 258 m | reverse complement strand
TGGAACACCAGGAGGTGCCCCCGGTAATTCACGAACTTCGACATTGGTGTTCCCAGTTTCAACTTTTTGGATGCGGCGTTCAATTTCACGCACACTATCTAAGTAAGTATTCATGCGTCTACGATCAACCGAGCTTAGTTGCCTATTCATTTGGGCAATTTCTGTCATCACCCAATCCAGGATACTGCTTTGTGTTTTACGTCTGGCTGCTCGCTCTTCTTTTGTACCACCAGCACCAAAAAGCATGTCGAATGCAGTACGTGGATTTCGGATCATAGTCATCGGGGTTGATGGTGTAGACCAGCTGATGCAGTCCGAATAGGAGCATGAATAGTTGTAATCGCAACCGCCACCTTTATCTGTGGGTTCGATACATAGTTGCAACGAAGGCAGTATAGTAGCCTCTCCGAAACGTTGCGCATGTATTTGATCTAAAGAAACGCCACAATGAAGATCCGAACCTTGTGTTTGTTTGGGATGTGAATGAGTTAGGAATACGGCCGAGGAACGAAAATGATCCCCACCAATTTCAGCAGGGCTTATTGGTTCTGCCATACGTGCGTCTGTATTGCTGATGATGGTGAAATGTTCACGCCAAGGTTCAAGAGATTTGAGTGGGTTTTCTGAGACCAATTGATAATCATATCCAACAGTCGATGGAGCAAATAACAGCTTCTCTGCTCCCTGTTTATTACAGCCTGCAAGACCATGAACTTCTTCGATGCAAATAAGACGAGTCTTGTCTTCCTTGTCAGTAGTTGCAAATGCTGGAATCATTGCATCAAGCAAAGGCAAGGCAATACCCACTCCAGCGCCTTGGAGAAATTGTCTGCGAGGAATTGTTCTTCTACTTATAAACTTCATGTGGGAATACTTTAACCTTTCAGTTTTTTACTATTAATGAACAACGTTATCAAGTGTAATCTCCTCAGCATAAATTGCTTTTTTCTTCCTAAATTCATCACTCATAGCTACGTTCAGGATAAATGAAGACATACGATAGTCATTCTTTTTAGCCGCTGCGACAATTTTACGGACTGTCGATTGATCTGTCGCATCAATTCGTCGACCAAGTCCAAAAGCCATTAGGTTTTGCGTGAACTGTCTGATCAAGGGTATTGGTCTTTCAAGCAGTTTTTGTGAAAGATCAGCCGGTGTGGTTATGGGTGTTCCATCGTAGAAAATACTTTGGGTATCAAGAGGTGAGCCATGTTCACGAATGCGCCATTTGCCAGTGACATCGAAATTATCTAATGCCAGACCAATAGGATCCATAAGCCTGTGACAGGCTGCACAGACTGGATTTGCACGATGCATTTCAAGACGTTCTCTGGTGGTTAAAATTCTACCTGATTCTGAGCCTACTGTTTCTTCCAGATCAGGTATTCCAGGCGGTGGTGGAGGCGGTGGTGCACCAAGTAATACTTCCAATACCCACTTTCCTCTGAGTACTGGTGAAGTTCGGTTACCTAGCGAAGTTTGCACCAAGATACTGCCATGACCCAAGATTCCACGCCGTTGTCCATCAGTGTATTCAACTTTTCGAAATTCTTCGCCGAGAACATTGGGTATCCCATAGTGCTCAGCGAGTCGTTGGTTGAGGAAACTATAGTTGGCATTATACAGCTCAAGCATGCTGCGATCTTCTCGTACCAAATTATAAAAGAAGAGTTCGGTTTCTCGACGCATTGCAGTCATCAACTGTTGACTGTAGTTTGGGAACGAGAAGGAATCCGGCTCTACTTTTTCTAAATCTTGCAAACGCAACCATAATGAGGCAAATCGTGTTGCGAGTGCTTCAGATCTGGGGTCAGCCAGCATTCGCTGCACCTGTGCTTTCAGTACTCGATTTCTCGATAATTTACCCTGATTTGCAAGCCTCAGTAATTCAGCATCTGGATTGGTGCCCCAGATAAAGAATGATAAGCGCTTTGCTAGTGCCATATCATCAAGTGTGTAGACATCGCCAGGAGTAATTTCATTTGGCTCATGTTCCATGCGCAATAGGAAGTGAGGGCTGGATAGGATTGCTTCAAGTGCGTAACGAACGCCGATTTCAAAACCGCCGTCCTTTGCTCCCATTGAGTAAAATGTCAACAGATCGTCGACATCGTTTTCTGAAGCTTTTCGTCCATAAGCTTTACTTGCAAGTTGGGCCAAAATTTTCTTTGCACAGGGGATTTCTTCATCCAAGGAGGTAGGGCGGCAGGTAAAAATTTGTTTCCTGGTGCGATTTTCCGAAACACCGGTAGGATTATATGGCCCTTCAATTGTTAATCTCATTAAGTGTGGCAATGAAGTTGTGCCATAACTTGTTTCAGTACCTGTTAGTGACCAGTCGTTGGGACGGATAAGATCCTCATAAGGACCATCCATTTTTCGGATAAATGTAGCTGTTACTCTACGTTCTCCAGCACGGATAAAAACAGGATCCGTCTCCATCGGGAATTTTTTGCGTCCCTGAAAATCTATTTCGCCACCGTAACGAACGGTAGTGAGGTGTTCACCATCTACAGAGATGTCGATGTCGTGATAACGCTCGCCCCAGCCGGACATGAACCCCATTTCAAAGATGTATTTACCATCGGCTGGAAAATTGTGCAATGCACTGATACCACCTCTAGTTCCATACGGAGCACCCTCAACCGGTTCCCACTCATGCTGAGATACGGAGGGCGAATTGGTATAGGTTTTTGCGAGAGTTGGTGCATTACTCTGACCGATTGCACGCCTGGCAATATCGCTTGCAGCGTTTAGATAGGCTGTCATCGATGTTGCAGATATAGTTTGTACATCAGCTATGTTGTCAAAACTTGCACTTATTTGATCTTCAGGCAACCATTCTGCAGGATTGATTGTGAGTCCAAGAATATCCTTGATTTGTTGGGTGTATTCAGCTCGGTTCAGACGTTGGAAAGGTCGAGTGCCTGGATCATTGCGTTTTCGAGCAGCTTTATCTAATTTTGTTTCTATAGACTCTACCAGCAGTTGCAATGTTTCCTTGTCAGGTTGCGGAGCTTCTTGTGGAGGCATCATTCCAGCACGCAATTTGAGAATCATTTTTTCTGCCAACACTGGATTTATTTCTGGGTGGTCAACATCAAAATGCTGCAAGCTCATGCCTGCTTGCAGGATGACATCGTTGTGACAAAGAACACAATATTGCTGGATGATCGGAGACATTGACTGTGCCTCTTTGCCAATTGTTGGTGTTGATAAAATTGCAAGGCCAATCACAATGGTGAATGACCGTTTCACCAAGATGCCTAGTTTCTGATTGTTCATATTGCCTATATCTTGGCAGATTGCTATTTATTAAGGCAAGCTATTCTCAATACATTGGCTACTTTATAGCTAGCTTGTTTGCTGTTGACTATAATGTCATGTGATCTTCAGCCAAGAATCGACTACGACAATTTTTGTGAAAATAAATTTTTATGGAAAAATTAAAACCTTCGTTGACACATATAGCACTGCATGTGAAAGATCTGGATGCCTGTATCGAGTTCTATCAGTCCTATTGTGAAATGCAGGTGATTCACCAACGGACAAGCCATGACCAACAGGTCGTTTGGTTGGCAGAAGAAGGCCGAGAAAAAGACTTCATCCTTGTAGTTTTTCCAGGCGGCCCAGGCCGAGATCAATCTGAGAAAGATTTTTCTCATCTAGGCTTTGCTCTCGGAAGCCGCAAGTCAGTATGGGCAACCCTTAGGGCGAAATTTCTAACATTCTTCACCTAAAGCCTTTGCCCGCTCAAGCTTATTGGATTCATCCCCTGGCAGATATCGACAGGCTAAAAGAAGCATGGCTGCAGAAATTATTAATACTCCGAGTGAAGCTGCGAGGGCTGTTTTCAAAGATTCTGCGTCTGAATACCCCTGACTGATCAAGGTATCACTAAGTAGCCCAACAGAATAAGGGCCCAGCGCAAGGCCTAACATGCTTACCATTAAAATATAGAAAGCACCGGCTATGGCTCTCATTCTTGGCATCACCAGATCAGCAACTAGGGCTGGTGCTATTCCTACCCACATTGGTGAAATCAATTGGAAGATAAAATTCCATATATATGAGGCGTAAAGTTTTTCTGAGTACAGAACACCAATATTGCATGGAACGGCAAATAGAATTATTAGGAAACCAATATAAAGCCGACCATTGGCATATTTTTGCCGTAATTTATCTCCAACTACCCCTCCGAGAATAACCCCGATCATTCCTGCTATAGCTGCAGTAAGGCCTAAAACAGTTGCAACTTCTCCTTCACTGACTCCAAAGTTGCGCATGTAAAAAGCTGGGCCGAAAGCTGATCCTGAATAAGTAATAAAAGATAGGAAAGGAAAGCCAATAACAGAAAAGAGCAAAGCCTTGCTCTTGAAGATCATTGAGTAGGTTGCATAGTCTCTAATTTTTAAGCTTTGGATCCAACATGTCACGACGTAACACCCCAATCCGAATGCAATCCATTGAACCATGTCCCCTGTTAACAAAATTAAGAAATAGCCAGCTATAACAATCATCAGAGCAATCAAAAAATTGATACCAAGGAGTTTTTTATACTGCAGCAATGCCAGTGGGGTAATACCAACAAATTCATTCAGCATTTCTTTAAAGGGATGAGGATGTTCTGGAGTTTCTATTCCATCACTCATGCCCCTCTTGGGCTCTTTAATCTGCCATGTGAAGAACGCCAATATTATTCCAGGGATCCCAACTCCCATAAATGCTGCTTGCCATCCTCTCATTCCAAATGGAGCCAGGGATGGATCGGGATAGGCATTGTTCCATAATTCCAGTATCCACCCGCCCAAAAACAGTCCTATTCCAGCCCCTATGTAAACTCCACTTGAATAAATAGCCAAGATAGTGGTCCTGACTTTTGGCGGAAAGTAATCAGAGAGTAGCGAATAGGAAGCAGGGCTGGCACTGGACTCCCCTATGCCGACTCCAACTCTATAAACGGATAAGGAAAAGAAAGATCTTGCAGTGCCCGAAAGAGCAGTCATTAAACTCCACGTTGCAAGTCCTATGCTAATAATTTTTTTTCTTGACCATACATCAGCAAGTTTCCCCAATGGTATGCCAAAAATTGAGTAAAAGACTGCAAATGCGGTACCAAACAAAAAACCTAGATCGCTGTCAGTAATATTTAGATCAGCCTTGATGTCTTCTGCCAGTACAGAAAGAATCTGTCTGTCAATGAAATTGAAAACATAGACTATGACCAGTAAAATCAGAGCGATTTTAGCGGATCGCCCTCCGATTTCAGGATGACTATTTTTATTCATAAAATCCGATTGAAGTTGGGAATATTGCTTATCATATAATACTTATTAACGATCTCCATTACTTCAATGTATTAAATCAAAGTAAAGGATTGATTTTTCCGTTCAACTTTTGATGAGGAATTATAAATGCCATTAGTGAAACCACTTTCTCCAGAAAGCAACCCAGACGTCAGCAAATTAGCCGAATTTTTTAACGAGACTTTAGGATTTTGTCCAAATTCTGTGTTAACGATGCAAATAAGACCTGAAATTGCACGATCTTTTATAAATTTAAATATGGCCGTTATGACCAACCATGGGAGAATTACTTCCGCTTTTAAAAGAATCATTGCCTGGGTCAGTAGCAACGCAGCGGGTTGTAAATACTGTCAGGCTCATGCCATCCGAGCTGCAGAACGATACGGCGCTGAACAAGAACAACTGGATAATATTTGGGAATATAGAACCCATAAATCGTTCAATGAGGCTGAAAGAGCTGCACTGGATTTTACATTGGCTGCATCACAGATTCCCAATGCAGTTGATGATGAAATCCAACAAAGACTACATAAATATTGGGATGATGGAGAAATCGTCGAAATATTAGCGGTTGTATCTTTATTTGGTTATTTAAACCGATGGAACGATAGCATGGCAACAAGCATTGAAAATGGAGCAATCAAATCCGCTGAAAAATATTTAGCGAAAAGTGGATGGAATAAAGGCAAGCATACATAAAATCCAATGGTATTAACCCCACCAAATTCTATATAATCTTATATCTTTAGGAGAAGCTATGATGTCAACCACCAATAAAAAATGGATCTTGAAAACCAGACCTGTAGATTTAGTTAAAGAATCCGATTTTGAATTTATAGAAGAAGTTTTGCCCGAATTAGAGGATGGGCAAATTCTTATCGCTAACAACTACCTTTCTATTGATCCAACGCAAAGGATGTGGTTAACGGATGTTCCTGGATACATGCCCCCTATACAAATAGGTGAAGTAGTTCGGTCTGGAGGTATAGGCACGGTATTGGAGTCAAAGAATCCAAAATACAACGAGGGTGATTTAGTAACTGGTCTCGTAGGTTGGCAAACACATACCATCAGCACAGGAAAAGGAGAAAATGCACTTCGAGTGATCCCCAATGTGCTCCCCATTCCTACGATGCTCAATGTTCTCGGAATAACGGGAATAACTGCTTATTATGGTCTTTTAGATGTTGGTCAACCCAAAGCTGGTGAAACCGTCGTAGTTTCAGGTGCAGCAGGTGCAACAGGCTCAGTGGTGGCTCAAATAGCTAAAATCAAGGGATGCAATGTGATTGGCATTGCTGGAGGCGAGGAAAAATGTGCCTGGTTAAAAGATTGTGGCTTAGATCATGTAATTGATTATAAAAATTCAGATGTTCATAAAGAACTGCCTAAGGTTGCGAATTCAGGTATCGATGTCTATTTCGACAACGTTGGAGGACCGTTACTTGAAACCGTTCTCTGGCATATCAATTTAAACGCAAGGGTAGTCATATGTGGAGCGATTTCAGGATATTTAGCTGGGGAACTGGCTCCAGGACCGAGGAATATAATTAATCTTTTAATACAAAGAGCTCGTATGGAAGGGTTTCTGGTGCTGGATTACCTGAGTAGGGCGGATGAGGCTATTGAACATTTGGCTGCTTGGCTACTTGAGGGAAAAATAAAGCACAGGGAAGATATTCAAGAGGGAATTGAGAACTGCCCAGAGACTTTGAATAGATTATTTACGGGCAAGAATCTTGGTAAACAAATGTTAAAAATCTAAATTGAAAATGTGAACCAAACAACCAAAAAAATGGCATTTAACAAGCCGGAGAAAGCCTACAAGAATCTTGATTTCCTTAACAGCAGAGATGCACGTACATTACGAATTTTAGCTGAGTATTTGCATCCAAAGGCGCAGTTTCTATCTCAAGGATTGCAGAACACCATAGTCGTATTCGGTTCTGCAAGGGCCCCTGCCCCAGAAGATATAGAGCAAATCAAAGCCGCCAATCCAAATGATCCAAGACTCAAGCTTACAAGCTATTATGAACAAACTGTTGAATTAACCAATCGATTGACGCAATGGTCCCTAGGTCTGGATGCGGAGGAACAGCCATTTGTTGTTTGTACTGGTGCCGGACCTGGTGTAATGATGGCAGCCAATCGTGGTGCTCATGAGGCAGGAGGGAAAAATGCAGGCCTGGCTATATCTCTGCCAAAGGAATCCGTTGTAAATCCTTATGTGACATCTGAGCTTTATTTTGAATTTCATTATTTCTTTACCCGAAAATTCTGGTTTGCCTATCTTGCCAAGGCTTTGATTGTCATGCCGGGCGGTTTTGGTACTCTTGATGAATTATTTGAAGTATTGACTCTGATTCAGACCAAGAAAATCGAGAGGCCACTTCCAATAGTTTTATTCGGCAAAGAATTTTGGAACAAACTGATAAATTTTGAAACATTGGTTGAATTTGGCACCATCAGCCCAGAAGATCTTAATCTTTTCCATCTAACTGACCACGTTGAGGATGCGTTTCAATTTATTACCTCTAACTTGAAGGTTGAAAGATGAAATTTTTGAGCACTACATTTTTTAGAAAAGCCCACAGATGGCTCGGCCTGCTTGTTTCCATACAATTACTGATGTGGACTGCTTCTGGTTTATTTTTTTCAATTCCCGATATCACAGATGTCAGAGGTGAACAATATTTAACCCAGGGCTACTCAATTGATGTTAACCAAGAGGCGAGAGAAAACATTGCACCGATCAATGCAATTGTTGACATTGCAAAAGTCAATTTAGAGGCCAATGAGACTGTGCTGTTAAAACATCGAGCTGGGAGGTTGATTTATCAAGTGGAAAAAAATTCTTCAGGAGAAAAACTCATTTTTGACGCTCTCACTGGCCAACCCATGACCTATATTACATCCGCAGAAGCTCTGTCCATCGTTTCTGAGCGTACCGAACTAAGTCCAACTGAGGCAGTATTAATCAATCAATCCAAAACTGGATCGGAATTCAGAGGTAGGGATCTGCCGTTGTATAAAGTGACGGTGACCAAGCCCAAAAAAGGTATTGTTTATGTCGATCCACTGACCGGAGAAATCGCTGCAATACGAACAAAACTTTGGCGTGCTTGGGATTTTTTGTGGTCTCTGCACATCATGGATTATCAGGAACGGGATGATTTTTCTCATTGGTTGCTGAGGGTATTCTCAGCACTCGGTGTATTGACCGTGCTCTCTGGAATTATCTTATGGTTTTATTCTGGAAAATTCCAGGATCGACACAACGGCGAGTGGACGGGTGATTACATTTATTTTTCCTCACAAGGTGAAATTCTTGATCGTCACAAATCTCACTTAATATGCAGAATCACCGATGAGGAAAAATACCCATACTATCAACAGAATACTTACACATGGAACGATGGTAGGACTGAGCAATTTGAGCTCTATGCAACTTACAAACAAGCTCGAATATGGTTTGATACAGAACGTATACAAGGGTCTTGTTGGGAAATAGATTCTAAAACACTCATGCTCAATTGGACCCGTCAAGACATACCTAAAAGTTATTTCTATGAGATGATCCAGATCAATGAAGCAAGTGATACACGTTCTCGGGTTTGGCATTGGTTTGAAAACGATGTTTTGATTAAACGAGTTTGCATCAGTGAGACTAAGATAATAACTTAGAAGAGACAATGAGAGGGTTTTTACCAGAAATAAATCCGTTAAGGGAATATTCAATCCCTTCTCCTTCTCTGGATAGATTGCAAGCAATTGCCCTCTTGAATCCCTGCAACACGATGATCTTTCCATCGACGAATTGGTCGCAAAGAATTTAGACCAGGATCTAAGACTGGCTATGGTCCAACTCAGTTTTGTTGCTCATGCCTACATTTGGGGTGGCATTAAGCCGCAAGGACACTTGCCTGAAGTAGTCGCAAAACCCTGGGTACAGCTTGCTAAATTGTTCGATAGGCCTCCTGTCCTCAGTTATGCAAGCTATTGTCTCCATAACTGGTTTTTAATAGAACCAGAAGAATCAATTTCTTTGGAAAATATCGGGTTGATTACCAATTTTTTAGGAGGCGTTGATGAAGATTGGTTTGTAACCGTACATGTATGCATAGAACATGCTGCTGCTGATGCCATTGAAGCAGCAGAAATTATTGCAAAATGTACATCCGAATCAAGCGAGGAGGAGATCGCGTCTCTTTTGCATCGTATTGAACGTTCTTTGATTGACGTCAACCAGATTTTCTCCAGGATGCCAGAAAGATGTGATCCCTATATCTACTATCATCGAGTGAGACCGTTTATTTTTGGATCTAAAGATAATCCTGACCTCAAAGACGGACTGATTTATGAAAATCAATTTAACAATGAGCCCCAATTTTTCCGAGGAGAAACGGGAGCACAAAGCAGTATTATTCCCAGTTTGGATGGGGCCTTAGGCATCCAACATAGCACTGATAGTCTTAGGCATTACCTGAATGAGATGCGAGAATATATGCCTTTTGAGCACAGAAAATTCATAGAAAAAGTAGAAACTACATCTACACTCAAAGAACTTGTTGATGAATCAAGAAATCTACAGGATTCTTACAATGCCTGTCTTGAGCAAATAAGAGCTTTCCGTGCCCTGCATCTAGAATACGCCGGTACCTATATTCATAAACAATCGCAACAAAAAAATCCATTTGGCAGTGGAGGTTCAACGATTAGGGGAACCGGTGGAACCCCTTTTATGTCTTATCTTAAAAAACACAGAGACGAGACTGAAAAACACAAAAAATAAAATCCTCTTAAATACCTGAAAAAACGCTCTCTCACTATTGTATTCAAGTAGCTCCTTAAATATAATGCTTTATCACATTAATAC
>LUMD01000330.1_pt1 | contig 10192 bp, 9 predicted proteins | sample 729651 | NCBI WGS metagenome assembly LUMD01 (sample SAMN03860272, study PRJNA289734) | marine metagenome | biome: seawater column; feature: ocean; material: water; isolation source: Red Sea water column Station 34 - depth 258m | place: Saudi Arabia: Red Sea | collected 2011-10-15 | depth 258 m | reverse complement strand
CTGGGATGGTATCTTGACTATTGACCCTAACACACAGTCGTTTGTTTGACTGACAGACAATGTCGGGCACAACTAGTCTACGACCGACAGCACCTGCCGCAAGGCCCGCAACTGTGGCTTCAGGGTTACCTGGGAAAGCATTATTTGTGCCCGTTGAAATACAGGCTAAGGGAATCGTTCCGCACGCGTGGGCGACCAGCCTATGGGTGCCGTCACCCCCAAGGACCACGATAGCTCCGACTTTGGCTTTCACCATCAGGTGAACGGCATCGAGCGTATCCTGGGGCGAATCAGTTACGGGCATGTCTAGAATTCGAATCCCGGGAAGCTTGGCAGAGGTCGATGACCTCTCTCGCTCAACGGCAGTTTTCAGTTTCACTGCTATGTTGTCACGATCGGGCATCATCAGAATCTGCCCAACATCAACTGCCGAGAGCCCACGGACAATTCGATGACAGATAGCAATCCGTTCGGAAACTGGGATAGAAGATGCACCCGTTACCAGTCGGCGAATATCGCGTGCTGCACGTGGATTAACAAGGATTCCAATACAGCAATTTTGGCCTGATTTCGGGATGCTTCGGGTTTGTTCTTGAAGCACCATTGGAAAGCTGTGATCCAGTCAGTAAGTAGTCAGTGTTATTGCTGTAGATCTACCGGTTGACCTCGTCGATTAGACCATCTCCCAACTGTTTGACTTGTCCTAGCTCGTTGAGCACGGTGCGCATGAAGTCGGGTATAGGGTGGGATTCCAGATTACCGTCTTCTTTAATTCGGGCATACACCCGCACAGCTCTACCTTCACAAATTAACTCACCCGTCTCGACATTTGTCGCTATGCAATTCCAATGCAGTGTCCGTTCGCCGAGTTTTTCTAGACTGACTTTAGTCATTACCCGATCACCATAGGCTGCAGGTCCGACAAACCGAAAGTGTATTTCTCCCATGACAAATGTTGTTCTATCTTTACGAATCATCTGGTCAATTGGATATCCAATTGTGCGAAACAATTCATGTTCTGTATCGTTGAACCACGCTACAATTCTGGGGTAATACACCAAGCCGAAGGGGTCTGATTCTCCCCAAGGGACCGAAATTTCTCGCCAGTACATAGCCATCCGAGGTTACTGGATGAATCTAATAGGCGGTGACCCGGTCAAGTGGCATAGCTAGGATCACGTTTGTCGATTTCACGACGTAACCAATCCAACACCAATTGTTCGGGGCTGTAGGTTCTGTCCTTATCAATGGTACTAAGATCAGCAGTTCTCTGAAATGCTTTTTCTGGTAGGGGTAAAACTGGCTTATTCATGGAATGGGTTGCTAGCTGAATTTGGCACGCTCTTTCCAGTGTCCACAGTGTACTGAAAGCTTTAGCAACAGTGGGTCCGCAGGACAATAAACCATGGTTTCGAAGGATTAAGGCATTCGATTGGCCAAGACTGTTGACGAGGTCTTCCTGCTCTGCGCGGTCGACCGTAACACCTTGGAAATCATGGTAGGCAACATCCGGCAGAAATGCTGACATAAAATTATCATAGGTGAGGCCTTCTTCCAGGCACGCCACTGCCATACCCGCTGTGGTATGGGTGTGCATGATGCAGTGCGCATCTTCACGGTGTTGGTGGATCGCGCTATGTATTACGTAGCCCGCAAGATTGACCGGATAGTTGCTATCTCCAATTGGGTTGCCATCTAGGTCAATCTTGACCAAGTTTGATGCCGTTACTTCACTATAGTGAAGGCCAAAAGGATTTATCAGGAAGTGCTTCTCCGGTCCGGGTACCCTGAGCGTGATGTGGTTGTAAATTAGTTCGGTCCAACCCAGATAGTCAAAAATACGGTAACAGGCTGCTAGTTCTACCCGTGTATCCCACTCTACCTGACCGAATTGTGTAATTCCCTGAACAGTGCTTGCCCCTGTTAGCGCCATTGACTTTGCCTCTTTTAATGACAAATTTAGACTGATGGTACCAGAAAATACAAACACTGCGTGGTTGTAGAGAGCTATACTGTTGTTATGACCGTGAATTAGAAGAGAGCTTTCTACAATGTCACAACTAGCTTATGACTATGGTCCGTGTAAACCTGCAATCGATGAGCTGATCGCTCGATTTGGTGGTCGTGTGTCGTTGTCCGAAGCCGTGCGGGACAAATTTGGTAAAGATGAATCGTTTCATCCTTCCTTGCCACCTGATGCTGTTGTAACACCGCACAACACTGAAGAAGTTAGCGAGATCGTGACAATCTGTGCCCGCCACCGCGTGCCGGTAATTCCCTATGGTACGGGTACCGCACTCGAAGGACATGTCGGAGCGTTGCACGGTGGGGTGTGCATCAATATGCTTGACATGAATCAGGTGGTTGAAGTGCACGCTGAGGATCTTGATGTTGTTGTACAGCCGGGTGTTACTCGTAAACAACTCAATGAATACCTTAGGGATAGCGGACTGTTTTTTCCCATCGATCCGGGTGCGGACGCGTCCATTGGTGGTATGGCAGCTTGTCGGGCATCAGGAACCAACGCAGTTCGTTATGGCACAATGCGGGAGAACGTCCTCGCGTTGACAGTGGTTTTGGCGGATGGACGAATCATCCAGACCTCCCGCCGCCCCAGAAAATCCGCAGCGGGTTACGACCTGACACGATTGTTTGTAGGTTCGGAAGGTACCTTAGGTGTAATTACCGAAATAACACTTCGTTTATATGGCATACCTGAATCGATCACTTCTGCTGTTTGCACCTTTCCGGATGTTGAATCTGCAGTCAATACCGTAATCACCACAATACAGTTCGGTATCCCTGTTGCCCGAATCGAGTTGATTGATGAAACTCAGATCGAAGCTATCAACAATTACTCCAAGACTGATTTTCAAGTTGCACCGACCTTGTTCCTGGAATTTCATGGTACTGAAGCCTACGCTGTTGAGCAGGCTGAAAGCCTGGTCGAGATCGCTACCGAATTTGGCGGTGGAAATTTTAAGTGGACGGCCAATACCGAGGAGCGCAATCGCCTGTGGCAGGCCCGGCACGATGTCGCTTATGCCTGTAAGGCAATGAGACCGAAAGGAGAGATTTGGGCGACGGATGTGTGTGTGCCTATATCTCGGCTTGCGGACTGCATTACCGAGACTCAAGCGGATATTAAGGATACAGGGCTACTGGCACCGATTGCGGGCCATGTGGGTGATGGTAATTTCCACTTGTGTTTGGTGGTTGACCCCGATGATCAGAAAGAGCGAGATCGTGCCGAAGCACTTCATGAGCGCATGGTGATGCGTGCACTATCGATGGGTGGAACCTGTACCGGTGAGCACGGTATCGGTTACGGGAAGTTAGACTTTCTGGTTGCGGAGCATGGTGAAGCCGTGAGTGTGATGCGTTCACTCAAACAAGCACTGGATCCAGATAATATTATGAATCCCGGCAAGATTTTAAGAGTCTGACAGACCGATTCGTACGAATAAAACATCGACCTAACTCTATTTTTGAGTGACAGAAACCTGTCTCATGAGTAATGTATTGGCTGAAAAATGGTCGGTTACTAAGCCGACTGTAGAGAGTTATGGTGGTGTTGTTACCAGCCAGCATTATCTTGCTTCTGAAGTGGGTGCTCGGGTGCTTGCTGAAGGTGGTAATGCTATAGATGCTGCCGTCGCTACGTCGTTTGCGTTGGGAGTGGTTGAGCCATGGATGAGCGGGCTGGGTGGTTGCGCATTCATGGTGACCTATTCCGCGGCACATGACAAAACCTATGTGCTCGAAAGTGGTGTACGTGCGCCACTTGCTGTCGACCCTGCTGACTATCCGCTGAGCACCGGTTTTGACTCAGATCTTTTTAATTGGCCCGGTGTGTTCGAGAATCGAAACGTGATGGGTCCCTGGTCAGTGGCCGTGCCCGGGTTGGTGGCCGGACTTGATGCCGTGGTCAAGCGCTTCGCATCATGGGGCTGGAGTGACTTGATTGCGCCTGCGATCGAACTTGCCGAGCGGGGCCTGCGAGTCGACTGGTATTCCAGCTTGAAGATCGCTTCAGCAGCACGTGATCTTTCAAGGTTTCCATCGAGCAAAGCACTATTTCTGGCGGATGGTCAGGCGCCAGTTGGTGAGTGGGGTGGACCGTTGCCTGTTATAGATCTGAAAGCGCTTCAGAACACGCTGCAGCGACTGGCAGTAGAAGGTGCAGAATCATTCTATCGGGGGTCCCTTGCCGAGGATATCGTCAGAGATGCATCATTGCTCGGTATGAAACTCGGTGTCGATGACCTGAAATCCTATACGCCCGTGCTGCACGCCGTTGACGGGTTTGGTTATCGCGACGTCACTGTCAATTCGGCAACCGGCCTGAGCGCCGGTCCAACATTGCAGCATGCATTGGGTCTTCTGGAACAGAATATCTCCGGTTCGCCGACAGCGCCCGATGGCCAGTTGTATGGTGCTTATGCTGCGGCGATGAACGAAGCGTATGCTCAACGGCTTTGTGGATTTGGTGATTCTCCTGAGGGCGCGATACCCTCGTGTACGACACATCTCAACGTTGTCGATCGAGAGGGTAATGTCGTTGCCCTGACCCAGACGCTGTTGTCATTATTCGGATCAAAGGTGGTGCTTCCCGATACAGGTATCCTGATGAATAACGGTATGATGTGGTTCGACCCGACGCCTGACAGAGCAAACTCAATCGCTCCGGGTAAGCGTCCATTGTCCAATATGTGCCCGGTAATTATGTGCGACCGAGTTGGACGCCGTACCGCAATCGGGGCATCCGGTGGTCGGCGGATCATGTCAGCTGTACTTCAGCTTTTGTCATTCTTGACTGATTGCCAGATGACCGTTCACGACGCGATACACCAGCCTCGTATAGATGTCAGTGGGGGTGCGGATATCACGGTCGATACATTGCTTGATCCTGACATCGTTGAATTTCTCAGTCATCGTTACTCGGTTATTGAGGTTCCCCATGGGGTCTATCCAAGCATGTACGCCTGCCCTGGAATCGTCCAGTTTGACTCACGTACCGGCAACAGCACAGGCGCAGCCTTCGTTATGTCACCCGTGGCTGCGGCTGTGGGTGCCGATTGAGTCAGCGAACGGTTTGTTGTGTAAAACCATGAGGAATCGGCGCCAGAAGCCGGTAATACTGGGCGGCCATGGTCGACTTGCTTTGCCGGATGGTGATCTCGCCTATGTACCGGGATTTTTCTCGGCCCGGGTCGGTGATCGCCTGTTCGGTGATCTGTCCGGTGCGGTTCGCTGGAAACAGCCAAGAATCACACTATTTGGTAAGCAAGTCTGTTCACCGCGACTTGCAGCGTGGTACGGTGATCGGGACGCTGTGTACCGTTATTCCGGTATAGTCAATCAACCCCTGCCCTGGCTCCCAGAGTTGCTGGAGATTCGGCGTTGTGTCCAGCAATACATGGGGTTGAGTTTTGATGGTGTGTTGCTGAATCTTTATCGAACAGGGCAGGACAGCATGGGCTGGCACAGTGATGATGAAAAGGAGTTGGGCGAGAACCCAGTAATTGCCTCAGTCAGTCTCGGTGCGGCGCGGCGGTTCCTGCTGCGTCATCGCAGGTGCAGTGATCTGCCAGTTCATGAAGTGAATCTGGAACACGGATCCTTGCTATTAATGCAGGGCACGACACAGAAAAATTGGCGGCACAGTGTACCCAGGATGCGCAACCAAGATAGCCCTCGACTCAACCTGACTTTTCGTCGGCTTAACTGAGACAGTCTGAGCCGTCGTTATTTTGCCTGAGGCCGGCAGCGCTCGAATATAAGCTGTAGCCCGTAGAGCGTGAGGTTGGGCTCGATGGTTTCTACAGTTTTGAAATGCGGCAGAAAGACCTTTGCCAGTCCACCAGTGGCAATGATTCTGGTGTCATCACCGAGTTCAGCGCGCAGTTGCTGATTCAGCCCATCAACCATCCACACCCCACCGAACATCAGGCCCGATTGAATACTGGTTTCGGTGGTTCGGCCTATTACGTTTGGGGGAAATTCGAGCTTAACGGCCGGCAATTTAGCCGAAACTGCATGGAGCACCTTGGTTGTTGTTTCTGGCCCAGGCGCGATGATGCCGCCAAGGTAGTCCCCACTTGCGGACAGAATATCAAAGGTCGTGGCTGTCCCGAAATCTACGATCACCAGTGGACCACCGTACTGTTTGTAGCCAGCCACTGCGTTACAGAGACGGTCGGCACCCACATCTTCAGGCTTTTCGTAGGCAATGTTAATGCCGAGGTCGAGATCAGAGGTCACGTTGACCTGCGGAATGTCGAGCCGTTGACGTACGGCCTGTTGCACGGTGGGCGTCAGGCTGGGAACAACAGAACTGACAGCCACGCCCGTTAGGTCTTCGAATCGGATCTTTTCAGGCAGCAGCAGTGAGGTGAGCATCATCCAGAACTCATCGGCTGTCATATTGGCGCGGGAACTGAGCCGCCAGTCGCGAGTCAGTTGTCCGTCGACAGCCACTCCCAGCGTTATATTAGTATTGCCTATGTCCACCAGTAACAGCATGGCACAACCTCCCGGATATAAGGCTATGGAAACGAACTCTTAAAGGGTCGTCCACAGCACAGGATGCATCACTTTAACAGGCTGAGCCGGAGTCGAGAAGGTTTTAGTCCGTGCCCGTTTAAGCACTGCTGGGTGAGATTATCTGCCGGCTGTTGAACTGAGTGAACAGCAATGGCACGATCACACCGGACAACAATGTTAATAACCGGTCTGTCCTGTAATGTGGCTTGGTGATGTAAGGGATTTCTGTCGTTTGGCAGGACTTCAAAAGCCAGACCCTATAGATATTTGATCTGATTATGTCGACCAAGAATTATCAGCCGCTCGCAGAATCTTTACGGCCGCAAGGTCTGGCTGAGTTTGTTGGCCAATCTCATCTGCTTGCACCTGGTCGTGCACTTCGAGAATCCCTGGAGGCGGGACGTTTGCATTCGATGATCTTGTGGGGGCCACCCGGAACCGGAAAAACTACCCTCGCGCGACTTATGGCAGGATCCTGTGGTGCCCGCTTCCAGATGCTTTCGGCTGTCACCTCGGGTGTTAAGGATGTACGAACCGTTTTCAGTGAAGCCAAGGATCATGACGGTGAGACAGTTTTGTTTCTTGACGAGGTCCACCGATTCAATAAGGCGCAGCAGGATTCATTTCTGCCGCATGTGGAGGATGGCACCTTGATACTGGTTGGTGCAACGACTGAAAACCCAGCATTCGAGCTGAACAATGCACTACTTTCCAGGCTTCGCGTATATGTACTTAAACCATTGGTAGATATTGAACTACGACGAGTCCTTGACCGGGCACTAACTGATAAGGAAAAAGGCGTAGGCAGGATGCGGGTTGAACTCAACGATAACATGGTCGGCGCACTTGTCAGAGCTGCTGATGGTGATGCGCGGCGATTGCTTAACTTTCTGGAAGTAGCGGTTCAGCTTGGCCTAGATGATGACGGTAACGTCCATATTACTGAAGACATGTTGCCAGATATTACTGGTGCAACAACGCGTCGTTTCGACCGCGGCGGTGATTATTTTTATGACCAGATTTCGGCACTTCATAAATCTATTCGCGGTACCGATCCGGATGCGTCGCTGTACTGGCTGGTTCGTATGCTGGAAGCCGGTTGCGACCCCCGTTACATCGCGCGTCGGCTGATAAGGGTTGCCAGTGAGGATGTTGGCAACGCCGATCCGAGGGCGCTGACTCTGGCCTTGAACAGTGCCGAGGCTTATGAACGATTGGGTAGTCCGGAAGGGGAGTTGGCTCTAGCGCAGGCGGCGGTCTATCTTGCCTGTGCTCCGAAGAGCAATGCGGTTTATAAGGGCTTCAATGCAGCCAGCGAAGATACGGCCGATTTTGGGACATTGGACGTGCCCGTACACCTGCGAAATGCTCCCACAAAGCTGGCACAGCAACTTGAACACGGTAAAGGTTATCGATATGCACACGATGAGCCAGACCAGTATTCTCAAGGGCAGACTTACCTGCCGGAAGAACTCCTGGGCAGAACCTACTACGAGCCGGTCGACAGTGGACTGGAAATCCGAATCCGTGAAAAGCTAGCACGGCTGAAAGGGAAATTGGATGTGGGTTCTACATGAAGCATCACATCGAGATCTTGAGGTTTTTGCAGAACAATGGGCCGGTCTCTGGGCATGATTTGGCCAGGCAGCTTGGGATTTCTGTTAGTGCTGTGGACAATTGTGTGAGGACCCTTCGAGATTGGGAATTCGGGATTTCAGATCTGCCAGGAACAGGGTATCAGTTGACCGAGTCACTTCAGTTCGTTGATGAAAAGCGGTTACGGGAAGAACTGCGTTCAAAAGGTCTATTGATCGAAGATCGGTTAGAGGTCCTGGGAGAAGTCGACTCCACCAGTGAGCGGCTACTCGAGTGGCCGGATCGGGAATTTCTGCACGGCAGAACCTGCGTCACGGAATTTCAGAGTCAGGGTCGAGGTCGCCGGGGGCGTACCTGGCTGGGTGTGCCCTGCCGAAACATCATGCTGTCCATGGCCTGGCAAATGGATAGAACAGCAAAGCATGTCGGTGGCTTAAGCCTTTCTGTGGGTCTAACACTGCTCCGACGATTACGCACCTTCGGTGTAGAGCGTCTGCAGCTCAAATGGCCCAACGATATAGTTTGTGACCATGGGAAACTCGCGGGAATTCTGGTTGATGTTCTGACTCGCCCAGACCATCGTTGTACGGTGGTTGTTGGTATTGGGGTTAATCTGAAAAATCCGGCGGTGATTACAAATCGTCTTGATCGACTTGTTGCTAATTTAGTGGACTTGTGTGTAGTTCCTGTAGACCGCACCGGGCTGATTGCGTTGATCATTGCAGATTTGAGCCGGACTCTGGAAACATTCGACCGTAACGGATTTTCAGACGATGTCGATGCCTGGAACGCCTGTGATGCCTATGCCGGATTACGAGTCAGAGCTAAAATAAATAATAGAACTGTTGAAGGGGATGCCCTTGGGGTCGATACCAGCGGGGCGTACCGGGTACGGCTCAATGATCGCCGGGTTGAATCCATAGTGACAGGTGAGATAATTCCGCAACCGGCGGCTACTGGCAAGCCGAATAATCAAACGGTCTAGTGTTTACAGAGGGGACTTTGCTCAAACAAGCGTTCTATTGTAGCGGCGGGATACTTTTCCAGTTCATCGGAAATCTCTTTCCTAACTGTCCTGGGGTCGACAGATGAAATGGGTCTTTATGTCGCTGGTTCTTGTGAATGTGATTCTTTATTTGTGGGTAACGGGGCACCCTGTGCAGAGCAGCGTGACTCTTCCTGACGCAATGCCGAACCTGAATGAACGAGCGATGGAGTTATTGCACGAGCGAAATGCAAGGCGTGGCCGCCCAGTGTTGGTTGATTGTCTGCGTGTAGGGCCGTTCGCGACCGAGGAAATGTATTCTCGCGCATCGCGCCTGCTGGTCAATAGAGGCTATGGTTTTACAAGAAATGTAATCAGTGCTCGAGAGCTGAGAACATTTCGGGTTTATCTGGGACCGTTCAACAGCACAATTGAACAGGATCAGTCCGCCAGGAAACTAGATCAGATGGGCTTGAATCATTATGTCCATCAAGATGAAGCTGGCACGCTATTATCTATACAGATGTTTTCGCAGGGTGAAGAAGCCGGGCGCTATGTGGCGGAACTGACTGCGCTGGGCCTTGCGGCAAACGCAAAAGCTGAAGTCAGAACGCTGGGTCCTTTACGCTGGCTTGAAGTCTCAGATGTCGTGAATGAAGAACGTCGGCAGAGCCTGGCAGCACTCGATTGGGCTGACACGACGGTGCGTCTGGCTGCAGTGCCTTGTGGTACTAACTCATAGAAGTTGAGTGTGTTTAGCGACCGCTGTCGTCCCAAGCGAAGGCCCATAGCACAGTGATGTTCTGGACTTTCCTGTGTCTTGGCAGTCACAATCCATCTTCTGACGGACTGACCAAGCCCGCATAGCTCAGTTGGCAGAGCAGCTGATTTGTAATCAGCAGGTCGGAGGTTCGAATCCCCCTGCGGGCTCCAATTTCCCGGAAAATCCTGTCTTTCGGGCGCGTTCCGATTTCGGGCTGAGCGTATCCCTAGTCATCGCTTACCGTCCGTGCAGTCGATTCGGTCAGCAACAGGTTGTACGGCGCTCGCTCTGTCGTATAAAAT
>LUMD01001085.1_pt1 | contig 10203 bp, 13 predicted proteins | sample 729651 | NCBI WGS metagenome assembly LUMD01 (sample SAMN03860272, study PRJNA289734) | marine metagenome | biome: seawater column; feature: ocean; material: water; isolation source: Red Sea water column Station 34 - depth 258m | place: Saudi Arabia: Red Sea | collected 2011-10-15 | depth 258 m | reverse complement strand
GTCCTACACTATGACGTATGTTGCAGAGCAAAACCTGGAAGCGGACCCCTCACCAAAACCCATCATGCATCCCCTGGTGGATCAATATTTCAGCCGATTTGAAAAAGGCAGCTACCAGGTTGAAGTCAGTTGAGCGGAATTCTCCTTAAACTGGAAATCACTCTTGGTTATGTAAGCAGACAATACAGGTGTTTTCTTTTTAGAAGATAGATAAGACATATTGAATTCATGAAGCAGATTCCAAAGATCATGCACGCGGTGCTGTTGACGGGGCACGGCGGTTTAGAAAAACTTGTGTATAAAACTGATGTTGAGGTTCCTGCACCTAAAGCTGACGAAGTTTTAATCCGGGTTAAGGGAGCCGGAGTCAACAATACAGACATTAATACCAGGATTGGATGGTACTCAAAATCAGTTACCGCTGATACAAACAAGGGCGGTGCTGCCGGTTTAGCTGAAGCAAAAACAGACGACAGCAGCTGGACGGGGAATCCACTGAATTTTCCAAGGATACAGGGCGCGGACGTTTGCGGCGAAATAATTTCAGTCGGTGCTGATGTCAGCCCCTCCAGGATTGGCGAAAGAGTGCTTGTGCGCACAATGCAGGAAAATCCGGATGCTGCCGCAAAAAACAGCTGCTGGACACTCGGCTCAGAATGCAACGGCGGTTTCGCGCAATATACTGCTGTCAGATCATCAGAAACATTTGCAGTCAATTCCGATTGGACGGACACGGAGCTTGCTTCAATCCCATGTGCATATTCAACAGCAGAAGGTTTGCTGCACCGCTCACAGGTCGGCCAGGAAACTGTGCTGATCACAGGAGCATCCGGGGGAGTAGGCTCCGCGGCAATTCAACTTGCAAAACTTCGTGGAGCAACAGTGATCGCCCAGTGCGCCGAGGAAAAAAGTGAAGAAGTTAAACAGATCGGCGCTGATCAGATTGTTTTCAGGGATACTGATCTGGCAGTTAAACTGGGCAGCAATGCTGTTGAAGTGGTGATTGATCTGGTTGGAGGGTCCAACTGGGCTCCTTTGCTGGATATTATAAAACCTGGAGGGAGATACGCAACGTCCGGAGCAATAGCCGGTCCGATTGTGGAGCTGGATTTGCGCACATTATATTTAAAGGATTTAACTTTATACGGATGCACCTGTCAGCCAAAAGAAGTGTTCAGGAATCTGATCGGATACATTGAAGGAAATCAAATTCAACCCCTTGTGGCCAAAACATATCCTCTGAAAGAGATTAAACAGGCACAGCTTGATTTCCTGGCAAAAAAATTCACCGGCAAGCTGGTGCTTGTTCCACCAGAAAAAAATCGCTGAATAGCACTTCATTCAATGATGTAACTTAAAAAGTTTTAATTAGGACTTCGATTGTCATTCCACGATCTTATCAAGAGCCTGTCCTCAACTTGATTGGGGAGCAAGTATTTCAGTTGCTTACTTGTTTATGGATTCCCGCTCCCCGATCAAGCCAGGGACAAGCTTCGCGGGAATGACAAATTGTTACAATACTGTCAATCAAAAAAGAAATATGTTATGAGTTCACGCAACGCTTATCTTGACGAGAAAATTTACGGCTATCTGCTGGGCAATTCATTGCGCGAGCCGCTGGTTCTGAAAAAACTGCGCGAAGAAACGCAGTTGATGCAGGAAGGAAGGATGCAGATCTCACCAGACCAGGGACAGTTGATGGCCATGCTGGTTCGATTGATTGGAGCAGTCAGGATTGCCGAAGTAGGCACCTTTACAGGATACAGCAGCCTGGCAATGGCGCTGGCGCTGCCGGAAAATGGCCTGATTGTTACCTGTGATAAAAGCCGCAAATTTACAGGAATGGCAAAAAGATACTGGAAGGAGGCAGGTGTTGAAGACAAGATTGAGCTGCGGCTTGGGGGTGCTCAGAAAACACTGGAAAAGATGCTGAACGAAGGTCTGGAAGGAACATTCGATATGGCATTCATTGACGCGGACAAAGAGAGCTATCCGGTTTATTATGAACAATGCATGCAGTTGCTGCGTCCGGGTGGTTTAATTTTGATCGACAATGTTCTCTGGTATGGCAGACCGGCAAACCCGGAAGCGAATGATGCTGACACGGTCGCCATCCGGAAGTTCAATAAGACTGTATACAAGGACAAGCGTGTGGATATCTCAATGCTGTCTGTCGGTGACGGCCTTACGCTTGCGCTAAAGCTCTAAACAAAAGAAACTCTGTTACAGTAATTGGATACTCAAGCAGTCAGAAGCATTGAAAATATTGTAACCTCGGTCCGTGTGCTGGAGGGTGGAGGCTTCCCGGTGCGTCGTCCTTTTCCAAATCCGGAACTGGACCAGGTTGACCCCTTCCTGCTGCTGGATCATCTGGGTCCTACTGAATGGGGTCCGCGTGAAGCAATCGGCGCGCCGGATCATCCGCACCGAGGTTTTGAGACAGTGACCTACCTTCTGGCAGGTGAAAACGAGCACAAGGATTCTAAGGGAAACCACGGTTTGCTGAATCCGGGAGATGTGCAGTGGATGACTGCCGGTTCCGGAGTTGTTCACTCCGAAATGCCGTCTCCGGATTTTTTTGAAAAGGGCGGCAAGATGCATGGATTCCAGATCTGGATCAACCTGCCAAAGGAGAGGAAAATGATTCCCCCGCGTTACCAGGACACTATCTCAGAAAAAATTCCGGAGGTGATCCTTGATGACGGCAAAAGTAAAATCAGAGTAATTGCCGGTGAATTCAATGGAGTAAAGGCTGTGATTGAAACCAACACACCCATTCTCTATCTGCATGTGATGCTGGAACCTGGAATGGGGTTCAGGCAGCCTGCTTCAGCAACAGACAACATCATGGCCTACCTGATTTCCGGAGAAGGTGTATTTGGAGAAGGAGAAAACACGCGGACAGCAGTTGAAGGTCAGCTGGTGCTGTTTGCCCATGACGGTGATGAAGTTTCTCTTCGCAGTTCCCAGGATTCCTCATTGGAATTGCTGCTGCTGGGCGGTACTCCAATTAACGAACCGATGGTACGTTACGGGCCCTTCGTAATGAATACAAAAGAAGAAATCTTTCAGGCTTTCCGCGATTTCAGCAAATAGCTTTTCAAATATTACTCCACTTCAGTATTGCTCTGAGTTCAATTGAAAGAGTCATGAAGAGGAATCAAAAGAATCCCTTAAGAAAATTCTGTTTACATACCTGTTTCCTGTTGCTATGATCTCACGTGATTCTTGATAAACCTTTAAATATTAAGCAAGGAGGATAGAAATGTCTATTAAAGATACATGTCATTGCGGTTCAGTGGAATTCACCCTGCAGAACGATCCGATGATGCATTTTGTCTGTCATTGCAGTGACTGCCAGAAGTTGTGGGGTAATTCCTTTTTTGGCTATGCATATTCCACCGACGACATCAGCGTTACGGGCGAGGTAAAAAAATATACCTATGAGGGGGGGAGCGGCAATCAACTGCATTTCGTTTTCTGCCCTGAATGCGGCAGCAAGTTTTATTCGCAGCCCGACCTGATCGAGGGAATGATCTACATTCCCTGTGGAATGCTCAAGGAACACTATGAGTTTGAACCGAGAGTGGAGATTTTCTCTGCGAACAAAGCCTCCTGTCTGGCACAGGTAAAAGTCTCTGCCGAATCCTATGAGCACAACGGTACGCTCGAGCGCATCGGCGAACTGCTGGAGAATCTCGAACAGAGATAAAAATGAGCGATCTAGAGCAGGAGATCGAGAAGCTCAAAAAAGAGAACAAGAAACTCTCTCTGGAATCCAAGCTAAGAAAATCGATGGCGGTCGAACTGGATCGTCAGAAGGAGTTGCTGCGCCAGGCTACCGAGGAGGTAGAAGCACAAAAAGAGAAGATTGAGGGAATCTCACTAAAGTTGTCACGGTATCTGCCTGTTCAGTTGTATGAGCAGATCTTCAGCGGTTCTTTGGACATTCACAAAAAGAGTGAGAGAAAAAAGCTCACGATTTTCTTCTCAGACATCGTTGACTTCACGTCAATCTCAGAACAGATCGAGGCGGAAGAGATCAGTGAGTTTTTGAGTTTCTACCTCACGGAGATGAGCACCATCACGGAAAAATTCGGCGGGACCATCGATAAATTCATCGGTGATGCCATTATGATTTTCTTTGGCGATCCTCAATCTGAAGGTGACGTGAAGGATGCAAAAAACTGTGTCGATATGGCCATAGAAATGCAGAAACGTATCGATACACTGCAGCCTTATATCCGCAAACAGTTCAGTTTCCCCACCAATCTGAAAATCCGAATCGGGATCAATACAGGATTCTGCAATGTCGGCAATTTCGGCAGTACCAGCCGTTTGGATTACACTGCCATCGGCAGAGCGATCAATGTGGCGTCCCGCCTGGAATCTGAGGCAGAGTCCGGCGAAGTGCTTGTGTCTGAGAACACCAAGATCCTGCTGGAAGATTTTTTTGAATTCTCCTCCGAGCGGGTCGTACACCCCAAAGGGGTACCCCATCCGGTGAATTGCTACAGCGTTTCCCATGAGAAATCGCTGAATCGGGAAAGCATTCTCGGGGAGTGCTTCAAGCTTGTGATCAACGACTCGAATCTGACCAATAACGATCTTGATACACTTAAGGCAATCGTTGCCAAATATGCAAAGGATCACTTCGAAGAAAAATCCGATGCTGGCCCGGAGTGAATCTGGACTTGGGCTGGATTCAGCAGCCTGTTGAGACTGAGTAGATAACACGAATAACTCGGCCACATGGAAATAAGATATAACAAAAACAAAATAAATAAGAAAAAATCATGAAAGAATCTTCCACAGAGGGTATTTTACAACATCCTTTTGAAAAAATTAGTTTGCTTCAACTTGCTTTTGGTGACGGCACTCCGAAAAAAGCTTTTTTCACTGCTTTGGTGGTTGGCAGTATTTTAACCAGCATCAATCACGGAGACATGATTCTATCCGGAGAATACCCCTACTGGCTGAAAGTTCTGCTGACCTATTGTGTCCCATATTGTGTTACAACCTGGGGAGCCATTACCGGTAAACTGGTGCGTCTGAGAAAAGTGAGTTGAAAGAAAGATAAATTGTTTTGAAAGGGTGAGAAATGAAAATTGAGGATTTCTTCAATCAGCAGAATGTAATTGAGCTTAGTTTCTTCAATTTTGAAAACGCCATAACTGCAGCATATTTCGCAAGGGAAAACCTGGAAATCGTCAAAGTTAATGATAATTTCCGTAAATTCTTTCCGGTGCTTGGAAATGTGAGTAACGCTTATTTCCCGGACGTTTTGACTCAATTGGGAGTAAGTGTGGAGCAGGTGGAGCAGTTTGTCCGGGATATCAATGAAAAGGGCTGGGTTCTAATTCCGAAAGTTCCGATTAATATGGATGGTAAAGAAAAAATTTATTCGCTTCTCTCAACCCGGACCCGAAACGATTCATTTTCTTATTTGAACGGTGTTCAAGGACAGTTTGTCGACCGAACCGAGGAATGGGCATTGCGCCGTGAACGAGAAGAGCTCCTGGAGCAGAAAATTCGGGATAGGGAACTGATCGAGAAAAAAACAAAACAGTTGGAAAATCTTGCCACCCGCCTGGCAAAATACCTTTCTCCACAAATCTATCAAAGTATTTTCAGTAATGAGGGAAAAACCATTGAAAAACATGCCCGGAAAAACTTAACCATCTTTCTTTCGGATATAGTCAAATTTACAGATCTTACAGACACCCTTGAACCTGAAAGATTGGCCCTGGTAATCAATTCCTACCTTTCTGAAAATTGACAAATTCATAGGCGATGCGGTTCTTGTTTTCTTTGGAGATCCTGAATCAAAAGGTGAACGGGAAGATGCCCTTATGTGCATAGAAATGGGTTTGAAAATGAAGCAAAGGGTCAAAGAACTGCAAAAACACTGGAAAAAACTCGGAGTGGTAAAAGAAATTTCTATCCGGATGGGAATTGCCACAGGGTATTGTACTGTAGGCAATTTTGGTTCAGATCTTCGTCTCGATTACACCGTTCTTGGCAGTCCGGTGAACCTTGCTGCCAGGCTGGAATCGATGGCAGAACCAAATACAATGTTGATTGACGAAAACACAAAAAACCTGATTGAAGAGGATGTGGACTGCAAAGAATTTGACAGTTTCATCCCAAAGGGTTTTTCCAGAGAAATTCAGGTTTTCAAGGTTAACGATTTTATTTCCTCTAAACATCGTACTCAACGAAAAAAACTTTCACATACTGGTGAAAGGGTTGAGATCAATGTCTTTGATAGTTCTGATATTCATGCTGCCATGAAAGAACTCAGAGAGATACAGCAATATTTGGAAGAACAATTCAGGGAGAACAAATAAAAAACTTCTCATTCTCAGGATTCTTCATTGGAACTGCTGCTGGGCGGTACGCCAATTAACGAACCGATGGTGCGTTACGGCCCCCATGTTATGAACACAAAAGAAGGAATCTTCCAAGCCTTCCGGGATTTCATTAAATAGCGTCTTGTAAATACTTCAAATACAGCACTATACTCAAATTCAGGACATTCTGTCAGAATTCAATTTTATGCTTTTAAAGTTTTGGACTGTATGAGAAATTTGTTTGTTTTAATTTTTTGTATTTTTCTGTCCGGATGTGCTTCGGTTACAAACAGTGAATTAGAATTAGTAACAATCAAGGAGCTCAGTACTGAAGGAACAAATTACTTTGTTTCTCCGTATGGCAGAACAGAAATTGCTGCTTCAAATGTGATTCAGGGAGAGGGGAAAGTATTCCTGCCGAGGTCAAGAGAGAATTACGAGGCGACAGTGATTTGTCCTGATGGTGAGGAAATCGTCATATCTGTGGAGACAGGTTTTGATTTTGTAAAAGGATTATACCTTCCTTTAATTGCTACTTTGGGAACTTATGGAATTGGAATAGTTTACTCCATGACCAGCGGCTTGATTGACATTTATCAAAACAAGGCTTACTCAACTGATGATATTGTTCTGCCTGTTGGTTGTACAGAATGAAGTATTAACAAACTCTATATTTTACACAAGTAAGAATTATGATTTCAGCGTTTAATGTTCCAAACAGAAGCGTGGGTGTTCCACTGGTAATGATGGCCGGAATATGCTGGAGCACCTCCGGACTGATTTACCGTCTGATCGAAAATGCTTCACCTTGGCAGGTGCTTTTCTACCGTTCGCTGGCGCTGTTTGTGATGCTGGCACTCTGGCTCGGATATAATTATCGTCTGCGTTTTTTCAAGGCCTTCTCAAATTCCATCTGGATTTCCCTGATTGGAGGTGTGTGCCTTGGTGCGGCATTTACAAATTACATACTTGCGCTTGAGCACACCTCTGTTCCAAACGCGATGTTCATTCTTGCGGCTGCTCCCTTCATCACAGCATTGCTGGGCAGGGTAATTCTTGGTGAGATGATTACCGGCGTAACATGGCTCTGCATGATTGTGACCGCAGTGGGACTGGGAGTTATGGTAGGAGAAGAAGTCTCGCTGGGTAAAGGACTGGGAGAATTCTTCGCACTGTGTGCCGCTCTTGGTTTCTCATGCATGACAATCTCGCTGCGCGCAAATCACACAAATGATCTGCTGCCCACAATTTTTGTTGCCAGCATGTCGGCCACAATCTTTGCTTTTATTATGATGATCATCAGGAGCGACACCTTCATTCTGCAGACCATGGACTTGCTTTACAGCAGCGGAATGGGAATTTTCCAGATTGGCCTCGGGTTCGTGCTTTATACCTCCGGAGCACGCCACCTCAAAGCTGTGGAACTGACACTGCTGTCACTGACAGAAATTATTGCTGGACCGCTGCTGGTTTGGGTATTCCTTGATGAAGCACCTTCAAAAGCTGCTCTCTCCGGCGGTGTACTGATCCTGGGCGCCATAGTCGTGCTGGCTTTTTTGGGTTCAACTGCTGCCAAGGAAGAACCCGCAGTATTAGATTCTCCTGCCTGAACCTGCTGTTATCTTTAAAATTATTAGATTATGAAAAAGCTTCGCTGGGGCATACTTAGTCCCGCAAAGATAGGAATGGAAAAGGTGATCCCGGCCATGCAGCAGGGAGAACACAGCGAGATTGCGGCAATCGCCTCAAGAAATACCGAGAGAGCCAGGGCAGCCGCAGCAAAGCTCAGAATTCCGAAAGCCTACGGTACGTATGAGGAACTGCTTGGCGACACCAGCATTGATGCGGTGTACATCCCATTACCCAACCATCTGCATGTTCCCTGGACCATCAAAGCGCTGAAAGCAGGTAAGCATGTATTGTGTGAAAAGCCCATCGCCCTGACTGCTTCTGAAGCAGAAGAATTATTGGAAGAAACACGCAAACATCCCCAGCTGAAGGTGATGGAAGCATTCATGTATCGTCATCATCCTCAATGGCTGCGGGCACTTGAGCTGATCAATGAGGGAGGGATTGGTGATGTAAAAACAGTTCATTCTTTCTTTTCCTACTACAACGATGATCCCGGAAACATCCGCAACATGGCAGAGATTGGCGGCGGAGGCCTGATGGATATTGGATGCTACTGCATTTCGCTTGCTCGTCTTGTTTTTGATTCTGAGCCCCAAAAGGTTTTGGGAAAGATTGAATACGATCCTCAGTTCAGGACTGACCGGCTCTGTTCCGGAATTCTAGACTTTGGAAACGGGACTTCAACCTTTACCTGCTCAACTCAGCTCGTACCATATCAGCGGGTAAACATATTCGGCACAGAAGGCAGGGTCGAGATAGAAATTCCATTCAATGCTCCGCCTGATAAGCCCTGCAGAATGCTGCACCAGCGCCAGGATAAGATTGAGGAAATTGAGCTGGAAATCTGCGATCAATACACAATCCAGGGAGATTTGTTTTCATTGGCAGTACTTAATGACACTAAAGTGCCTACTCCGCTGGAGGATGCGGTGGGAAACATGAGGGTAATTGAAGCAGTAATAAAAAGCGCTGATGAAGAGGGTTGGCGCATGCTGTAACCCTGAATGCTGCCGGAACAATGATGCGAAAAATATCTGAAAACATGATTTATTTTCTGCTGATTTACCTGCTGGCCTGCGCGGTTATGTATTTATTCCAGAGAAAATTGATTTATTATCCCACTCCAAAAATACCGCATAAATTCAAAGAGATAAAACTCGCTAATCAGAATGAGATCATTCAAGTGATCGTACTGAACGAGGGAAGAGATGAAGCAATGCTGTATTTCGGCGGAAACGCTGAAGCTGTGATTTATAACGCCGAAAATTTTTTAAAAGCATTTCCTCAGCACACGGTTTACCTGATGAATTATCGGGGTTACGGCGGAAGTTCCGGATGGCCTACAGAAGAAAGTATCTTTTCAGATGCATTGCTGCTGTTTGACAAGGCTCAGGAAAAGCATCAAACGATTTCTGTGATCGGACGCAGCCTGGGAAGCGGGGTTGCCGTTTTCCTGGCCTCAATGAGGCCTGTCAGGAAAATGGCGCTTGTCACACCTTATGACAGCATCAAAAGCCTTGGTCAGAGCAAATTTTTTATGTTCCCGGTGTTTTTGCTGCTGAAGGACAAATATGACTCACTGAGCAGGGTGAAAAATATAAAAGCGCAAACACTCGCACTTGTGGCTGAAAACGACGAAGTTATCCCCAACAAACATTCAATGCGGCTGATTGATGAATTTCCACCGGAACAGATTACTGCTGTAACAATTACTAATTCCGGACATAATGACATTTCATTCGGAGAGGAGTATTATCAGCAGCTGAAAGATTTTTTTGAATACTGAAAAGTTATGAAATCTGAAACATTGTATCATTGCTTGTTTCAAAATAAAGTAATGTTAGTATACAAGGATCATAATGAAATTCTTAACTGTTATGAAATTGAAGACAATGAAATTGTTTCTAGAGTCAAAGAATCAAAAAATAGTGAAATTGAAAAAATACTCGAAGAATATATAGAGGAAAAAAATCTGGGAAAATAATTAAATCTGTTTTTGCTGCCTGAATAATAAATAAAACCTATTAATCTTGCTTATACGAATATAATGAAATGAGTTCAGAAAATAAAAAAAGTGATGCTGAAGAAATACTTGAAGAATTTCAAAAAATAAATGATACTCCAAATTCTGATGTAGAATACTCTAAACCAGAGCAGGAGTTAGAACAACAACCTGAACAACAACCTGAACAACAACCTGAACAACAACCTGAACAAC
>LUMD01000395.1_pt1 | contig 10223 bp, 9 predicted proteins | sample 729651 | NCBI WGS metagenome assembly LUMD01 (sample SAMN03860272, study PRJNA289734) | marine metagenome | biome: seawater column; feature: ocean; material: water; isolation source: Red Sea water column Station 34 - depth 258m | place: Saudi Arabia: Red Sea | collected 2011-10-15 | depth 258 m | reverse complement strand
ATTCTTTTTGCGCCAAGTCCTATGCCTCTAATTGCGCCGTGAGATTTTATGGCTTCAGATGTATAATCTGAGCAGCTCGGTATATGGCGGCAGTTGTTGCCGAGTAATGGACTAACTAGCCACTGGTAGCTCTTAATGAAAAAAAGTAATATGTATCGCATTATGACTTAAGACCCTGTTTAGCGTTTTGTAACAAAGATAGCAGATCTGATACCAATTCCTGGTTGTTCGTATTAGGTATTTTTTTTATCATCACTACAAAGTCGAGAAGACCGAAGTCATGTCGATGCTGTCTAAAGGTTTCTCTTGCTATACGCTTAAACAAGTTGCGATCAACCGCTCTTTTGCAAATCTTTTTAGAGATTGCGAGACCTAGTCTTGGATTTTCTTGGTCTGAGGGGCAAGTAATCAACTTCCAGAACTTGCCCTGAGAGTGGTTACCTTGTTGAAAAATGTGAGCGTAATCTCTTGCTTTGGTTATACGCACACCTTGAACGAGTGAGCGATTCATTATATTAAGCAGATAAGCGTTTGCGGCCTTTTTTTCTACGTGCACTTAGGATGGCACGACCAGCACGCGTCTTCATTCTGGCTCTAAAGCCATGATTACGTTTACGTTTTAGAACGCTTGGTTGAAATGTTCTTTTCATAATGAATATCTACTAACAAAAATCTTGGAATTTTACCATACTTGGTCAAAGTCATTATATTTGTTAAATGACAGTTTATATGCTATAAAATCCTTGTCTGCTCTTTGGGTTATTTATTAAAGCGACAAGGATGATGTTGTGAATAATGTATTAATTTGATGAGGTTATATGACTAATAATATTCTTGATGTACTAACTTTCATGTTCGATATTCTATTTGAGTCTGCAGAACAGGATTCATCTCAAGAGGTGGATGATGACCTTTTAAAGTCTCATCTATCGGATGCTGGATTTGATGCTGATCGAATCGAAAAGGCATTGAATTGGCTTGATAATATTGCTGCACTCCAGGATGGAAGTGTTACAGCCTTCGATACCACACATAATTCTATGCGTATCTACAATGAGTTAGAAAAAAACAAACTTGATTCTAAGGCTAGAGGCTTCATTATGTTCATGGAAAATATGGGTCAGCTAAGTGCGAGTCAACGAGAAATAGTCATTGATCAAGTGATGTCATTGGGAGACTCAAAATTAACTATTGATGATTTGAAGTGGGTTGTTATGATGGTCATCGGAAATAGTTCCGAGGCGCCTGTTCCAGCTCAATGGATGGAATCTGTTATGTTTTATGATGACAAACCTACCCTACAGTAGGACAATTTATGTCAAAAAATCTTGTTATTGTCGAGTCCCCGGCGAAAGCAAAAACGATTGAAAAGTTTCTAGGTCCAGACTATGTTGTTAAGTCAAGCATAGGTCATATTAGGGATATGCCTAAGAAAGATATGGGCATCGATTTAAATAATGATTTTCTTCCTACCTATACGGTGAGTGGTGACAAGAGGAAAATAGTTTCTGACCTAAAAAAATCAGTCAAAGCGGCAGAAAAAGTCTACCTTGCGACAGATGAAGACCGTGAGGGAGAAGCGATAGCTTGGCATCTACAACAAGCATTGTCGTTAGCAGAAGATACTCCGCGAATTGTCTTTCACGAGATAACCAAAAGTGCCATCACTAATGCCATAAACAATCCCAGAACAATCAATCCAGACCTTGTGGATGCACAGCAAGCTAGGCGCATTATTGACCGACTGGTTGGATTTGAAATTTCTCCTGTGTTGTGGCGCAAAATTTCTGGCGCACGTTCAGCGGGAAGGGTTCAATCCCCGGTCGTTCGATTGGTGGTTGAAAGGGAGCGTGAAATTACGGCACACAGCCCTGTCAAGAGTTATAAAGTTAAGGCAACTCTGGCTGATGAGACGAATGAATTATTTGAAGCAAAGCTCAATGAAGATTTTGCCACCAAAGAAGATGCGCAAAATTTTGTAAACGACATGTTACAAAATAACATGCAGGTTGTTGCTGTGGAAACGAAGCCCTCTAAACGTTCCCCAAAGGCTCCTTTTATTACCTCAACTTTGCAACAAGAAGCATCTCAAAAGCTGGGCTTTTCTGTGAAACAGACAATGTCGATTGCACAGAACTTGTATCGCGACGGTGCGATTACCTATATGCGTACCGATTCATTGAACTTGTCAGAGGAGGCGATAACCGCTGCGAAAGAGGTCATAGTGTCATCCCATGGTATAGAGTTTCATGAAGCCAGAAGATATAAAACCAAATCATCCAGTGCTCAAGAGGCACACGAAGCCATCAGGCCGACAGATTTAACCAAGACAAGCATTCTAGGTTTAGACGATCAATCGGCTAAACTATATTCTTTGATATATAAGCGCACATTGGCATCCCAAATGAGTGATGCACAATTACAAAAAACTAAAATCAGCATCGATATAACAAACCGAAATGAACACTTTGTTGCCGATGGCGAAGTATTATCCTTTAGCGGATTTCTGAAAGTTTATGACTACATGACTGCAGAGGATAAATTACTACCAAGGCTTGATATTGGAAGCTCTTTGTCATTGGTTGGTTTAATTGCAAGAGAATCGTTCTCTCGTGCAAAACCGAGATATACAGAAGCATCATTGGTGAAAGAAATTGAACAGATGGGTATTGGAAGACCATCCACTTTTGCAACGATGATTACCACAGTGCAAGATCGCAATTATGTTGTTAAGGAAACCCGTGAAGGTATTCAGCGAGATTATCATCAAATTGAGATTGTGGACGGTGTTATTTCAGAGTCAATTCAAAGTGAAACCACTGGTGCCGAAAAAAACAAGTTATTTCCAACAAGCGTTGCCTATATATTGGTTGACTTCTTATTAAAAAACTTCAGAAATATTATCGGTTACGAGTTTACAGCTAATCTCGAAAGTGACTTTGATCAAATTGCAGAAAAATCTAAGCCGTGGACCGGTGTTGTTCGAGATTTTTATGATCCATTTCACGAGCAAATTGAGCTTGCGAAAGACATTTCGCGAGATGAAACGCATGGCAAGAGAGAATTAGGTGAAGATCCCACCACTGGCAAAACTGTAAGTGTTCGTTTTGGGCGTTATGGACCATTCGCACAAATTGGTCACCAGGATGATGAAGAGAAGCCGACTTTTGCCTCATTGAGAAAAGGACAAGATATTGAAACTATCACTCTTGTCGAGGCTCTAGAGCTTTTCAAAATGCCAAGAATATTGGGAGAGACTTATGATGGAGAAACCGTTAAGGCCAACTATGGACGCTTTGGACCCTATATTCAATATGGAAAAAAATACGTCTCTTTGAAGGATATTTCACCTGAAGAAGTGACATTTGAAACTGCTTTAGAGTTAATTGCTGCTAAAGAAAAGTTCGACGCTGAAAGAATTATCAAAGTTTTTGATGATTCAGATATCCAGATTCTAAATGGTCGTTTTGGACCCTATATTTGGAATGGGAAAAAACGCGGAAAAGGACAAAAAAACGTCACCGTTGAAAAAGTATTTGGAAATAAGGCACCAATCGATTTGACACTTGAAGAGTGTATAAAAGCTATCGATGGTAAGGTCAAATCCAAGTCAAAAAAGCGTAAAAAAAGAGTTGGTTCTAAAAAAGAAACCTCATCAAATCAATAAATTACAGCTATCCGATTGTCTGGCAATTATTTCTAGGCTGTGGGAAAATCCCTACTTTAAAAAAATAATGTAGCAAGTACATGACAAAGGTTAAGATTTGTGGTTTTACGAATGCTGAAAATGCCCGGCAAGCTGCCCTCGCTGGGGTAGATGCTGTTGGCTTGGTGTTCTACGATAAATCTCCGCGCCATGTCACTATAGAAGCTGCTCGGGAAATTGTTGCTGCGCTTCCTCCTTTCGTCAATAGAGTCGGTTTGTTTGTTAATGCCAATCCAAGCCTAATCGATGAAGTTCTCTGTGAGGTGGCTCTTGACACATTACAGTTCCATGGAGACGAGACTGTCAATGAATGTATGCAATACGACATGCCTTTCATTAAATCAATTGGAGTGTCTTCAAAGACTGACCTTAAAAAGATTTCCAACGACTTCTCAAAGGCCAGTGCATTGTTACTGGATTCTTACAGTTCCAATAACTATGGCGGCACAGGAAAGCCTTTCGATTGGTCCCTGGCATGTGTTGAAATTGATTTACCCGTGATTCTTGCAGGCGGTCTCAATCCAGACAATGTAGCTGAAGCCATAAACCAAGTGAAGCCATTTGCAGTGGACGCCTCAAGTGGCGTTGAAAGTGCAAAAGGTGTGAAAGATATTGATAAAATAAAATCTTTTATTAGCAGCGTTCGTTCATGAGCTATAACCTGCCAGACGAGAAAGGCCACTTTGAGCAATATGGTGGTGTTTTTATTGCAGAAACACTGATGACAGCCGTAACAGAACTCAAACTTGCCTATGAAAAATATAAGGATGATGCCGACTTTTTGGCTGAATTTGAAAACGACCTTCAACACTATGTTGGCCGTAAAAGCCCCCTCTATCATGCGAAAAATCTAAGCAAGCAGTTGGGAGGCGCTCAAATCTATCTAAAACGGGAGGACTTAAACCACACCGGAGCTCACAAAATAAACAATACCATCGGTCAGGCATTGCTGGCTAGTCGCATGGGCAAAACAAGAATCATTGCCGAAACTGGTGCGGGGCAACACGGTGTAGCTTCTGCTACCGTTGCTGCAAGGCTCGGTTTGGAGTGCGTTGTGTATATGGGTGAAGTTGATGTTGCCCGTCAAGCTCAAAATGTCTATCGTATGAAGTTACTGGGCGCATCAGTTGTTCCGGTCACTGCGGGGTCGCGCACTTTGAAAGATGCGCTGAATGAAGCAATGCGAGATTGGGTAACCAATATTGACAATACTTTTTATATTATCGGTACCGTTGCAGGACCGCACCCCTATCCAATGATGGTAAGAGATTTCCAGTGCGTTATTGGTAGAGAGGTCAAAGAGCAGTTTAGTGACCAGGTTGGAGGTTTGCCAGATGCGTTGGTTGCTTGTGTGGGAGGCGGCTCAAATGCTATCGGACTTTTCCACCCTTTTATCGAAGACACCTCGGTAAAGATTTATGGCGTTGAGGCGGCAGGTTACGGCATCGAAAAAGGACCTGTTGCTCATGCAGCCCCTTTATGTGCTGGCAGTGTCGGTGTCTTGCACGGCAATAGAACCTACCTGATGGAAGACCCAAATGGACAAATAATCGAAGGCCACTCTATTTCCGCTGGGCTTGATTATCCTGGTGTTGGTCCAGAGCATGCCTACCTCAAAGATACTGGAAGGGCTGAATATGTCTCTGTTACAGACGAAGAGGCATTAGAGGCTTTTCATTTACTAACGAGGGTTGAGGGCATATTACCCGCACTAGAATCTGCACACGCTGTCTCTTACGCCGTTAAGTTGGCCCAAGAATGGTCAAGTGACAAAAACATAGTGATTAACCTGTCTGGCCGTGGTGACAAAGACATGCACACTGTTGGCGAAATTGAGGGCCTTGAATTCTAACAAGCAAGTTGGATATTGATAAAAATTCTGTCATAATGCTCTTAATCTAGTGACATATATTTGCACTTGATAGGAGAAATTATGCAAGAGGAAAAATCGGTTCTCAGAGAACGTGCAGGCGTCTTTGCTATTTATCTTGTTGTATTGTTCATCAATGCTTTTGTTGATTTAGGCCACAAAATCATCATTCAGAATACAATTTTTATGATCTATGGTGAGCAAACACAGCTCATTTTAACTGCCATAGTGAATGCCATGGTTCTTGCTCCTTTTATCCTTCTGTTTACCCTTGCTGGTCATCTTTCTGATAGATTTGCCAAGCCTCTTATAATGCGCTGGAGCGCTTTTGCAGCTGTTTTAATCACACTGGCGATCACCTATTGTTATTATCAGGGGGCCTATAAATCTGCATTCGCCTTTACACTGCTTCTTGCAACTCAGAGCGCTATCTATTCACCGGCTAAGTATGGCTATATCAGAGAGTGCCTAAAGAAGGCTGGGTTAAGTATAGGTAATGCTTACACTTCTGCAGTTACCCTAACATCAATTTTATTGGGCACGGTTTTCTTCTCATATCTGTTTGAGCTTTATCTAGAACTCAAGGAATACTCAACACCTGAGGAAATATTGTTGCATATCGCTCCACTTGGTTGGGTCTTGGTTGGCCTGTCAATGGTTGAATTGTTGGCAACCTTTGGGGTTCGTTTTTATGCGACTAAATTTAGTGAAGTGAAGTTGTCGGTTCAAAAACTGATTAGGCTCCATTACTTAATAAACAACATGCGAGCCATAAAAGGAAACCAAATCATTTGGTTTTCGATATGGGGAACGGCTATTTTTTGGGGGATGTCTCAAAATCTTGTTGCAGTTATTCCTGCGCTTGCCAAAGTTAATTTAGGAGTGACCAGTCCGCTTTTGGTTAACGCGATGTTGGCCCTCTCAATTATAGGAATCATGGTAGGGGCTTATCTTTCTGCAAGAAAAAGTGTCAACTCAGTGAAAATTAATAACATATATACCGGCTCAGCAACAATTACAGTTTGCGCGATTTTGGTACCTATTGTTTCCAGCCTAGGCTTCATACCAAACTCCACAGCTTTGATAATAGTGTCAGCCTTAATTCTACTATTCGGCGTTGGTGCGGGTATGATGCTTGTTCCGCTCAACGCTCTCATTCAAGCTCACTCTGCTAAAGACAGTTTGGGAAGTGTATTGGCGGGTAAGAACTGGATACAGAACAGTGCCATGATTGGTCTTTTATTGCTTACGGTGTTACTCGCTAGAAATAATGTTAACAGTGTCTATATACTTTACTTGAACGCCTTGATAGCAGTAGTCGGGTTTACTGTTGTCCTTAAAAGATTAAAAGCGATTCTATAGTAGTGCGACAAATCGTCGGTTATCTGTTGTTTGTATGGCGATATCGATTAAAGGTAGAAGGTCTCGAAAACCTTCCAAAGTCAGCTCCAGTATTGCTTTTAGGGAACCACATTAGTTGGATAGACTTCGCTCTAATCCAGTGGGCAACGCCAAGAACGATTCGATTTGTAGTGCACGAAGACTACTATAATATGCTAATTTTTAAGTGGGTTCTGATCGCTGTAGGCGCTGTTCCGATCAGACCTTCAAATAGCCGTAATGCTATGCAGAATATTGTCAGTTTATTGAATAAAAATTGTGTCGTTGGTATATTTCCTGAAGGGCAAATTTCTACCAACGGTGAATTGTCTGATTTGAAGAGGGGCTTTGAAAAGATATTGTCAGAATCTGGGGATGACGTTGTCGTCGTCCCTTTTGCAATCAATAACATGTGGGGCACTTTTTTCTCAAAGGCGCCAAAAGCAATCAAAAGGAAACAGAAATTTTGCTTGAGAAGAGACATTCATATTAATATTGGATCACCCTTAAATGCTAGCGCATCTAGATCCGAAGTTAAGAAATCTATTAGCGATTTACTCATTTAATGGTAATATCGGCTCTATTTTCAAAACAATAATTAGTTACGAGGTGATGATATGAAAAAGATAATAGTAGTTGGTGCGACAGGCAGACTCGGCAGAGAGGTTGTTAAAGGCTTGGAAAAAGATTACGAAGTCGTCCGTGCCAGTCGTTCTGGCCCTGATCTTAAGCTAGACGCTTTTGATTTTTCAAGTGTCAACGGTGTGTTTGCCAGCGTCGCCCCTTTTGATGGCTTAGTGTCCTGTATCGGCGGCGCTCCTTTTAAGCCTTTTGAAGAGCTTAGCATGGAAGATTTTGCGAGCGGACTATCGACCAAATGCTTGAGTCAATTAAATTTAGCGAAAGCAGCCATACCGTTTTTGAGTGAGAATGGATCCATCACATTAACAAGTGGCATCATAGGTGATGAACCTCTTATTTCAGGAGCATGCGCTGCCGCTGCAAACGGCGCTCTGAACATGTGCGTGTCAACTTTGGCTGCAGAGTATGCAGGTAAGCTTCGAATCAACATTGTATCTCCATCGATTATTGAAAATTCCGTAGATGATTATGGGATGCTTTTCGATGGATTTGAGCCAACATCAAAAGAAAGTATTATTCATGCATATCGTCGCACCATATCAGCGCCAATTACTGGCCGTGTGTTGCGTTTAACTCGGTCAGAATAGAGAGTTAATAAATCTATTGGCAATACAGTTTTATTAATGTTAGTATTTACTCTAATTAAAGCACTAATGATTTCATAAGAGTTAGTGTGTTTCTTTTTGGAGAGCGTATGACCGATCACAAGAGAAAGAGAAGAGAGGGCGGACGGTCCGCGAAAATTGCATCTAGAAAAAAATCTGCGCAAATAGAAGCGCCAAGGTTTTTATCTCGCAAAATTCCGTGCTATGAGTTGCTTGGTGAAGAGGAATTGGTTAGCATTGAAGAGCATGCAGACTGGATTCTTCAAGAGGTTGGTATCGAGTTTTGGGGAGATGATGAAGCTCTAAAGCTGTTCAAGGATGCTGGTGTCACGGTCAAGGGCAACAGGCTGCAATTTGACAAAGGGCATGCTCGTGAGCTTTGCAAGACAGCGCCTAAAGAGTTCGAAATGCATGCTCGAAATCCAGAAAGGTCAACGATATTTGGTGGCAATAGATTGGTTCTTGGGCCGGCATATGGATCACCTTTTGTTTATGACCGAAAGAGAGGCAGGAGACAGGGAACCATGGAAGATTTCCGAAACTTGGTCAAACTTGCTCACATGATTCCTTGGCTACACCATACAAGTGGCACAGTTTGTGAACCGGTTGACATCCCTGTAAACAAACGCCATTTAGATATGGTGTATGCCCATATCAAGTATTCCGACAAGCCTTTTATGGGCGCTGTTACTGCACCTGAGCGCGCCGAAGATTCAATTGCAATGGCGCGCATTGTTTTTGGTGACGAGTTTCTAGAGTCAAACTGTGTTATCCAAGGTAATATAAACGTTAACTCGCCTCTGGTCTATGATAACACTATGTCTGGAGCTTTGAAAGCCTACTCAAGAGCTAATCAGGGAGTTGTTATAACACCTTTTATTTTGGGTGGCGCGATGTCACCAGTTACCATGCCGGCAGCGGTTGCCCAAGCCCATGCCGAAACTATGGTAGGTGTTGCTTTGACGCAATTAATACGACCCGGCTCAAGCGCTGTGTATGGAAATTTTTTAACAACTATGGATCTTAAGTCTGGGGCACCGACATTCGGAACGCCTGAATCTACTCTGGCGACCCTAGCGGTTGGGCAGATGGCACGAAGGTTAGGATTGCCTTTTCGCGCTGGGGGTCACTACACTGCCTCCAAGGTGACTGACGCCCAAGCCATGCAGGAGTCAGCGGATTCAATGTTTCCTGCGTTTTTGGCGGGCGCTAATTTTATCCACCAGGCCGCTGGCTGGTTGGAGGGCGGTTTAGTTGTAGGTTACGAGAAATTTATACTTGATTCGGACCGCCTTGGAATGCTACATCGGATGGGTGATGGATTGAGCATTAATGAGAATTCTCTAGGTTTTAGTGCCTTCAAGGAGAACTCACCAGGTGAGAACTTTTTAGGAACGGAGCATACTGGAGAAAACTTTGAGACGGCAAACTTCCGCTCTGAAATAGCTGACAATAATTCTTTTGAGCAGTGGGAGGAGGATGGTTCCAAGGATGCGGAAGAGAGGGCTTACGAACGCTGGAACGCCATGCTCGATGAATATATAGAGCCACCGATGGACCCTGCAATAGATGAAGAGTTAAAAGACTTTATAAGGCTGAAGAAAGACAGTATGGATGATGAGTGGTATTAAACCTTATCACCCACTGCACGAGCCAAACCTTCAGGCTTGGCAAGTTTTTTATGGGCTTCGTAAACGGCCTCAACTCTTTCAATGACTAGTTCGCTAGGCATGCTAGCGCCACGGGTTTTTAGATTGACATGAATCAGCATATGTTCAGCAGTCGCTAGCAATCTGTCGTCCTCATGGTAGAGACAATGGAATAGGTGAAGTTTTTTACCGGCACCATGGATGACTTGGGTTGTCGCGTATACACCTTCACCGATTAGAACTTCATCCAAGTGGCGAATATGCGTTTCCACAGTAAAGTAGGAGCCTACACTAGAGATGTATTCCTCATCAACACCAACAATCGCCATCATTTCAGTGGTGGCATCTGAAAAACATTCCAGATAACGTGA
>LUMD01000829.1_pt1 | contig 10235 bp, 8 predicted proteins | sample 729651 | NCBI WGS metagenome assembly LUMD01 (sample SAMN03860272, study PRJNA289734) | marine metagenome | biome: seawater column; feature: ocean; material: water; isolation source: Red Sea water column Station 34 - depth 258m | place: Saudi Arabia: Red Sea | collected 2011-10-15 | depth 258 m | reverse complement strand
GAGAGCGCTTGGATCCGAACCGCTGGTTCAGCATTATGCATACCAGCTGCGTGTGTCCTATCCGGATAGTCCACAAGCGGCTGAAGTAAAAGAACTGATTTCAGGTGCTCAAGGTGGCTGAAATGGACGCCACGACCGTCGCTACACCCGGCGAACTCTTGCGCGGTGCCCGCCAACTCTATGGCTGGAGCGTGGAAGAGGTCGCGGATGAGCTTAATTTGTTGCCCTATATTATCCAGGCACTCGAGGACGACGACTACGACCAGTTGGCGGGATGGACGTATGTGGTCGGGTATCTGCGCAGCTATGGGAAACTCGTCAGTGTCAATGTCGAAAGTGCCATAAAGCAGCATGAACAGTTTTTACCACCCACCCAAGATGGACCAGGTACTGTCACAGAAAACATTATCCACCGGCAACCGATTGCGATCCATTATCGTTGGGTAGTTACTGTCGTCGTGCTGATTGTTGTTGTAGGCGGGCTTTATGGTGCCTATTTAAAGAGATCCGGTGATGTCGAGAGAATTGACCTAGCAAGCAATGAACTTAACGATGAGCTGGCAAGAATCCAAAAGGAACCTGTTCCGGTCAGTATGGAATCTAAGAAAATCGATAATGCTGAATTGGCCTCGAACAAAGACTCGACGACGCTAGTGGCCAGTACGTCGACGGTGAACGCAAAGAAAAATTCCTCTGGAACGATACAAGCCGCAGAATCTACGGTAACAAATCAGGAAAAGATTAGGGTCGCTGCGTCAGCAGCGGGCTCAGGGGCAGACGACTCACAGGAGACAGTAGGTGATGAGTCAGTGGTGATGAACAACGTTCAGGCCCGTTCACCGGTGCCAACTTCCAAACAAATCGACGTACGGCCGGTAGCGCCTGATCCAACGCAGGGTGTAGTTGTTAAGAAGAAAGATAAAAAAAAGCAGGTGGCACAGACCAAAGTGACTCCGGAACGATCGGCAATGAACCCCGTTGCGGTTGCACTGGTACAGACAGGTTTTGTAGCGGAAGTAAAACTGCCACGAGTAGAATCTACGCCAACCCGTAGTGCTGCATCTAGCATACAAGACACGCCAGTAGACGAGGTTAAGGTAAAGGAGTCCAAAGCCGTCGCTAGTCAGGAATCCGGTTTGGCTGGAGTCGTGGCTCAGTCGAAACGCACAATCACTATAGCACTAAAACGCGGAAGTCAGGTCATAGTGTACGATGGCAAGGGTGTCGAACTGATTCGGCGCTATTTGCCAGCTGGTAAGGCAGTCAGGTTATCTGGAACACCTCCGTTCGATGTTCGCCTTCGCGTGTCCGAAGGTGTTCGGGTACTCTGTGGTAAGAACGCCATATACATTCAGTCAAATGTAGGGCGGGACGAGTAAGTCCAGATGGAAAAGATCAAGTCAGTACGCGGTATGAACGATCTGTTGCCGGGGCGTTCGGATGTTTGGTACCGGGTAGAAAAAACGATTCGAGAGGTTGTTAACTCATATGGGTATGGAGAAATACGGACGCCACTGCTTGAGCGGACGGAACTTTTCAAGCGATCAATTGGCGAACAGACCGATATTGTTGAAAAGGAAATGTATACGTTTGATGATATCAGCGGTGACAGTTTAACTTTAAGACCCGAGGCGACCGCCGCGTGTGTGCGGGCAGGAATCGAGCACGGATTCTTGCACAATCGGCAACACCGGCTTTGGTACCTGGGCCCGATGTTTCGGCGGGAACGGCCCCAGAAAGGTCGCTACCGACAGTTCCAGCAGTTCGGAATCGAAGCTCTTGGATGGTCCGGTCCGGACATTGATGCCGAAATTATGATGGTCGGGACTAGGCTTTGGCGGCGCCTCGGCCTCAGTCAGCTGACACTTGAAATCAATACCCTGGGAGACCCCCAGTCGCGTGGGTCGTATCGTGAAGCGCTCCAAGCCTATCTTGGTCGGCATAGAGAAGACCTTGATCCAGACAGCCAGCGACGGCTGGATCGAAATCCATTACGGATTCTCGACAGTAAGGCCCCGCAGACCCAGCAACTACTGGAGGAAGCGCCGGATTTGCTTAGCTTCATAGATGGTAAGTCGAAAGATGACTTTTTGCTTTTGCAAGCAATTCTGTCCGAGAATGGAATCAAGTTTAAGGTCAACAGCAAGTTGGTTCGAGGGCTCGACTATTACACGGGGCCGGTATTTGAATGGACAACCGACTTGTTAGGCGCACAAAGTGCTGTGTGCGCTGGCGGGCGATATGATGGTTTGGTTTCACAACTGGGTGGTCAACCAGTGCCTGCTGCAGGATTTGCCTGCGGTGTCGAACGCTTGGTCCAGGTTTACGAAACCAGTACAGACCCCGTTGGCAGCGAACAACCCGATGTATGGGTGTGCGTTATTGGTGATCATTCGATGAGTTACGCTTTGAAGAATGCAGAGAAGCTAAGAGATGCTGGAATAGAAACGATCGTCAACTGTGGTGGCGGGGCGGTTAAACGTCAACTTCGGCGGGCAGATCACAGTGGTGCACAATTGGTGGTTGTGATTGGAGATGATGAGTCTATGAACGGGTATGTCACGGTAAAATCATTGCGTGAGGAGGGCGGGCAGACCCAGGTCAATGAGTCGGATCTCGCTGATTATGTTTGTACCAGGCTGCGTGAAGAACAAAAGTAGCGGATGAGGATGATAATGGCTGAGAACGATAAATTACTGGGTGTACACGTTGCCGAAGATGATGACGCTCAAAGAGTAAGGGCGTGGTGGAAGAAGAATGGCATGGGAATTGTGGCGGGGGTCGCTATCGGTGTTGTTGGTGTGGGTGGTTTCAAAGGTTGGCAGGCATATACAGAGCACCGTGCTTTATCGGCATCTGACGTGTTCCAGGAAATGCTGGCGTATGATAAGGCCGGGGTGGTCGAACGGGCAAGAGATAGCGCGCAAGTGCTTGTTAAAGACTACCGGGCTACACCATATGGTGATTTAGCCTATCTGATGATCGCGAAGCTGGCGACAAAAAAGGGTGACTTTTTGAATGCCATGGAAGCGCTCACTCATGTCATGGAAAAATCAAAGGATCCGGCGATGAGTCAACTCGCTCGGCTTCGGCTATCCCAGGTGAACTTGTTGGCTGGTGATTTAGTTCGAGCGCATGAGTTGGCATCTACAGGCGATGTGGGAGGATTTACATCGGAGTATCCTGAAGTCCTCGGCGATGTTCTTCTTGCACAGCATAAGTATTCGGATGCTGTTGAAGCCTACGATCGAGCGCTTCAGGCACTTGCACCGTCATCCTCCTCAAGGGCTTTGCTCACGTCCAAACGAAATTATGCGAGAAGTATTGGTAATAACCAGTGATTAAAAAGTTGTTAGCCATGACCATTGTGGCTTCAGTGGTAGTTGGCTGCGCACCACGTCCGATCCATTTTATGCGTGAAGGTCCAGCGCCTGCTGTTGTACCTAAGCAAGGATCTTGGAAGGTAACACCGGGTTGGCGGTTTTATACCGGGGAAACCTACGACTCGGCCGATATTCCGTTACGACCAGTAGTAGGGGGCTCAAGAATTTTTGCCGCAGAACCGAGCGGCAAGATCTACGCCTTGGAGGCTGATACGGGCGATGTAGTCTGGCAGATGGATTCTAAATTGGATCTTTCAGCGGGTGTTGGATTCGGCCATGGCGTTGTTGTCGTGGCGTCAGCAGAGGGACAATTGCTGGCCTTGGACCCTACCGACGGAAATTTGCTGTGGCAGTCCAGTGTCGGCGCGGAAGTGCTTGCGAGACCCATCGTCGCAGACGAGCATATCATTGTTCGGGCGGGAGACGGCCAAGTTATCGGCGTAGATAAGAATTCCGGCACGATTAGGTGGCGTTTGCGAAATAGTGTCCCTTCGCTCAGTGTTCGTGGACTGTCTGTACCCGTGCAGGTTAATGAAATTGTAGTGGTCGGTTATGCAAGTGGTCACTTGTCTGGTATAGATATTGAGTCTGGACGCGAGCTCTGGAAAACACCGATCTCCCGACCCGGGGGCTCCAATCAGATAGATCGTTTGGTCGATATTGATGCTGATCCCCTGATCGCGGGTAGCCAATTGTTTGTAGCCGCCTATCAGGATAAGGTATACGCGATTTCCCTAACCGCTCAAAAAGTACAATGGAGTGCGCCAAGATCCACCTTAAGAAATCTGGCTGTTAGTGACAGTGAATTATTGCTAACTCTGGATAACGGGGTCGTAATGGCACTTGACCCAAATACTGGCACCGAAGTGTGGAAGCAGGCTCAACTTATGGGTAGAGGGGTGACTAATCCTATCGCGATACCAGGCTCCAAGTTTTGTGTCGTCGGTGACTATCAAGGTTATGTTCATGTGATGGATGTAAGCACCGGAGCACTAAAGGGTAGGGGTCGCACCCGTGCTGGCGCAATTCTGGCAACCTTTATTGGCCCGGGCTTTGAAGGATTTTATACATTATCAGAACGAGGTATGATTAGATCTTGGCTGCTCGACGAGGGCGGTTGAAGGATAATAATCTCTACCACCTTCTACGTGGCGAAGGTGAAATTCCATGCTCCCGGTTATCGCACTCATTGGCCGACCTAACGTGGGTAAGTCGACGCTGTTTAATCGACTGACCCGCACCCGCAAAGCATTGGTAGATGATCAACCCGGTGTGACCCGAGACAGGATCTACGGTACGTGCGTTCAGGGTGATCTACGGTGCCTGGTTGTAGATACCGGTGGTCTTACGAACAATGAAAGCGCGATCCAGATCGCGGTTCAAGAACAGGTTGAAAAAGTTCTGGGGGAAGCAGATGCTCTAGTGTTCTTGACGGATGCACGTGCTGGTGCGGTACCTGAAGAATTTGATATAGCGGAACGGCTACGACAAAGTGGCCAAAATGTTTTCGTGGTTGTCAACAAGATTGAAGGGCTGGAACCGGATATTGTTTCAGCAGAGTTTAATGAGCTTGGTTTGGGAGTCCCAAGAGCCATCTCAGCAAAAACGGGCTTTGGCGTTGCCGAGCTCCTTACATGGATGGAGAATAAGCTCCCGAATGTAAAAGGCAAGCCTGACCGATCTGATCGTCCGAGAGTAGCGTTAATCGGGCGGCCCAACGTTGGAAAATCTACGTTAGCGAATGCGCTGGCCTCGGAAAAAAGAGTAATCGTTGCTGACGAGCCTGGAACAACGCGGGACAGTATTGAAGTTGCCTTAGATCGGTTCGAACAGCCATTAATGCTGATTGATACAGCAGGTGTACGCCGTCGGGCTAGGGTCACACAGACTCTCGAAAAATTTTCTGTGGTGAAAACACTTCAGGCGATTGAAGATTCTCAGGTTGTTGTGCATGTTCTTGACGGCCGCCAAGGCGTACTAGAGCAGGACCTCACAATCGCTGGCCTGATCCAGGAGAGTGGTCGGAGCGTGGTGCTGGCCGTTAATAAATGGGATGGCATGGAGCGCCGGGACAAGAATTATTTTCGTCGGGCCCTGGATAGACGATTTTCTTTTTTGCCGGAACATCACACGTTATATATCTCTGCGTTGTATGGCAGTGGTGTCAGCGATGTAATCAAATCGGTGATGCTTGCTTTGCGCTCGAATTGGATTGAGATGCCAACCTCCAGACTCAATGCGGTGTTAAGAGAAGCCGTAGAAAGACATGCCCCACCTTTGCGGCAGGGCCGCGTTGTAAAGATCAAGTATGCCCACCAGGGTGGGAAAAACCCGCCAACTGTCGTGTTGCATGGCAATATGCTTAAGCAGTTGCCTGCTAACTATCTGAGATACATTGCAACTGCATTTGGTAAAGCATTTGGACTCGTGGGTACGCGGGTACGGCTTGAACTTCGGACATCAAAGAATCCGTATTCTGCTGGTAGGCGGACAGCCCGAAGACAAAAATCATCCAGAATTCGTGGCCAAGCGAGATAAACCCAACCAAAATTAGAGCTTTTTTTACCGGGTCAATCTGAGTCCGTAGGGTTGCTGGTAGGGTCGATAAAGTGTTTGTTGGTTCCGGTTACAGTGCTGCTAACGCTACCCCGTCGTAACTCTGTAATCAGCGGATCTCCGGGTGCGATATCGAGTGCTGAAGTCACTATCGTACCGTCGGATGCTCGTTTCACGATCGCGTAGCCCCTTCCTAGTGTTCGCCTGGGATTGAGGATCTCGAGTGCACCCCCAGCGATTCCCACCTGTTGACGATGTAAGGTAATAATGGTTGTACCCAACTGTCGCAGGCGGCGCAACAATGCTTGAAAGCCAACTTGATTTGATCTGATGGTAGCAACGGGTGAACTGACGTGCAGTCCCTGAATTGCCCGTGTCAATGCCAAGCGGTAGGCGTAGAGCGGATCGCGGACAGCTGATTGGAGCCTGGTCTGTTGGGTGCTAAGTTGGTGACGCTGGCTGATAAGGCGAGCCTTCGGGTGGTGCAATCGTCCTGTTGAGGCATCTAGAAGCTGCCCGCAGTCCTGCAACACTCTGAGTGTCGCAAGTGATATTCGATCGCTCAAAACAGTTAAACGAGCGTATAACTCGTTTGTATCGGGTGTCACTGCTTCTGCAGCGGCAGAAGGTGTTGCGGCGCGAAAATCAGCAGCAAAGTCAGCAAGCGTAAAGTCTGTTTCGTGACCAATTCCAGTGACCACAGGCACGGGACAGGCGCGAATTGCGTGCACAATAGAAGTATCGTTAAAAGCCCAGAGGTCCTCAAGACTTCCCCCACCACGCGCCAGGATCACGATCTCGCAACTTCTGCTTTGTTCTATTTGATCCAGTGCGTTTATGATCGAAGGAACCGAATCATTACCTTGCACAGCCACCGGCAGTAGGAGAACTTCTGCTGTGGCAAACCTGCGATTCAGCGTCGTCAGAATGTCGTGTACTGCGGCGCCAGTAGGCGATGTGACAACGCCGATTCGCTTGGGGATAGGGGGTAATGCTCGTTTGATGGCTTGGTCAAATAGGCCTTGTCTTTCGAGTTCCACCTTGAGTTGTTCGTAGCGCCTACGAAGTTCTCCCTCCCCAGCCGGTTCCACATAATCAACAACAATCTGGAAGTCGCCTCGACCAAGATAGATCGAAGGTTTTCCTCGGATTAACACAGCAGTGCCTTCCTCTAGTGGCACAGCAAGTCGAAGTCGCTGAGTGCGAAACAATGCGCATCTCACCTGGGAGTTTTCGTCCTTCAGCGAAAAATAGGCATGCCCCGACCGTGGTGTTGCCAGATTAGAGATTTCACCCCGTATCCAAACTTCCGGATAGGACTCTTCCAGAAGGTCGCGGATTGATCGAGTGAATTCGGAAACACTAAATACATGGTCGATCAGCATTAGCGCATTGTGAATTGGACATGGCTAAAACTCAACAAACAAAAAAGCCGGCTGTGCCGGCTTTTCTGATAAAGACTGACCGATCAGATCAGTAATACGGTTTTGCCTGTTTCTGATCGTTGGCTTGGCTTATCCCTAACTGGGCAGCCCACGACACGCGCGTAGCCAGCCGCTTTGCTTCATCGTCTTGGCCTTCATCTAGTTTCTTTTTGGCAAGCTTCAGGAGTTTATCGATCCCTACAGCACCGGCCCCGGTTGCCTTGTCAACGAGACGCCATACAGCACCAGATTGGGCGGCGGATTTTAAATCTTGTTCTGCCTGGGTTATGGTTTCAGCAGCATTGCTGTCAGCGTATACCGGCGATAATGCCAGGCTTGATATTGCGATGAATGAAACCATTAAAACGTCGCGGAATCGAATCATAAATGCTCCTATGGGGCAGATAGCTACGGCTGCCGGGCCGTGGCTATGGTGTGAGACAGACCGTACAAGGTTTACCGGTGGATAGTCAACTTCTATAATCCGAGGATGGAAGACATGGAACTTGCACTAACTTTCGATGATGTCCTCCTTGTTCCTTCCTTCTCAGATGTTCTTCCTCGTGATGTCAGTTTAACCACCCAATTTAGCCGAAATATCACCCTCAATCTGCCCCTGGTCAGCGCGGCGATGGATTCGGTTACCGAATGGATAGGTGTCGTGCACCGGAACCTGAGTCCCGATATTCAAGCCGCCCAGGTATCTATCGTCAAAAAGTTTGAAAGTGGAGTAATTACAGATCCTATCTGTGTCGTCGAGACAGCAACCGTTCGTGAGGTTGTAGATCTAACGCAGAAAATGAAAATATCGGGGGTCCCGGTTCTCGACGCCTCGGGTCGGTTGACGGGGATAGTGACCAGCCGAGATCTCAGATTTGAGACACGTTTTGACCAGCCGATTACCGCAGTTATGACGCCCCAAGATGAACTGATAACAGCACCCGAGGGGGCAAGTAAGGATCAAATTAAACACTTACTGCATGAACATCGAATAGAGAAAGTGCTACTGATTGACGGTGATTTCGAATTGAAAGGGCTGGTCACAGTTAAAGATCTGCAAAAGCAGACCGAATTTCCATCTGCGAGCAAAGATGGGAAAGGTCGATTGCGCGTAGCGGCGGCTGTGGGCACGGGTGCTGATACTCAGCAGCGGGTGGAAAAACTGGTAGACGCGGATGTCGATGCAATCGTTGTGGATACAGCCCATGGACATTCGAAAGGTGTGCTTGACCGAATAGCGTTGATCAAACGCGAATATCCCCAAGTCGATGTTGTTGGTGGAAATATAGCGACGGCAGATGCTGCGTTAGCGATGGCAGATGTTGGTGCAGATGGTGTGAAAGTGGGAATAGGACCGGGCTCCATATGCACCACGCGGATCGTTGCGGGTGTAGGACTTCCGCAAATTACCGCAATTCTGGATGTGGTCACCGGGTTGATAAAGTCAGGAATACCGCTGATCGCTGATGGGGGTATTCGTTATTCCGGTGATATTGCCAAGGCGATAGCTGCTGGCGCACACTGCGCGATGATAGGCAGTCTTTTTGCAGGTACTGACGAATCTCCGGGGGCGATTGAGATGTATCAAGGGCGCTCCTATAAAAGTTACCGTGGGATGGGTTCCCTGGGCGCGATGGAACAGGGGTCGAAGGATCGATACTTCCAGGAAGGCGAGGCTGATGTTGCCAAACTCGTACCGGAAGGGATTGAGGGTCGCGTGCCGTACAAAGGCCCGATGACATCGATCGTTCATCAACTGGCTGGTGGTCTTCGCGCCAGTATGGGGTATACCGGCTGCTCTGACCTTAATAAAATGCGATCGAGTTGTCGGTTTGTTCGTATCACTCATTCAGGTATGCGAGAGAGTCATGTTCACGATGTCGCCGTGGTCAAAGAAGCACCAAATTACAGCACCGATACCTGAGAAACTCGGGGTAGACCAAACTGGCTAATGGTCTGATGACGCACAACAGCGACCCGCATGCCCAGCGAATCCTGATTCTGGATTTCGGTTCACAGTACACACAGTTGATTGCTCGGGTCATCCGTGAACTGAACGTGTACTGTGAAATCTTGCCGTTTGATGCAGATATCAGCAGGATAAAAGCTTTCAAGCCGGCTGGTGTCGTTTTGTCGGGTGGCCCGGCGACAGTCACAGAGACCGATACACCTCGAGCTAATCGAGAAATATTTGATCTGCATTGTCCGGTCCTGGGTATCTGTTACGGCATGCAGACGATGGCTGCTCAACTCGGCGGCGAAGTGGAAACATCGAAACAACGTGAGTACGGATTCTCCGAGATTCGGTCGATTTCCACGAGTCCTTTGATTGACGGTCTTCACGACCGCCTAGATGCCGACGGTACAGGCGTTCTTCAAGTCTGGATGAGTCATGGCGATCGAGTGAGCACTTTGCCTGATGGCTTTAGCGTTCTGGCTGTGAGTGAGAATGCGCCCATGGCGGCGATCGCGAATCTCGATCGCAAGTTCTTTGGGGTGCAGTTTCATCCCGAGGTCACTCATACCACGCAGGGTCGGGCGATGATGGGACGCTTTGTCCGGGATATCTGCGGTTGCAAAGGTAATTGGACGCCGGCGAATATCATCGAAGATCTTTTGTCCAGGATTAGAGAGAAAGTCGGTAGCGATGGAGTGGTTTTGGGTTTATCGGGTGGGGTTGATTCATCAGTCGTCGCCGCACTTCTCCATCGAGCGATCGGTGAACAGTTGACCTGTATTTTTGTGGATAACGGACTACTGCGTCAGGGCGAGGCCGGACAGGTTATGGAGACCTTTAAGGATGATTTCGGTATTCGCATTGTCCAGGTGGATGCGTCGGAACGGTTTCTGGGCGCGTTGTCTGGGATTGCCG
>LUMD01001155.1_pt1 | contig 10242 bp, 9 predicted proteins | sample 729651 | NCBI WGS metagenome assembly LUMD01 (sample SAMN03860272, study PRJNA289734) | marine metagenome | biome: seawater column; feature: ocean; material: water; isolation source: Red Sea water column Station 34 - depth 258m | place: Saudi Arabia: Red Sea | collected 2011-10-15 | depth 258 m | reverse complement strand
ACTGGGAAGGACAACTGAACGCCTGGCCGCTGGATGAGGGCCTGATCGACTACGTCAAGGCTGACGGCTACCAGCACGAGTTGGGCAACTCCGGGGCCACCGCCAATATCATCGCGAGCAAAAGCATCAATGTGGGCGGTGAAACATTGAATGTGGCCTCTCTGTCCCCTGCACTGCTGGCCGATCTGAACGAAGTAGGCGGATCTGAAGCCAACGTGGCTACCGGCTACCATGCAGTTGAATTTTTGCTCTGGGGCCAGGATCTACACGGTTTCGAAAGCGGCGCCGGTGAGCGTCCGGTCACCGATTATGCCAGGGGTGCGGACTGTACAAATGGCAATTGCGAGCGTCGTGGAGAATATCTGGACGCGGTAACTGACCTCCTGGTCTCCGACCTGGAGTGGATGGTGGCCCAGTGGGCACCCGGTGCCAGCGACAATTATCGCGCCCAGCTGACTGCAGCCGACGCCAATGAAGGTGTTCAGAAAATGCTGTTCGGAATGGGCTCCCTGTCCCTGGGTGAACTGGCCGGTGAACGGATGAAGGTTGCGCTGGAGGCCAACTCCTACGAAGATGAGCACGACTGCTTCAGCGACAATACCCACAATTCCCATTACTACAACGGCCAGGGCATCCAGAATGTCTATACCGGCACCTACCGTCGTGTCGACGGCCGCCTGGTGACTGGACCCTCTCTGTCTGACCTTGTCCAGCAGAGCAACCCTGAACTGGATGCGCGCCTGAACAACCAGTTGGATGCGTCCATGGAAGCCCTCGCCCTGATGAAGGCTCGTGCAGAGAGCATCGAAAACCCCATGGCATTCGATACCATGATCGCACCGGGGAACGCCGAAGGTACCCGGATCGTCAACGGCGCTATCATGGCGCTGGTCGCCCAGACCGGATCCATTGAGCAGGCTGCGCGGGACCTTGGCATCAAAGCCCTGTCTCCGGATGACGCCGGTCACGCGTTCTGAGCATGATGATACCGTTCGCCTTGATCGGTGCGCTGGCAATTGCCAGCGCACCCGTCTCCGCCCAAACCCACGCTGGTTTCCCTATTCAGACCACTCCCGCCACCGGTGGCGAGGGGACGGTTCAGCAGTCAGATACCAACGCCTATTCGCTGCCCCAGGGCAATCTGTCCATGACCAAGCGTCTGGATTTCAGCGTGGGCAACAGCTTCTTCCGGAACCCCTGGGTCGAGGCACCGGCGAGCACCGATGCCCGTGATGGCCTTGGTCCGCTGTTCAACACCAACTCCTGCCAGGGATGCCACATCAAGGATGGTCGCGGACATCCCCCCGGTGTTGATGAACCGCCAGTTTCCCTGTTTCTGAGGCTGGCAGTGCCTGCTGATCCGGTACGGGACGCCGAACTTCTGCGCAAGCACGGTTTTAAACCGGCACCGGTCTACGGCAGCCAGTTGCAGACCGCTGCACTTCCCGCGGCAAAGCCCGAGGCCGATCTCGTCATTGAATGGACTCCGGTGAAAAAGACCCTGGCGGACGGCACTGTTGTGGAATTGCGCAAACCTGTGTATCGCATCGAAAACCCAAACTACGGTCCGTTGCCCGACGACCTGCTGGTTTCACCCCGGGTAGCACCGCAGATGATCGGAATGGGCCTGCTGGAAGCTATCCCCATCGAAAAGCTGCAAGCCCTTCATGACCCTGACGATGCCGACGGCAATGGCATTTCCGGAAAACTCAACCAGGTCTGGGATCTGGCAACGGAACAGACGCGGCCCGGCCGATTTGGCTGGAAGGCAGCGGAGCCGGATGTCCATCAGCAAAGCATGGGTGCCTTCGCCGGAGATATGGGCCTGACCTCGACCCTGAAACCCACAACCGACTGCATGCCCGAGCAGAACTGTGAGCGGTTTGCCCATGGCGGCGAACCGGAAGTAAGCGATAAGGTTGCCAACTTTGTAACCTTCTATGCCAAGAGCCTCGCCGTTCCGGCCCGCCGCAATCTTGACTCCGGTTCGGTTCAACAAGGAGCAAAACTGTTCAACGAAATTGGCTGCGCTGGTTGTCATACTCCCCGACACCAGACGGGTGAGGTAGCCGAACGCCCGGACCTCAGCAATCAGACTATCTGGCCCTACACAGACCTGCTGCTTCATGACATGGGCCCAGCTCTGGCGGATGGACGTGATGAATTCCTGGCCAATGGCAGCGAATGGCGAACACCCCCGCTGTGGGGCATTGGACTGGCGCAAGTAGTGAATCCTCAGGCCGGGTTCCTGCACGACGGTCGTGCCCGCACACTGGAAGAAGCCGTGCTCTGGCATGGTGGTGAGGCAACGACCGCCGCCGAACACTACCGCAAGATGTCGTCCGGGGATCGTTCGGCCCTGATTGATTTCCTGAATTCACTCTGAGGATCAGCCATGCAACCGATCACCAGACTGCTGTGCACATTTATCCTCGCAGCAACATCGCCCCTGGTGTGGGCAAGCGATGCCACCAGCCAGGCCCGCCAGCAATGGTATGAGGGCATTGCGACTGGCTATCAGTCGCTGAAAAAAGAAACGGGCGCTTTGGCTGAACGCGCCCGGGACTACTGCCGGAATCCTGCCCCGCAAAGCCGGGAACAACTGGAAGCCGCCTGGCTGGATGCCTTCCTGGCCTGGCAGCGGGTGCGCTTTGTCGATTTCGGACCGGTCGAAAACAACAATCTTTCCTGGCAGTTCCAGTTCTGGCCCGACCCGAAGAATCTGGTCGCGCGGAAAGCAGCTTACCTGACCGGCGACGAGGAACCGATCACTCCGCAGGTGATCAGCCAATCCGGCGTGGCCGTTCAGGGCTTCCCGATGATTGAATACCTGCTGTTCGATCAGACATTTAATACCGGGGATAACAAACTGCCCGCCCCCCGGACCTGCGAACTGCTGACCGGCGTGGCTGCCCACGTAGAGAGCAACGGCGACGAATTAATGACCCGATGGCAGGGCTTCAGGCCTCACTACTTGAAGAGCGAACAGTACTTCGACACTACCGTCCGCGCTGGGATGGCCGCACTGGAGATCCTCGAGGAGCGCCGACTGGCCCAACCAATGGGTCTGCGCGGGAATGGAAAGCGCAATCCCTACATCACGGACGCCTGGCGCAGCGGCGAAACACTGAAGACCATAGAGGCCACAGTCGATGGCCTGGACCAGTTCTTTTTGCCAGGGCTCACGACAGCGCTTGAAGGCAACGAAGAGAAGCACCTTGCTGAGCGCATTCGTAATCAGTTCAACGAAGTTCAGCAAAACTTTCCTGGTGCCTATCTTCCCATGGCAACGGCGCTCGACGAAGAAGACCAATTCCGGGTCCTTCAGGGCCTCTACGTGGACGTTTCGCAGTTGACCATTTTGGTGAATGACCAGGCCGCGGTTGCTCTCAACGTCGTAAGAGGCTTCAACTCGAGCGATGGCGACTGAGGAGGCGGCTGTTCCTATGCGTTTGCACCGGCGGACCCTTCTCAAAGCATCCGTTGGCGGTGGTATTGCACTCGCCCTGACCGGCTGTTCAATGCTTCCGCGAAAAGCCTCGGGCGAACCAGACCACTATGCCGGCGCCATCGGCTTACCGGATGGCAGCTTTGGCGTCAGCGCGTTCGATCGCACCGGTAACGTCCTCTGGCAAACGCCGGTTCAAACACGCTGCCACAGCGGGTGCAACCGGCCTGCCAGGGGCGAAACCCTTTTCTTTGATCGTCGCCCCGGATGGTCGTTTTATGTGTTCGATACAACGACCGGAGCTTTCAAACACCGCATAGACGCGGCAGCCGGCGAGCACTTCGTCGGCCACGGTGTTTTTTCCCTGGATGGCCGCTGGCTATACGTAACCGCCAGCCGGTACGAACAGGGCGAAGGCATTATTGCGGTATACGACGCGGAAAAGGAGTACCAGCGAACCGATACCTTCGATCTTAACGGCATTGGTCCCCACGAGCTGACCATGCACCCGGACGGCGAAACCCTGGTGATCGGACTCGGGGGTATCCTGACCCACCCGGACTACGACCGTATAAAGCTGAATCTGGATACCATGGATCCTGCCCTGCTTCTGATGAATCGTCATTCCGGCAAAATCGTTGGCCGTTTCAAGCCGCCCCATCATCAGCAAAGTGCCCGCCATGTAAGCGTCAGCGGGAGTGGCCGAGTGTACGTGGCCTTTCAATATCAGGGACCGCAGTACGAAACGCCGCCCCTATTGGCGCGCCTTGAACAGGGAACACTGCGGGAATACCGATTCGATGCGGACACCCAGAAAGCTATGGCCAACTACATAGCCAGTGTCGTTGCCCATCCAGAGAACGAACTTGTTGCTGCTGCCTCACCTGTTGGTGGCACAGCCATTATCTTCAGGGGCAGTACCGGTGAACTGGTGAACCGCGCCTCCATCGCCGATTGCGCCGGTGTCCAGGCCCTTGCCGGGGGCGACTTCCTGATCTCCTCCGGCCAGGGCAAGCTGGTTCGGATGGGCGCTACCACACCGGCCAGGGAACTGGCAGATCTTCCTGTTTACTGGGATCACCATCTGGTCTGATTAGTGGCAACCACCGTACTCCGGACTTAAGGAGGTCTGCAAAGACATTCCGGAGGAAGCCTGTCGCGAGGTGCCCCGAAATTTCTTCCTGATTCTCGCCAGCAACGTACTGACCAAGCTGGGCGATCTCCTCATCAGCCCCAAAACCGTCCTGGCCTGGCTGATGAGTGCCATAGGTGCTCCTGCGCTGGTGGCATGGCTGGTTCCGATCCGCGAATCCGGCTCTCTCGTTCCACAAATGGTCATCGCAGCCTGGGTGCGCCGCAAACCCGTTCGCAAGTGGTTTTGGACCCTCGGAAGTTTCGGCCAGGCCGCCAGTGTGGTGGCCATGGCGGCGAGCATCTGGTTTTTCGAGGGCTATGTCGCAGGTTCCGGGATCATAGCCGCCCTCATTGTGTTTTCCCTGGCCCGAGGATTCTGCTCGGTATCCATGAAAGATGTTCAGGGCAAATGCATTCCGAAAACCCGCCGGGGGAGACTTGGCGGACTGGCCTCTACCATTGGCGGCACGGCCACCGTTGTGCTGACCGCCCTCCTGTTCTGGGAACGCGGCGACCCGACCATTGCCTTCTATACCGTGCTACTACTTCTGGCCGGTGTTCTCTGGGTCATTGCCGGGTTCCTGTTTGCCGGAGTGGAAGAGTATGAAGGTGAAACCGGAGGTGGCGGTAACGCCATCACCGAAGCGTTCCAAAGCCTTTCCCTGCTCCGCGATGATGCACCGTTCAGACACTTCGTGATCACCCGGGCGCTTTTACTGTGCTCGGCCCTGGCGTCGCCCTACTTCGTGGTGCTTGCACAGAAGGAGTCCGACATTGGCTGGATGCTGGGCATCTTCCTGTTGGCCAGCAGTCTGGCCAGTTCCCTCAGTGCCAGCTTCTGGGGCTGGGCCGCGGACACCTCAAGCCGTAGAGTCATGATACGTGGTGCTGCCATGGCCAGCGGAGTGTGTCTGCTCGTCGGTTTTACCGCGCTGTTTATCGGGACGGAAATCGGCAGTGTATGGTTCTACCCGGTCGCCTTTTTCGTTCTGAGCATAGCCCACGCCGGCGTCAGGCTGGGGCGCAAAACCTATCTGGTGGATATGGCAGGCGGCAACAAACGCACCGATTACACGGCGGTGAGCAACACGGTCATTGGTGTTCTTCTGCTGGTTACCGGCGGCCTGACCGCCCTCGTATCGATGATCTCAGAGGTAGCAGTGATTATTGTTCTGGGTCTGATGGGGCTGGCAGGGATGTTCAGCGCAATCCGCCTGAAGGAAGTCACCGAAGACTGATCAAGGGCGCCCTCCTCAGGAGGGTGCCTTGCCATCGTTCAGAGCCAGAGCGCCTTTGACGATCCGGTAGATGATCCAGATAGAAATACCAAGGAGAATGAACCAGCCGATAATAATCGGCGTGGTCACAATGCCAATCACCGTCCAGAGCAGGCCAATCCAGAAGGTGCGGATCTGCCAGCGGAAGTGCTGCTCCACCCAGGTATTGCGAACGTCGTCCAGCTTCACGTAATTGATAATTACACCCACCAGACCGGTAATGCCTCCCACGAAGAAAGACAGTGCCTGAAGGATGTAGACCACCACCGCCAGGTTACGCGCCGGGTCACTGCGGCGGGAAGCGGGATCCGTGTCGGCAGGTATAAACTCCGGTTCAGCCAAGACAACTCTCCTATTGATTGGACAATTGGAGTCTAGCACAGCCTCTAGAGTCGATAATCCCGACCCGGTCAGTGATTATCCGGACGGTAGCCCAGGCGGAAACCGCCCCAATGCTTGCCATTCACATAGATCGGCACCGAGAGATCATGCATGATTTCGCCAGTATCCCGTCGATAGGTCTGCAACAGCATGTTCTCGGTGTGCTGACCACAGCGGATACCCGTGCGATCGTTGAACAGCCGCTTGCTTCGGCTTTTAACCAGATCCACCTTCGGATCTCCGGTTGGTGCGTGTGCGAAATCCCGGTTGTGGGTCGGTACATACCCGTCTGGCGCAGCCGCTATGGCAAAGACAATGGCCTCATGGGCGTTCTTCACCTGTTCCTGAATGGCCGGCAGGTACTGATCAGTAAACTTGTCAAAGCTGCTGGAGTATTTCGGCGGATGCGTGTTCGGGATGGGAGTCCGCGTCTTGTCGAACAGAGCGCTTTCCGAAAGCTTGCCATCCCGTATGGCCTGCTCGAACATCTGGCCAATCTGGTCAGCGCCGGCTTTTGCCTGATCGAAAAAGGGCCGGTGATAACTTGCTTCGCTGTTCAAGGCGAATGAAGCATTGGCTTTTTCTGCCAGTTCCATCAGCGTCGCAGCCTGCTCTGCCAGTGAAGAAACGCTGGTATCACTCTCCGAGATCTGGTCACGCACCGTTTCAATGGCGGAGAACACCTGGGCCAGACTCTGCTCGTTGTTCTGGTCGATCTCGGCAATTCGGGCTACTTGCTGCTGAACCCGGTCCGACTGGGAACTGATCTGGTCCAATCGCTCGCCCACGCTCTCAACCGAGGCGAGTCCTTCCTCGATGCTGCGGGCAAGGTCTTCAATGCGAGACACGATCAACGTGGTATCGGACCGTATTTCTTCCAGCGTTTCAGCCACTTCCCCCGTCGCCTGGGCTGTTCGGCCCGCCAGTTGGCGCACTTCGTCGGCAACCACCGCGAAACCGCGCCCCTGATCACCTGCCCTGGCGGCCTCGATGGCCGCATTGAGAGCAAGCAGGTTGGTCTGTTCAGCGATCCCCTGGATTGTGGTGGTTACGCCCTGGATCTTGTTGGATTTCTCGTTCAGCTCCTGGATCAGGCGCAGATTTTCCCCGGACTGCTGATGCACTGCCCTGACGCTGTCGATGGCGGAGACAAGGGCCTCACGCCCCTCGGTGCTGACCTGTTTGTTCTGCAAAGCCATAGTGGCCGCATCCGTGGCCTGTTCTGAGGACTCCCGGACCGTCTCGGTAATCTGGCCTGCGTAATCGGCCATTTGAGCGGTTTCTTCTACCTGACGATCGAGCCGGAGCTTCAGTTGATCAGCGGCAAAAGAAACCTGGGCCGCCGATATTGCGTTCCTATCGGCGCTTCCAGACAGGGTTTCCACCAACGCGCGTCCGGCCCTGGCATCGGCAAGCAGTTGGTGACACTGCGCATGCAGCGGATGATTGTCAGACAGGGTACCGTCATTGAGAGCCTTGAGGCCCCGTTCAGTTGGCTCCAACACCCGGACAATGAGGAAACCGCCAGCGGCCGCAAGGCCGACGACGAGCCCGATCAAAGTGGACGCAGGTTCCAGACCTAACAAAGGCGCCACCACTGCACAGACGACCGCAAGAACAACGGCAACCGCCAACCCCCATAGAATTGAAGCCCGATCCAGTAAGCCCATAGAAACCTCTTCTTTTTCGTTGCTTCTGCAAACATTTTGTTATTAAAGGCCATTGTGGAGACTAAAGAATTGACATGAGTTTATAACTCATACTTTAGTGTATTTAATATACATATCGGCGGGGAATAGCATTTCTGAAACAAAAAACCGCAAACCCGACTTACTCTGTTACCGAGCAGCCGGGTTTGCGGTGTTCAGATTATTACTTCAATGTTGGCTCAGGCGCCAATCACGCCTCCATCGTCCTTGGTGACGATGACGGTTGCGTCACGGGGGCGCGGATCACTGGAATCTGGCCAGTTGCCATCGGGGTGCTGGATGTTGACGAACATGGTCTTCACATCAGGAGTGGAGACAACGCCGGTAACCTCACAACCTACGGGACCGACGAAGAAGCGCTTGATTTCGCGGGTCTCGGGGTTGGCAGCCAGCATCATGTTGTTCTGGTAGGGCGCTGCATCGGAGCCATCGGTCTGGATCCAGAGGCGACCGTTGTAGTCGAACCACAGGCCATCCGGGCTGTTGAAGATGTTGTCGTCAGTCAGGGATACGATCACCTCGTCATCCACCACGGTTTCCGTACCCTGCTCTTCCGTCCGGCGGGAGTTGTTGGTCAGCGTGAAATATACCTGGCCCGAATTCGGGTCGACAGCCCCCCACTCCGGGCGGTCCATCGGGGTTGCACCGGCGATATCGGCGGCCAGACGGGTGTTCAGAAGAACGTCTGCCTGGTTTTCGAAACCGTCAAACTGGACATCACCCACCTGAGTGCCCTCGGCTGCAGCAACCTTGGCTGCAAAGTCCGCGTCGTCGAGATCCAGTGACAACCAGTCGCCGGAGCCGTCGTCATTGAACCGGGCTACGTACAGAGTACCTTCATCCAACAGATATCCACCGGCGGTGGCGGCGTAGTAGGGCTTCGACGATACGAACTTGTAGATGTACTCAAAACGGGAGTCATCGCCGGAATAGCAAACCACCGGCTCGCCTTCCTTGGCCGGTGCGAAGATGACGCCCTCGTGACCGAAACGGCCCAACGCAGTGCGTTTTTGCGGCTTGCTTTCAGGAGTAAACGGATCGATCTCGACCATATAGCCGTAGGTGTTGGCCTCGTTGCGATAGTCATCCGCAGCGGTTGCGCCGATCGTGCTCACGTTGAATCGAACGTACTGGTCCGCGGCGCTATCCGCCAGTTCCCAATCATATCGGCTGGAACTGCCTACACCATGGCGGGTCTGCTCACGTGGCTGCGTGGCATCGCCATTGGCGAAGTAGCCGTGCCAGTTTTCTTCTGCAGCGAGGTAAGTTCCCCAGGGCGTCGGACCCATAGCACAGTTGTTGAGAGTGCCGCGGGTCTCGGTGGCATCCGGGCTGTACTTGGTGATCAGCTTGCTGTAGCCACGAACCGGGCCACGGATATCCATTTCGGTGTTACCCGTAATACGACGGTTGAACGGGCTGCCAAACACGATGTCCCACTTGCCATTGGTGTCGCGTTTAATGTGAACGACAGAAACACCGTGTGCTGCGATTTCCTTGCGCACTTCGTCCGCAGGGCGCATATCGTTTACATAGGTTGCGCCGTTGGCATGCAGGGCACCCTGGTTGATGTACTCGTGGTTCATCACGAGCAGACCTTCACTGGAGCTGTTGCCGCCCGCTTTCAGATCGATTGGGAAGAAATGCACACCGTCATGATGCATACCCATCTGCTGTTCCTGCTCGGCGCCGGTATTGGTGCCATCCGGCTTGTAGGCAGGGTAAGACCCTGTAATGGGCGTGCCCCAAGGCAGGAACGCTTCGGAAGAGTAGCCCTCTGGAACCACCACTTCGTTAGCCGTTGAAGTCGGTACCGCCCTGAAGCCGATATCGGTGCTGGAAACATTGCTGCTGGTGGTGCTGTCATTGCTGTCGCTGCCACAACCGGCGAGCCCCAGCCCCATAACGCTGGCAAGCGCCGCGCCAACGCTGCCTTTCATCACCGTGCGTCGCTGCATGCGTGCAGACAGGACCTGGTGGAAGGGGGTGTTTTCAGTGTGGTTGACTACCGGCTCGTAGTTGGGATCCAGGTAATTGGGATCAAGGTCGTGCTTAGCCATGTTATTGCCTCTCTCAAAGAACAGCGGGTCAATGTTGTTGAGAGGCCAGTTTCGGCGGGAAATATGACAGTAAACGGAAGTTAAAAAGACAAATTCGTTAACATTGGTTTACAAGCGCTCGAACCGGGGTACCGAGAGCCTGTAAATAAATCTGTGTAACTGCCCACCCCATTACAGGTGGCCGTCCAGGCGGTCACCGAATTCGATAATAAAGCGATTCAATGCCGGCTTCC
>LUMD01001626.1_pt1 | contig 10290 bp, 13 predicted proteins | sample 729651 | NCBI WGS metagenome assembly LUMD01 (sample SAMN03860272, study PRJNA289734) | marine metagenome | biome: seawater column; feature: ocean; material: water; isolation source: Red Sea water column Station 34 - depth 258m | place: Saudi Arabia: Red Sea | collected 2011-10-15 | depth 258 m | reverse complement strand
ATATCCCAACGACGACCGGCACTACTCCCCCCACGTGACGATTGGGAGAATTCGCTACCCTCAAAAAGTGACTCCCGATGTAGCCAATTTCCTGAGGGCCGACTACGCCCCCGTTGAGACTCTTGTTACGAAAGTTCGCTTTTACCGGAGCGATACGCTCCCGAGCGGAGCCGTCTATTCACTGCTGGGGACTCACCAGCTTGCCCCGAAATAGCGGCATTCGGGGCGGAATCATCGGCGAATGAACGGAGACCGTTCATAATCTCTTCCGTTATCAATAAATTCACGTTGTCAAATCAGGAGGTTCACGAGCGTATCGTTGACACCGCACCGCTTCAGCTGACGTGGACTGAAAAAGGAGATCTGTTCGAATGAGCACCAAAGAAGAAAGTAAGAAAAACAAAGCGCTTGATCTCGCCGTTGGGCAGATCGATAAGCAGTTCGGGAAGGGTTCCATCATGCGCCTCGGCGAAGATAGCGTTGTCGCCGGCCTTGAAGGGATTCCCACCGGGGCCATTTCCCTCGATTCGGCGCTCGGGATCGGCGGCGTGCCGAGGGGAAGGATAACAGAAATTTACGGGCCTGAGGCGTCGGGAAAGACCACCCTGGCCCGATCTTCTCGTCTCTCAGCCCGATACGGGCGAGCAGGCACTCGAGATCTGCGACACGCTTGTCCGGAGCGGTGCGGTGGACGTGGTGATCATCGACTCGGTGGCGGCGCTCGTCCCCCGCGTGGAACTGGAAGGTGAGATGGGCGACAGCTATGTGGGACTTCAGGCGAGGCTCATGTCCCAGGCGCTCCGAAAGCTGACGGGGACTGTCTCCAAGTCCAACACCGCGGTCATCTTTATCAATCAGATTCGTGAAAAGATCGGCGTCATGTTCGGCAATCCCGAGACGACCCCCGGCGGTCGAGCCCTCAAGTTCTACACTTCCGTGCGGCTGGACATCCGCCGCATCGGCGCCATCAAAGAGGGCGACACTTCCGTCGGAAATCGGGTTCGAGTAAAGGTGGTGAAAAACAAATGTGCGCCGCCGTTCAGGCAGTCCGAATTCGACATCATGTACGGCGAAGGGATTTCCTACGAAGGCGACCTTCTCGACCTTGCCGTCACCGCCAACGTGGTGGAAAAGTCCGGGGCGTGGTACTCCTACGGCGATGATCGGATTGGACAGGGGAGAGAAAATGCCAAGGCTTACCTCAAGGAGTACAGTGACACTCGTGAAAAAATCGAGCATGAGGTGAAAGGATTCTTGGGAATTAACGGGGAAGAGGCGCCGGCAGACGATGGAGACAAAACCGATTAGTGCCTGAGATCACGGCCATTAAGGTCAACGTGAAGCGGCCCGACAGGCGGTCGGTCTACGTGGATGGCGAATTTGCCTTCAGTGTATCTGAAGGCATTTTTTTTCAGCGCGATTTTCGTGAGGGCAAAGAGATTTCTGAAACTGAGATTTCCGAGCTCAAGGACGAAGATGAATTTGAGAAAGCGAAACTGGCTGCCGTCAATCTCCTCAGTTACCGTCCCCGGAGCGTCCGCGAAATCACTGACCGGTTGAAGAGAAAGGGGTGGAGTGACAAGATCGCCGAAAAGGCCACAGATCTGCTTCTGAAAAAAGGGTATCTCAACGATGCGGAGTTCGCCGCCGTCTTTGCCCGGGAGAAGGTGAAGAACAAATGTCTCGGCCCCGTCGCCCTAAAGAGCGAGCTGTTCCAGACAGGGGTGGCACAACCGATCATAGATGAGACGGTTGAATCAATCTACAAGGATTTCCCGCCGGAAGAATTGATATGCCGTCTGCTGAAAAAACGGGGTATCGGTTCAGGCGGAACGGTGAACGGCAAGGAGAAACAGCGGCTCATCAACTTTCTCAGGCGGAAGGGGTTCACTTGGAGTCAGATGGAGCAGTCCATCCGCGGACTGAAGATCCACTAATGGTGTACGGATAATTCTCGAACTTTCTCCGGAAAGCGATGACACCGCCTTCACAGTTTCTCACCTCGCTCCGTCGGTGTAAATTACTCGATTCTATCGCCCGCGGGCATCGACCATGAAAGCATCAGAAATTAGAAATCGGTTCTTCGAATTCTTCGGTGAGCAGGGGCACTCCCGTGTCCGCAGCGCTTCACTGATCCCTGTGGACGATCCCACACTTCTGTTCATCAATGCCGGGATGAATCAGTTCAAAGGGATATTTCTCGAGAAGGAACAGCCCAAGCATCTTCGCGTCATGAACAGTCAGAAATGCATCCGTGTCAGCGGCAAGCACAACGACCTGGAAGAGGTGGGATACGACACATACCACCACACATTCTTCGAGATGCTCGGAAACTGGTCATTCGGCGATTACTACAAGGCCGAAGCCATCGAATGGGCGTGGGAGCTGTTCACCGACGTCCTTGGGCTGGAAAAGGATCGCCTCTGGGCGACGGTCTATGAAGATGACGATGAAGCCGATGAACTGTGGAAAGAGGTGACAGACATCACCCCGGAACGTGTACTTCGCTTCGGAAAGAAGGACAACTTCTGGGAGATGGGAGAGACAGGGCCTTGCGGTCCCTGTTCGGAGATTCACTACTTTGTCGGTGATGACGCTTCCGCCCAGAGCGCCGATGGGGTCAACACCTCTGACCAGTACTGGGAACTGTGGAATCTCGTTTTTATCCAGAACAACCGTCTGAGCGATGGAACACTGGAAGACCTGCCGAAGAAGCACGTAGACACCGGCGCGGGACTTGAGCGAATTGCGGCGGTGATGCAGGGGAAGTCGAGCAATTACGATACTGACCTGTTCAGTCCAATTATAGCCGCGCAGGAGAAAGTATTGTCCGTTCCCTATGAAGAAAACCTCGTGGCGCATCGAGCAATTGCTGACCACGTTCGGATGCTCACCTTTTCCATTGCCGACGGCGTCCTTCCCTCAAATGAGGGGCGGGGTTATGTCGCCCGGCGAATCCTGCGGCGGGCCGCTCGGTTTGGGAGGAGCATGGGGAGAGAGGAGCCGTTCCTTGCCGGGCTTGTCGATTCGGTGGTGGAACTGATGGGCGACGCCTATCCGGAGGTGAGCGATAAGCAGGCGCACGTGAAGAATGTGATCGAGGCCGAGGAGGAGAGCTTTAACGAAACGCTCGACCGCGGACTGGAGCAGTTTGAACGGATCGTCGCCGAGCTCGAAGGAAAGACCATTCCGGGCGACTCGGCCTTTAAGCTGTACGACACTTTCGGTTTTCCTCTGGACCTGACGGTTCAGATGGCCCGGGAACGACAGCTTGATGTGGACACTGATGGGTTCGATGCGGCGATGGCGCATCAGCGAGAAAAGGGGCGGAGCGAAGGGAAATTCAAGATGGACGTTTCAGAGCTTCACTGGACCACTCTCTCTGACGGCGACGATTCGCAGTTCGTCGGCTATGAGGAATCGAAGACCGAAGCGTCAGTCCGGCGGTTTCATGCTGATGATGACCGAGTTGTTGTTGTGCTGGACAAGACCCCTTTCTATGGAGAGCAAGGGGGACAGGTGGGAGACACAGGAACGATCTCCGGAGACGGTTTTGAAATCGCCGTCACAAACACTGTGAAAGAAGGGGAGAGTCATCTGCACATCGGTGAATGGCGTGAAGGCGACACGATTGCTTTACCGCAAGTCACTGCCTCAATCGACAAAAATCGACGGGGAAAAATCAGGAAAAATCACACCGCCACCCATCTCCTCCACAAGGCACTGAAGGAGGTCCTTGGAGATCATGTGCAGCAGGCAGGATCGCTGGTCCATCCCGATTATCTCCGGTTCGACCTGACACACTACCAGAAGATCCGTCCGGACGAGTTGAGAGCGATTGAGAAAATGGTGAATGAACAGATACTCCTGAACACCGAGTTGGACATAACTGTCAAGAGCTTCGATGACGCCAAGAAGGAAGGGGCGGAGGCGATTTTTGAGGAGAAGTACGGGGATGAGGTGAGGGTGATCACCATTGACGGCTTCTCAAAAGAGCTGTGCGGCGGCACGCACGTTGACCGAACCGGCGACATCGGTTTCTTCAAGATCACCGAGGAATCGGCTCTCGCCGCCGGTGTTCGCCGGATCGTAGCGGTGACCGGTCAGTGCGCTGTCGATTACGTCGCCGACCGTTTTGAGGCCGTGGACGCGGTCAGGTCACTTCTCAACTGCAGTGATGCTGAGATAGCTGAGAGGGTTGAGGCGCTGATTGATCAGAGGAAAAAGATTGAGAAAGAGCTGAAGCAGCGCCGAACGTCGGACAGTGGGGACGAACTGACATCCATCATCGGTGCAGCTCGGGAGATTGGCGGAGTCACTGTTGCCATAGATCAGATTCAAGCTTCTGATGGAGAGGAGCTGAAACTGATGGGCGATCGTCTCCGGGAAAAGCTGAAGTCCGGCGTGGGAGTCCTCGGCGCCGTCATTAATGACAAGCCTTCTATCGTTTGTGTGGTGACCGATGACCTTGTAGCCGAGAGGACGAAGGCGAACGACCTCGTGAAAACAATCGGGAGCGAACTGGGAGGAGGCGGAGGGGGTAAAGCACATCTTGCCATCGCCGGAGGGAAAGATCCGGCGAAGCTCACTGAAGCGCTGGATAAGGCCGGGGAGATTATCGCTGAAAAACTTAAGGGAGATTCATGATGTCCAGAACCATTATTAGAACCGATTCCGCGCCACACGCTGTGGGGACTTACAGTCAGGGAACGGCCATCGATAATATGATATCGACGGCATCCTCACTGCCGACGGCTCATCTCTCCAGAGCGCTCTGAAGCTGACGGTGTTTCTCACTGATCTGTCGAGGTTCGCCGAGCTAAATGAAGTCTTCCTCGAATTCTTCACGGAAGATCCTCCCGCGCGATCAGCTCTGGAGGTGTCGAAACTTCCCCTCGGCGCGGATGTGGAGATTGAGTGTATCGCTCTGAAAGAGGCCGAATGAGGATTCTCTTTATCGTCAACCCCACCGCCGGCAGAGGAACGGCTGCCAAGAAGCTCCCCAAGCTCGAGAAGCTCCTGGAATCGAAGGGGGTAGATCATCAGCTTCTCCAGACAACCGGTCCCGGCGATGCACAGCAATTTGCTCAGGAGAGGCGGAATGACTTTGATCTTGTAACAGTTTTTGGCGGCGACGGCACCATGAACGAGGTGCTGAACGGCCTTGTCGGCGGAAGTACTCCCATGGCGGTGATGCCCATCGGGACAGGGAACGATTTTGTCAGGAGCGCCCGCCTCCCCATGAAACTCGAACCTGCCCTCGACAACCTTCTCAACGGGAAGCCGAGAATCTGTGATCTCGGCATTTTCAATGGAGAGCGCCATTTCATCAATGTCGTCGGGATCGGTTTTGACGCCTACGCCAACATGCAGAGCAGAAAGATTAAGCGTCTGAAAGGGACTGCCGTTTACGTTGTTGCCGTTTTCAAAACTTTGCGGCAGTGGAGCGCCGTGCCGATGAAAATTGAGATGGATGACAATGAGATCGATGATCACTCTTACCTCACCTGTATCGCCAACGGCTGGTCGGTGGGGGGAGGGTTGAGCCTCGCGCCCGACGCCCATCTGCAGGATGGGCTCTTCGACGTCTGTCACGTCGCCGACATAAGTTCAGGAAAGATCGTCTGGAACTTTCCGAAACTGACGAACGGAAAGGTGAACGACCTTGAGGAGGTGACCATCCGCCGATCGAAAAAAGTTCGTATCAGCAGTGAGGAACCGCTCCCCATGCATATGGACGGTGAGATCATCGATGGGGAGAACAAAGTTTTTGAAGTGGAGATCATTCCCGACGGCTTCACCATCTGGGACGGGGGAGCGGGGCAACCATCGTGAAAACAGTGGCGTTACTGCCGATGGTTGTTGCGGCGCAGCTTTATTCCCAAGACTCCACAGCGGTGAAAACCCCTAGGAAGGTGCTCACCTATTCAATCGTTCCGGGAGGCGGGCAGCTGTATAACGGCAAACCGCTGAAAGCGGCGATGATGATGGGGGCGCAAATCTGGATGCTCTACCAGTTTTCCAGCAATCGTTCGCAATACAACGGCTGGGAGAGCGGAGACCCCAATCCGAGGGAACAGTACCGTGACAACAGGAACAAGTATGCGTGGTACAGCGCTTTCGTCTATATCTATAATCTCGCCGATGCGCTGGTGGATAGCCACCTCGCCGGATTCGATGAAAAGGATGAATCAGAGGCTGACGACAAAACTGAAAAAAAGGGGACCGAAGATGGTTGAGCAGAGAGAAACGTGGGCTTCCAGAATGGGCTTTATTCTGGCGGGGGCAGGATCAGCCATCGGTCTGGGGAACATCTGGCGGTTCCCAACGGAAGCGGGGCAGAACGGCGGGGCGGCATTTGTCTTGATTTACCTTGCGGCTGTTGTCTTGATCTGTCTCAGCGTCATGATTGCTGAGCTTGCCCTTGGCAGGCACACGAAACAGAATCCTGTTGGTGTATACAAGACGCTCGCTCCGAAAAGCGGATGGAAATACTTGGGAATGCTCGGCGTCCTGACAGGATGGGGAATATCTTCCTTCTACAGTGTCGTGGCCGGCTGGACGCTCGGCTACATTTTCCGGACTGCGTCCGGATTCTTTTCCGGTATGAAACCCGAACAGATCTCAGGAGCGTTTGAAACTTTTGTCGCAAATCCAACTTCGGCCATCGGACTCCACCTCATTTTCATGGGGATCACCATGGCCATCCTTTTCGGTGGTGTGAAGAGAGGGATCGAAAAATGGTCGAAGATCCTTATGCCAATGATGCTCACCATCCTCGTTCTTCTTGTGGTGAGGTCTCTTACGCTTCCCGGCGCCGGCGAGGGGCTGGCGTTCCTTTTCCAACCGGACTGGGGCGCGCTGACGGGACGGAGCGTTATCGCCGCCGTGGGACAGGCTTTCTTCTCCCTCAGTCTGGGAATGGGGACTATGATCGTCTACGGCAGCTACCTCTCAAAGAAGGAAAACCTTGTCACTTCCGCTTCATGGGTCGCCTCCCTCGATACCGTCATTGCGATGATGGCCGGGCTTGCCATATTTCCGGCGTTGTTCAGTTTCGGCCTCGAGCCGACAATGGGTGCGGGACTGATCTTTGTGGTCTTGCCCAATATTTTCAATGAAATGTTTCTCGGCACACTTTTCGGCACAGGCTTTTTTCTCCTCTTGGGAATTGCCGCGGTGACGTCACTCATCTCAATTGTGGAGGTGCCGGCGGCCTTCTTCATTGATGAATTCAAATGGACGAGAAAGAAAGCGGTCACCGTCGCTGGCATTGGTGCCTTTGCAGCGGGGATTCCTGCAGCGCTGAGTTTGGGTGCGGTTGATTGGCTGTCGAACCTCGTCTCCATCGAAGGCCGGAACTACGGCTTCCTCGATTTTATGAACCTCCTGTTCGGCCAGTACTCACTGATGATCGGATCATTGGGAGTAGCGATTTTTGCGGGGTGGAAGTGGGGCGCGAAACGCATTGTAGGGGAAATCACTTCTGGATTTGAATCGTTCAAATACGGAAATGTATATGCGTTCTTCATCAGGTTTGTGGCGCCTGCTGCCCTCGGCACGCTCCTTGTCTATCTCCTGTTCAATCCCAATGCATTTGCCTGAGAGGTCGACGGGAGAGTGAGAAGGTAATGTTATGCTGTTAGCCCGATGGATACGGACCGATTCTTCGCTCTATGGGAGATTGAGCGCCGCAGCCTCCTCTCTGGACGGCGTCTTCGTTGTGAAGCCGGTCCTGCTCCTGGTGATCTGGACCATGACTACGGCGGGGCTCAGTGCTTTTCAAGGGGCAAGCATTCCGGAATTCTACTGGAATACGACCACGAACTGGTTCTCAATCGCCCTCTTCACGGGCGTTTCTGTTCTTGCCGGCTCGGCCGCCATTCAAGGCAATGGAACCAACTCCGATAAAACCGTACTCGTGCTCCTGTTAATCGGCTTGACTCTTGCTCTTCCGGCGGTGTGGATGGTCACTTCGATAGGGGGCGACAGAAACAGATTCTTTTTTATCGGAGGGTGGATTTCTCTCTTCTACGTCTCGTGGCGAATGTATCTTGCCCATAAGGGGAAACTGAAGCCTGAGGAGTGGACGAAGATGATTGCTTTCTCAGTTCTTCCCTCTGTCTCTCTTTTCATGATTGGATGGCATCTCGGCGGCGGCGGAGTCTTGAGCGGTCTACGCGCGTCTGCACCGTACGTCTGCGGTTTCGTCGCCGTTACACTGTTCGCGCCGCTCTCGGAAAAAGCGATGACGATGAATCACCGCGACTTTATGGAAAAGACAATTCCTATGAGCGGAATAAGTCTTCTCTTACTCTCTATCGCCACAGTTCTGGGATACTTCATCGGTGATCCCGTCGTCAGCACCGCAGGCGCCATAGTGGTTCCGTTCTATGCTGTGGCCCTCCTCTTCCCGCGGGCCGAGCATGTTATCCGTGCTTTTCGCTACCCTTTGATGATTCTCGCAATCTTCGTGGGGGTTCGGTATCCCTGGCTCTTGTTTGCCATGTTTATGAACTTTACGTTTGTCAGGTGGTACAACTATTTCAGGTTTGGGAAAGTGACCCCAACGCTGAAGGTCGTCGATGATTGAGATTAAGCCGAACAAGTGCGACTTCTGTGGATGCTGTGTTGGCATCTGCCCTGTAGACTGCATCAACCTTAAAGAGGCCGATATCGGCATCGATTATAACGTCTGTATCGACTGCAAGCTTTGCCTGTACATTTGTCCCATCGAGGTGTTTGAGGATGTGGAGACAGCAGAAGTTTGATCTGATTGTAGTTGGCGGCGGTCCCGCAGGGTCTACTGCTGCACGCTTTGCTGCCATGGGCGGCATCAAGGTGCTGCTTCTTGAGAAGGATCGCGACATCGGTGTTCCTGTCCGCTGTGGCGAAGCCGCCAGCGATGAAGGTCTACGAATCTTTGTGGAGCCCGATCCGCGGTGGATAAAGTCCGTCATCAACAAGCTGCGGCTCATTTCGCCGAGCGAGCACACCATCGATATCGAGCTGAAGCAGACGGGATACATTCTTGACAGGCGAATTTTCGATTACGATCTGGCGCAGTACGCCGCTGATGAGGGCGCTCAGATTGTCTGCAAGGCGTACGTGGATGGACTCCTCTTCAAGGATGACAGAGTGGCGGGCGTCACCGGCGAATACCTGTTATATGTCGAAGGAGTGGGCGCCGGGCGGTTATCTATGGATTTTCCCAAAGGGGCCCAACGCCGCCAACGTCGGTCTCGGCGTATCGGGCAAGTATAGCCGCTTCCGTTCGGCTCAACGTTATCTCGACGATTTTCTCCAAAAGACCTTTCCAGACGGCTCGGTGGTCAGCTCGACTGTGGGCGGTGTGCCGTGCGACAAGACGCTGAAGAAAATTGTGGCGGAGGGATTGATGCTCGCCGGGGATGCGGCGCATATGGTCAACCCCATGACGGGGGGCGGAATCGTCCCCGGAATGCGCGGCGGCATGCTGGCAGGGGAGACCGCTGTTGAAGCGATCAAGGCCGGCGACACCTCCGACAAGTTCCTGAACCGCTACGCCAAGGCGTGGCACAAGATCGGCGGGAAGAATCACGAGCGGTTCTACTCCATCAAAGAGACCGTCAGCAAACTTACCGATGAAGAGCTCGACTCCATCGCCGGCGCCGTCGCGAAGATCCCGCCTGAGGAGCGGTCCATCGCCAAGGTCTTCCGAAAAGCGGTCTTCAAAAAACCGTCCCTTGTGATGGATGTCATGAAGGTGTTCGCGGGCGTTTGATGGAGCTCGCGGATCTCCTCCGAAGACTAGACCTCCACACCTTTATCGCCTTCGATTTCGTTCAGGATTTCCCTATCGTCGCCCACAATCTTCCGTTCGACCTCGCCTTCCTCTCTAACCTGAAACAGACCCATCTTGAAGGTGATGTTGAGAACGAGGGCTACGACACCGTTCCGTTGGCTCAGGCGCTGCTCTTTTTTCTCCCGAACCATCAAAAGAAACAAGAATATTTGGTAACTGTGTAAAATGATAATTAAAAACTCCCTGCTGGAATACAACAGGGAGCTGTCGATGTAGGCTTCTCAGCCTGTTACTTGGTCCACGTCATGGGACACCTCCGCTTATATTGTGACTTTCAAATACATAGTAACCTCGTTGTGTTTATTAAAGTTTAATCGTTAATCGGAAAATGGAAGCATCTCTACGATTACGCAGAGTACTTTTTTGATGTGGGCTTCGCAGCCTGCTTTGGAGGACTTCTCATTGTTTACCTCTGTATTTGAAAATTAAAAATCTTTTATGCCAAA
>LUMD01001188.1_pt1 | contig 10310 bp, 6 predicted proteins | sample 729651 | NCBI WGS metagenome assembly LUMD01 (sample SAMN03860272, study PRJNA289734) | marine metagenome | biome: seawater column; feature: ocean; material: water; isolation source: Red Sea water column Station 34 - depth 258m | place: Saudi Arabia: Red Sea | collected 2011-10-15 | depth 258 m | reverse complement strand
CTCGGAAGCCTTGAGAGTTCGCATTACTCTAATCGGGTCTACGTCTACCCCGGCGCGAACACAGCATCGGACGACTGGCCAGCCGAGCCGGGGGTCTATCCGAATCCCTATCGCGGTCAGGCGGTGTGGGAAGGGTACGGCAGCAGGGAGCGGATGATCTGGTTCACCAACCTCCCGAAGATGGCGGAGATACGCATATTTACTCTCGCCGGCGACCTTGTGGATGTACTCCAGCACGATTCACCCACCTACGCCGGCGCGGACATTGAAAACATTGACCAGTACAAATCACCAACCTTTGGAGGCGGAGAGCATGCGTGGGATCTGATCACTCAGCACGATCAGGCCCTCGCCTCTGGACTCTACCTCTTTACAGTGGAAAATCAGGATGAGAAAAGTTCTTCTTTTGGTAAAATCAAGGAAGGCAAATTCCTGATTATCAAATAACAGACAACAAAGGAGTAAACAATGACCAAAGCGATTAGGTCAATGTCCCGATGGACCCTAATGCTGCTACTGCCTTTTTCAGTGACAGCCCAGACGTCTATTGCGGACATTCAGAAGACCAGCGACGCTTCAGGCGATTCTCCCAAGGACGGCGAAACAGTAACAATCACCGGGATTGTGACAGCCGAATTCTGGGGAAGCTACAAGAAGCGGACGTTCTTTGTTCAGGACGCCGACTCGGCATGGAGCGGCATCATGGTCTACAACAACGACGGCTGGGACACCTTCTCCATTACTGCAGAAGATGGCTCTACGACCAATTCCCTCGCTCGAGGAGACAGTGTCACCGTCACCGGAACGGTGGACGAGTATTACGGCAAGACTGAGATTGTAGACGTCACTGCCGTGACCATCCTCAGTTCCGGCCACGATATTGAACCGATCGATGTAACGGCCTCGGCCATCAACACAGGCTCGGTCACAGCAGAGATGTACGAAGGCGTTCTTGTGCGCGTTTCGGCTGTCGTCGTCGATTCGGCCGATCTCGGCTACGGCGAGTGGTCCATGGCTGACACGTCGGGAACCGTCAGAGCTGACGATCTCATGGCACACTACTTTACACCTTCCGACGGCGACAGTCTGGAAGAGGTCGTGGGTGTCCTGGACTACAGCTACGACAACTTCAAGATCCTTCCCCGCCTCGCCAATGACGTGGTGGAGCTCGGTACTACGCGGATTCAGCGAATTCAGCAAGTGCTGTACAGTGATCTCATCGATGCGGGCACGGATGAAGAGTCGGACTTTTCATACATGTATATGGACACCGTCACCATCGAAGGGATTGTAACAATGCCGACGGGGCTGAGCTATGCCGGCGCCGGCGTCAAGTTCATCTATCAGGATGTGAACGGCGGTCCCTGGAGCGCCATCCTCTCATACGATCCAGACAGCACCGCTTTCCCTGTGCTGTACGAAGGCGATCACGTCCGGGCGACGGGATACGTCTATGAGTATTCCACCGGCCCAGCGAACATGACGGAGCTGTTCATTACAGAGCCGATCGAAATCGTCGATACGGGCCTCGACACACCACCCGTTGAGGTGGTGAGCACCGGCGACCTCAGATGGCCCACAGAGGCCGAACAGTGGGGTACCGTCATGGTCCGCGTGAAGGAAGCGACAGTGACCGCCAATGACCTTCCCTACGGCGAGTGGGCAGTGGACGACGGCACCGGTTCTGTCAACATTGATGACGATTCGGGTGAAATCTCCGATTGGCAGGAAGAGAACGGAAGACCGCCGGTGGGTACTTTAGTGGACTCCATCCAAGGGTGGGTCTACCACCACTACGGCAGCTACGGCGATTCAACGGCGTACAAGCTGGAGCCGCTCTATCCTAAGGATATTGTCATCAGCGGTGGCCCGCCTGTCATCAAGGACTACAGCCGGTCACCCTGTGTGCCGAAACCGGATTCATCGGTGGTTGTAACTGTCACCATCAGTGACAACTCGGCTATCGCCTCGGCGGAACTGTATTACGCTGTGGACGCCGGCTCGTATCAGTCGGTGGCCATGACGAACACGTCCGGAACCACCTACACCGGCACCATCCCCGCCACCAGTACTGACGGCGCGAGGGTTCACTACTACGTAAAGGCGACGGACGACGGCGACGGCCAGAACTCGGCCATGTCAGCCACCCTCCCCAGTGACACGGATGTACAGCAGTACAGCTACGTTACCAAGACGGGCAACCTCACCATTTATGACGTTCAGTACACCAAATGGTCCGGCGGCGATTCTCCATTCGCCGGCTGTGAAGTGACCGTTAACGGTATTGTCACAGCGGATACCGCTCAGAACAACGCCGGATACGGCGCTTACGCCATGCAGGCGACGAGTGCACCGTGGAACGGGATCATCTTCAACTACGACGGTACCGAAGTGATGAGCCGCGGCGACAGCATCAGCGTCAAAGGGACGGTGGAGGAGTACAACGCCTCCTGGCACTTCAAGTACGACAACAACACCATGATCGAAGCGACTGATGTGACAAAGATCGCCACAGGAAAAAGCATCACGTCGCTCCTCGTTAAGAGCGCCGATCTTTCGCAGGACGCCGATGAAGTCGAGTCCTACGAAGGTGTGGTCGTTACCGTGGAAGATCCCATGGTGGTCTCCATCAACCAGTACGACTGGTCCATATGGGATGAGACGGAAGGTCTCTGCCTCATGGATGACGATATGGCGACACCGGCGGGCGACGCCGAACTGGAAGCGCTGCAGCAGTTCGAACAGGTGGACTACGTGACAGGCGTCTTCAACTTCAGTTTCGGAACCTACAAAATCCAGGTGAGAGATGAAGTTGATCTTGGCGTGGTTACGGCTGGCGTTGAAAAGGACATTACGCCTTACACCTACAGGCTGTACCAGAACTACCCCAACCCGTTCAACCCATCCACGCGGATACGGTTCGAGATTGCGGAACGGCAGCAGGTGGATGTTGTGATCTATGACATCCGCGGCTTCAAGGTCCGGACTCTTTCAAAAGAGACACTCGATGCCGGTCTTCATGTGATGAACTGGGACGGCACGGACGATCACGGTCAGCTCGTAAGCTCAGGTGTTTACATGTATCGTGTGAAGGCCGGCGAATTCATCGATCATAAAAAGATGACGCTGGTCAGATAGAGCAACTGTGTGGGGCTCCCCCCGATGAATCGGGGCGGGGCCCCGCATCTGCTTTATAACTTGAAAAACCGCTCGCCGATTCTTGCAATCGCGGCTCTTTTGCTGAGTTGCGATCTCTGGGAGTACGCCGATCCGTCGGCGCCCATAGCGAACCGCGCGCCTGAAACATACCTCACTCTGGCGGCGGCAGAGACCCTCTACGCCCGAATCGAATCGGTTCAGGAAAAGACCGACCCCGTCACCGGCGAGAGTTATCTCGATACATCGTGGATCTATGCGGTGGACGAAGAGCCGGACCCGGACTATCTCTGGGACACCCTGGGCAACGCCTTCACCACCATCACCACAAGCAAGCAGCGCCTCAACTGGTGGGGCGAAGATTCGGACGGCCATGTGGCGGGGTACCGGTACAGATGGAATGTGGACGACGGCTGGACTTTCACCACCAAAGAGTCTGGCCTCTTTTTCCTTCCCCTCAGGACGGAGATGGACGTATTCACTTTTCAGGTGGCGGCGGTGGACAACGACAGCCTCGTCGACTCCACGGCGGCGAAAGTGGTGATTCCCGTCCGGAACTCAGCGCCGAAGATCGGATTCCGGTACAGGAGCAACCCGCTGGTGAACGATCCCGGCGACACAAACTTCACCTTCCCGACGCGGACGTTTGTCTGGGACATCGAGGACGAAGACGGCATTGAGACAGTCCCCGATATCTTCTACGCGGTGGACGACACCTGCGCCACCTGCTGGCATCGGCTGGACGCGGCGCTGAACTCGAGCGTCACCGTCACCGGACTTGAACCGGGGCCACACACATTCTATGCAAAGGCTCGGGACATCGCCGGCGCCCAGAGTAACGTCATCCAGTTTCCCGATCCGGACGATCTCACCACTGCCAACAACTGGGTTGTGATGCCCGTCACCGGCAAGACGCTCCTCGTGGATGATTTCCCTCAGGATCGGTACAACCGGGCCCAGAAATGGTACAGGAGCATCCTCGACACACTAGCGGAGAACGGCGATTATTCAGTCTGGGAGATCGGCAATAAGCTCCCCTACTCCAACGCCGACATTAACGCGAACCTGAACTATTTTGACAACATTCTCTGGTACACCGCCTACACCGGGCCGGAGACCTACAGCGAGGCCGGGGCGAACATTGCGAACTTCCTCGCCAACGGCGGCAACCTCTTTTTGAACACGGCGGAGCTTAAGGACACGTCCCTCGCATGGTTCCCCATCGATTCCACTTTCACGCTCAATCCTGCCGGGCGGCTGCTGAAAGGGACGGAACTCCATTCCCAGTTGGCTCCTTCGCTCGACCTCTCCCTCTCCAAACTGATCGCCATCCGCGTCCGCGGTTTCGAGACAGACACCACAGCTTCACCCTATGCCAAAAGCCTCTACCGGCTTCAGGAGCCGGGAGAGTCAGACAGCTGGCTCGGCACCCCCAACGTCTGCGCCATGAATCGGTTCAGGGTCAATTCCACCACCCTCTCTGGGAAGGCCGTTTTCATGACGCTGCCGCTCCACAACGGTTCGGAGCCGCTCATGGAAGGGACAGGCTCGGCGGCGAAGTTCATCAGTTATCTCTGGCGGGAGGAGTTCGGCCAATGAAACGGCTGATGACTCTGATGTTTCTGGCGGCGCTTCCGCTCTCGGGGCAGGAGAAAGGGACCGTTACCGGAAGGCTGACTGACGGCGAAACGAGAGAGCCCCTCCCCGGCGCCAACGTGATGGTGAAAGGAACCTACTACGGCGCTGCCTCGGATGCTGACGGCTTCTACCGCATCAGTGACGTTTCGGCCGGAAGCTACGATATGGAAGTTTCCATGATCGGCTACAAGGTGATCTTGAGAACGGGCGTGAAAGTGGAAGCGGAGCAGACAACCACCGTCAATTTTGAGCTGGAGCAGACGGTCCTCGCTTTAGGCGAAGAGGTGGTGGTGCTGGGGAAGAAACCGCTCTTTGACGTGGACGAGACCGCCTCGATCACCAAGCTCTCCAGCGATGATCTCGAAGACAGGATTGTCAACAGTGTGGAGGACATTCTCGCCGAGCAGGTGGGCGTTACGAAGGTGAACAACGAAATTCACATTCGGGGCGGGCGGATTGATGAAAGTCTTTACGTCATCGATGGGCTCTCTATTAAGGACCCCCTCTCCGGCTATTCAGGAAACCTCTTCGTCAATTCGGAGAGTATCCAAGATCTGGAGATCATCACCGGCGGCTACAACGCCGAGTACGGACAGGCCATGTCCGGCGTCATCAACATCCGGTTGAAGGAGGGACGGGACAAGTTTGAAGGGAGCGTGAAATACCTCAGCGATCACTGGGGAGCGGCTTCCGGCGCCTTCGACCACTTCAACAGCGACAGGCTGGAATGGACCTTCCGGGCAAGTTCTCCTTTTTCGCAAACGCCTACGGAAAGATCACCGATTCCCACCTCCCGACGGCCGTGCGGCTCTATCCCCACCGGAACTGGCGACCGCCGGCGGGACTGTCCGGAAAAAGTGCGGACAACCTGCTGGGCAAACTGGCTCCGCGCGAGAACAACGACTGGCACGCCCTCTACAAGCTGTCATGGCAGCCGGACGAGCTGAAGAAGCTGTCCGCCTCCTACGACATTTCACTGAACATCAATCAGGGCTTCTTCATGCCGAGAGCCTTCTCCACCACATACTTCCCCTACGCCTACAGCCAGATCCTTGACAACTACAACACCATTACCAGAGAATCGCGTCTGGCAAAGATCAACTGGACCCACACCCTCAGCTCCCGGAGCTTTTACGAACTGACGGTCGGTCAATTCCTCACCATGGAGCACAGCGCCGTTCAGGACCTCCACTGGAACGACTACCGGGAGCGCCTCGACATCGAGCCTGTAAACTACATCATCCGTGACAGGGACGGGAACGTCCGCATCACCTACGGCGACGAGTTCTACGATACAGGCTTTTCGCCGGAGTGGTACGACCTCTCCAGCGACAACACGCGACTCGATTTGGACTGGACCTACCAGACACTGAACAGGCACAAGATCAAGGCAGGGCTGGAGGCCACCTCAACGGAAATTCAGGTGGTAGACATCGACGAACCGTGGACGGGGACAACCGGCTTCGGCATCAACTATGACGCATACCGGGCGAGAACAATGTTCGGCGCCTTCTATGTTCAGGATAGGATCGTCTTCGAAGGGATGACGGCGAACCTTGGCCTCCGCTACGACTACTGGTTTCCCGGAAAGTATGTGGAGGACGCCATCGCCAATCCTGACGCTGTCACCATCACGGATGAAGCCCGGGAGCTGTTCATGGAGGAGACGTTCGAGTTCATGGGCTATCGCGGCAAGGCGAGGCTCTCTCCCCGTGTCGGCATCTCCCACCCCGTGACGGACAATGACGTCCTCTATTTCTATTACGGCCACTTTTCCCAGCTCCCCACATTTCAGTACGTGTACGCCAAACTGAACACCACCGCCCCCTCCACCTATCAGGTTTTCGGGAATCCGAACCTGAGCCCGAAAACGACGGTCCAGTATGAGATCGGGCTGAAGCACCGCTTCAGTGAGGATCAGGTGCTTGAGATGAAAGCGTACTGGAAGGATATGTTCGACTACGAGACCTCACAGAGCATCACGCCCTCCAATCCAAAGTATGCCCACCTCCGGTTCCTCATGTACCTCAATGCCGATTACGCCCGGGCCCGGGGGATTGAGATGATCCTGAAGAGCCGCCTGCTGACGAACTGGTACGCCGACGTGAACTTCAACTATTCCATCGCCACGGGGAAGAGCTCCAACCCTGATGACAACCTCCTCGTTCAGGCCGGTCAGTTGAGAGAGAAGCCACTGGACGAGGTGTTCCTCCGATGGGACAAGCCGCTCGAGACCTTCGCCAACATTTCCTACGATCACCCCTCCGGCTGGGGGATGTCGTGGCGGTTCGAATTCGAGAGCGGACGGCGGTACACGCGGTCCATCCCCGGCACACGGGAGTATCCCGACGGCCTCATTGACTTAGACGGCGTCACCTACTACATCGGCACGGTGGAGGACGACAAGCCCTACTTCTACCTCGCCAAGGATCCCGTCTCAAACATCGATCTGAAGCTCTACAAAAAAATGACTGTCGGTGGCATCAATCTCCGGTGGCTCGCAGAGGTGGAGAACCTCCTCGACCAGCGCATCCCCCGGCGCATCAACCCTTTCACGGGGAGAGGGTACAACCCCGGCGTGATCATCCCTTACAGCATGATCGAGCTCCCCAATCCCAATTTCGATCCTTCCCGCTTTCGGACACCCCGAACGGCCAGTCTCGGACTGCAGATCATGTTCAGATGAAGATGGCTTTCAGAAGAATCATCATTCTTACGCTCTTCCCGCTGACCCTTTTTGGTCAGCAGAATTTCTTCCCCATCTTAGGCGGTCAACGTGTCGGAACATCGGTCTTCTCTTTCCTGAAGATTGGCGCCAGCGCCCGTGCGGCGGGGATGGCCGAAGCAGTGGTGGCGCTGAACCAGGACGCCTCCTCCATCGCCTATAATCCAGCCGCCATCGGTCAACTGTCCGGAACGCAGGTCTCCAGTTCCCGCGTCCAGTGGCCTGCCGACATCACCTACGATTTTCTCGGCATATCGCGTCAGATAGCGGGAAGTCACTACCTCGGCGTCTCCGCCGGAATCCTCCACATGGCGCCCATGCAGGAGACGACCGAATACATGCCCCACGGCACGGGGAACTACTTCATCTTTCAGGATCGGTTCGTCGGCCTCAGCTACAGCGTAAGGATGTCCGACCGTTTCAGCTTCGGCGTGACGCTGAAGCATGTTGAGGAAAACCTCGCCGGCCACCGGATGCGCTCCATGCTCCTCGATATGGGCACCTTTTACTGGACAGGCTTCCGGACGCTTCGGTTCTCCGCAGTCCTCTCAAATTTCGGTCCCCAGGCGAGGCCGGAAGGGAGCTACGAGCGGTTCATCCTCGATCGGGAAACAGGCGACGAAGTGATCATAGATTCTGAATTTGAGCTGTTCTCGCCGCCCACCGTTTTCCGCGTGGGGAGCGCCATGGAGGTGATCGAATCTCAGAGGCAGTCCCTCACCGTCTCCCTCCAGCTCAACCACCCTGTGGACAATGCGGAAAACATCGTCGCTGGCGTGGAATACCTTTTCCTCAATACGCTTGCGCTCCGGGGGGGATACAAACTCAATGTGGAGGAAGAAGATTTTTCTGTGGGCGCCGGCTTTTATGTTCCAGTGGGCCCAGCCAAGCTGCGGATAGATTTTGCCTACACCAACATGATTCACCTTTCCGATCCGACGCGCCTCAGCCTCGCGGTGGAGTTTTGATGAGAAGATAAATGCAGATCATTAACATCCGCAAAATACTCGGTCAATCTTCCATAGCCCCGTCCTTCAGGGCGGGGGCGAAAGACGGCCACTCTTTCCCGAGGGCGTTCACGCCCTTACAGCGCAGACGGCATGAGGTAACGCCGTGTCCGAAGGATCCTTTGGAAACGGCGTGAGGGTATTCATTGAATCTCTTTACCCAGGCGTAAACGGCTGGGCTACGAAAAAGCGATTGAATCTGAGTGAGATGATCATCACGACCGAAGGGGCCTAATGAGACAGAAGAAAGCCAAAAAGCTCCTTCGATCGGCAACGCTCGCCGTATCAATTCTTGCTGTCGCCTGTGTGGAAAAAATGCCCCTCCCGGCCACCATTAACGAGGACGTGGAGTTCGCCGCCGGCGACACCACCTATCTCATCATGAACCCCGTCTGGGATTCGAGCTACGGCTTTACCGCACCGATAGAGATTTCCATCGCGCCGGACGGCCGGCTCTTTGTGGCGGATTCAGCCGCCAACGCCGTCTTCGTGCTGAAACAGGACGGCTCCCTCCTCGACGACTTCACTGATCTCCGAAATCTGAAGAACAGCGCCGGCGAGCCGTTCGCCCCCATCGACAGCGACGTAGACCAGAAAATGAATGTGCTGATGATTGACGGCTCCCGCACCATCACCCGGTGGAACCAGTTGTGGCGACAGAACGGAATTGAGGAGGTGATGATCGGCGCTGTGTTTGTCAACCGCACGTCCGGTGAAGCGGTGACCGACTCTGTGGGAACCGCCACCTGGGCGCAAAAGCTCCACGGCGGCGAATGGGATCTGCGGACACCTCTCTGGGCGAAGGATCAGGCGGTCATCGACTCACTCTCGGCGCCTCACCTCTTCTTTGACGCCGGCGTGAGTGAGACGTCGGTGAAAGATGTTTTCTACAGCAGCGGACGATCCCTCTATTCCGGTATATCGGCAGCGGACGGCGACTACCTCTACGTCACCGACTCGGCCCACGACCGGATCGTCCGGATCGACTTTGAGCGATCCCAGCTCATCCGCCTCGCCACCGGTGAAGAGGTGTGGACGCACAGGGGCGTTTTCGGCCACACGGTGGCGGGCTACGGCACCGGTGCCGGGACCGTCAACTCTCCTTCCGGCATCGATGTAGACTTTGCGGGCAACATCTACTACGCTCAGGCAGGGGAATACTTCTCCGTCCACAAGATTCGGCCCGTGACGGCCGGCGGTTATACCACCTACCCCTCCGTATTTCAGCAGGGTTCCCATGACATCATGGACCTGTGGCGCTTCAGCCGACCGGCAGACGTGGCGGTGGACCAGAAGCAGATGGTCTACGTCGCCAATACCTTCGAGGACGAAATTCAGGTGTTCCGGTCGGACGGAAGTTTCTTCAAGAAGGCCGGCATCGAGGAGGTGCTGGTGGACACCGCCATCTGGGTCTACTCCGGCACGGACTCGGCCTTAGTGGACACCTTTCTCACGGTGGAGCGCCCCGGCGCGCTGGAGAGTCCCCGTGGCGTGGCGGTGGACGAACGGGGCGTCATCTATATCTGCGACGCCCTCAATTCGCGCATTCTCCGCTACCGTCTCTCCAACACGGTGGACGAAAACGTAACGCCGGACGAATAGCTATTTCAGCAAAAGGAGCTTTCGCGTAACGCTCTTCCCCGCTGCTTCGAGCCGGCAGATGTAGAGTCCGGTGGGAAACGCAGAGGCGTCCCACGTGACGCTGTGTTCACGTACTCCCCCCCCTGACTGGCCGCCAGGGTGGGCAGGCGTATCTCCCGTCATCAGTTGTGCAACCTTCCTTC
>LUMD01000587.1_pt1 | contig 10324 bp, 12 predicted proteins | sample 729651 | NCBI WGS metagenome assembly LUMD01 (sample SAMN03860272, study PRJNA289734) | marine metagenome | biome: seawater column; feature: ocean; material: water; isolation source: Red Sea water column Station 34 - depth 258m | place: Saudi Arabia: Red Sea | collected 2011-10-15 | depth 258 m | reverse complement strand
CAGTCAAGGTCAGGAATAGTTTAAAAAGTCAGCTGGAGTCATAGGTCAACATGATGCGCGGTGGTAACCGTCAGATGCGAAGAATGATGGATAAGATGGGTCTTGACATGGAGGAAATTCCAAATGTCCAGGAAGTAATAATTAAAACTGACAAAAAAGAGATTATCATTCCAAAACCATCTGTTACTGAGATGAAGTCAAAAGAAAATTCAATCTTTCAAGTAATTGCGGAAAGCTTTGAGGAAAAAGAACTTGAAGTACCAGTTTTTTCCGAAGATGACATAATGTTGGTCTGTCAGCAGGCTAATTGTGATGAACAACAAGCTAAGGATGCCTTGGCTGAAAGCAAAGGTGATATTGCTCAGGCAATACTCAAGCTAACTAGCAGTTAGAGAGTCGTTGCTTCCTGAACAAATTTCTGATTATGATGGGGATTTAGTCCTGATGACTTCATCAGAGGCACCAAAAGATGTCAAAATCCAAATCTTGTATGAGGACATTCTTGACTTGGAACCTACGGTGATCAAGGGTTTGATATTGCAAAAACTATGTATGGCACGTTATGCGGATGAACTTCTGATTGGTATAGATCCTGGAAAACGAGTTGGCCTGTCAGTCTATTATTATGGAAGAGAGATTGAGAGTTCACTTCATACATCTGTTGAAGGTTTGATATATCATTTGGTAAGAATACTTGCTGGATTACGTGCAAAAAGAAAAATTGTAAAAATTGGAAACGGTAATATGAAATTGGCAAAAAAAATCACCAATTCGCTTAATCTGAAGTACTGTTCAGACTTCATACTAGAATTTGTTGACGAAAGCAAAACATCCGTTAAAATTAAAAATTACAATCAGCGTGGAAAGCGAGATATGCTGTCCGCAAAATATATTTCACACCGTGAAGGTATTAGGAGTTTCATTCTACCATTATCAAGAACTGGATAAAATGCGATTTTTATTGTAATCTCGGCTAAAATTATGAAAACTTATCTTTATTTACATGGTTTTTAACTGTTTTTTTTGAAATTAATCAGTAAGATAATATAAATCATTAAATTTTTTATATGTTTTTCAATTAAATTTGTAATTTTTTATGGATCTATGCTTAAATAATTAAACATCCTATAATAATTGTAGTAAAAATGACATGTAAAGGAATTTGCACAAGATACAAGGCACAAAAACCTGTAGGAAGTGGTAGGTACGCTTCTGGTCAACGAAGGTGTCAGATTTGTGAGATTTTCATTAAATGGGAAGGTTTGTGGTGTCCATGCTGTGGATACAGACTTCGAACCAAACCACGAAACTTGAAATATAAAGCAAAACTGCGCGCACGTGTTCAGGCAGACGCTGAAGAAGCGGTAGCAATAAAGGCTTAATACCATTCGTAGATCTATTGGCAACAGAATCGCGTTATTCAAAGACAGTTATTGATGTTGATAGCAGAAATTTTACGATTCAGATATTACGGTTTGATAACGGTAGTTTTGTTTCTATAACCGAACACGAAGACAAGATTGGTGGATTATTGGCATCACTCGGAACAGATTCTATACCAGTTAGTAATACGATCATTCCAGCAAAATCTGAATCTCTTTTTTTGAAATTAATATCTGAACGAATATCTTCGAGCATAAAGGGCATCAATATCATCTCTACCTTTATTCCACAAGAACTAGATAGTAAAATTGCTAATACTCTAATGTCTAAGATAAAGGAGATTGTTGAAAAATGATGGTTGATATGAGAAGCTTCCTACAGCAAATCAAAAAGACCAATGACTTATTCACAGTGAAGAAGAAAGTTTCCACAAAATATGAAATTGCGGCGATAACTGAAAAGCTTGATGGGTCAAAGGCTGCATTGTTTGAAAATATCCAAGGAAGTAAATTCAAGCTGGTTTCAAACTTGGTGGGAAGCAGAGATAGATTTGCTCAAGCAATAGGTTCCAAAAAATCTAACATTAATCAAAAAATTGCGAAGGCAATTTCTTCAGCAAAAAAACCAAAAATTTCTACAACTGCAAAGTTTTTTGAAAACAGTTCCAATGATATTTCCATTCTTCCAATAGTAACTCACTTTCAGAATGAATCAGGCCCTTTTATCACGTCATCTATACTTTACACAAAAAACCTGGAAACAAAATCTCAAAACTCTTCTTTTCATAGATTAATGCCAATCGGAAAAAACCAATTCTCAATTAGAATGGTAGAAGGTAGAGATCTTCATAGGTCATTTATGTTTGCAAAGAAACATGGAGAGGACTTGTCAATTGCAATTACTGTTGGTGTTCATCCCGCCATTTCAATTGCTAGTGCATTTCAAGCAGAATGGGGTAAAAATGAACTTGAGATAGCAAATTCACTATTAAACAACAAACTCACCTTGACAAAATGTCCAATCACTCGAATGTTGGTACCATCAACCACAGAAATTGTTATGGAAGGAAAAATTTTGCAAGACAAAACCTACAAAGAATGGATGGTTGAAATGCTTAGAACATATGATATGCCAAGATCTGCACCGGTGATTGAAATTGAAAAACTATATTTCAGAAATAATGCAATTTACCATGATATACTTTCTGGTTACAGCGAGGCAAGATTGCTGATGGGAATACCCATAGAATCTAAACTCAATGGAAAATTGAAAAAAATCTTTCCACAGATAAAACAGGTGATTCTGACAAGCGGTGGAGCCAATTGGCTTCATGCTGTTGTTCAAATCTCAAAAACTAAATCAACCAATGTTAAAAAAATCATTAATGAGACGTTCGCAAATCATAGATCATTGAAGATGGTAACTGTAGTAGATGACGATATTGATCCTACTGATGCCGTAGCTGTAGAATTTGCAATGGCTACCAGGTTTCAAGCTGACAAGGATCTGGTGATAATCAAAAATGTTAGGGGTTCCAGCCTTGATCCTTCAAGTGACCAAAAAAAATTACGGACAGCAAAAATGGGAATAGATGCTACAATACCTGCCTCAAAGAGACCAGATGGCTTCAGGTTAGGCAAGATTCCAAAAACTAAAACAAATCTGAAGGATTATTTGAAAAAATGAAATCTGCTTATTTTATAGTAATTGTCCTAGTATCAGGTTTTACTGCAGGTATAATACATGGGGCAGTAAATTTAGTAATTGTAGAACCATACCTTGATCAGGCAATTAGTATTGAAAATCAAAATCTCTTTGCAACTGGACTAGCTGAAGATACACCACAATTCTGGGCTGAGTACTCTTCATATCGTGACTGGCAAAAAAGTGGCCAAATATTGGCTGGTGGAATTCTTGGAATGTCAATTGGAGCATTATTTGGTATTGTTTTTGCATATTCAAGAAACGCCCTACCAAAGGGGCATACAATAAAGAAAACATTTGTGCTTGCGGCAATTATGTGGTTCACCATTTTTCTGATCCCTTTTTTGAAATATCCCGCAAATCCCCCGACGGTTGGAGAGGCAGAGACAGTTGTACTCAGATCAATACTTTATCTTACATTTATCGCAATTTCAGGTTTTTCAACTGTTGGTTTTTTTATGCTATACAAAAAACTTGAAAACAAAAAATATATTGCATTTGTTGGTTATACAGTTTTTATCACTACTGTATTTTTCATAATGCCACCAAGTCCTGATGAAATTACTGCTCCGATGGATTTGGTTAATAATTTCAGAACAATGTCAGTGATAGCTGTTTCAACGTTTTGGATTGCTGACGCCATTATACTTGGATTGCTGTGGCAAAAATATAAGACGAAATTACAAGAATCATAGCTTCCTTCATTCACTTATTCTACATTCTTAGAATAAGAAATTAGAATGGCTGTATGTTTTAAATAACTTAGCTAATCCTAAGAAAATACTTTGAGTGCAAAATCAAAAATCATGACTAGAAAGACCATTCTGCTTTTTGCACTAGTTGCTGCAGTTGCTACTTTCCCATTAGCGGCTTCAGCACAAAGTGACGCTGTCCCATCTTGGATTAAAAATACTGCAGGATGGTGGGCAGACGATCAGATTTCTGAGACAGAATTTGTCAACTCGATGGAATATCTAATCGATTCTGGAATTATTCAGCTATCATCACAACAAAACTTTGATGATACTGAACTCACGATTGGTTTCATACCATCTGAAAAAGCAGATGAACTAACACCAAAAGCTGAATCTCTTGCAAGATTTTTGGAATCTGAATTTAATGGAAAAGTGGATGTCAAAATTGTTGTACCAACAAATTATGAAATAATCATTGAGGGGCTAAAATTTGGACATATTGATGCTGCATTCATGGATACGGGACCTGGCTGGATTGCACATGATAGAGCAAATGCTGAGGTCGTGATGGCTGAAGTAAAGAAAGGCAAAGTGGGTTATTATGCAACTGTTTGGCAGCGAGTTGATTCAAACTATTCATCAATTGATGAAGCAATTGGAAATAAAGTAGCTTTTACTAGCATTACTGGTTCGTCAGGATTCGTTAGACCTGTTGGTACGCTAGTTGACCGTGGTTTAATCACAGTAGAAGGAGACGACATTGTTGCATTAAAAAAAGCATTGGATGATTCCTTTGAATATCATGTATTCGGTGGAGGATACAAAGCAGCACTTGAGTTGCTCTTGAATGGCTCAGTTGAAATGGCATTTAGTTCTGACATTGCTCCAGAAAAATATTTGACCCCAGAGCAGCAAGCACAACTCAAAAAAGTTGATACACTTGGCCTAGTACCATCTCATGTCTTTGTTGTATCAGATAATCTTTCAGATAGTACAAAACAACATTTAGTGTATTCTATGGTGAAACTAAACCATCAGGATAATAATCAAATTCTAAAAGATGTGTATGGGGCAGATGCATTGTTACCAACAACCGCTGAAATGCACATTGGAAACTTTGGACAATATCTAGACCTATTACCTGGAATTGAAAAAGCAACTTTTGATAAGAAGAATTACGATATTCCAAAATAACTGACTAACTGATATGCAAGAACAAAAAGGATCACCATCCCCATCAATATCAACACTATCAATTGTTCAGATGAATGATATTTCGGCTTCGTACGATTCCAAAAGTTATGTTTTGAAAAATATTAGGATGTCAATTGAGCGAGGTTCAAACTATGCCATTGTTGGACAATCTGGTTCAGGGAAATCTACCTTACTAAAGCTGATAAATGGCATGATGAATCCAAGCAAGGGAAAAATCATGGTTGACTATAAAATACCCAATACATCTGACAAAAAATTCAAACCATTTATGCACAAAATTGGCTATATTCCACAAAATCTTGGCTTGATAAAAAATTCCACAGTGCTTGAGAACATTTTGATTGGAGCCCTACCTCGTGTTAACGGATTCAATTCATTTTTCAAAAAATTTTCTAATTCTGAAATTAGTAATGCAAAAAAAATTCTAAAGCAGGTTGGTCTCCAGGGAAAAGCTGACAGAAAGGTCTACATGCTCAGTGGTGGAGAAAAACGAAGAGTTGCAATAGCAAGGGCTCTAGTTCAAAAACCAGAGATTATTCTTGCTGATGAAATTGTCTCCGAGCTGGATCATGTGACCGCACGAGAAATCATGGATGTTTTGGCAGAAGCACAAGCAACAATGAAACTCACTGCAGTAATGGTTCACCACGATCTTCAACTTGCGTTAGAATATGCTGACAGAGTAGCAGTGATCAAGGAAGGCGAAAAAATTCTTGAGATTGGAGTTGAGGGAGATAAGATTGTAGACTTTCAGTCGGGAAATTATACACAAAGAGAAATCTTGGAGATGTTTAGCGATGAATCAAAAGAATAATCTAATCATAGGGCTAATTATTGCTGGAGTTGTAGTCATGTCTGCTAATGTTGATGCAGATCCTAGGGACTTTGTAGAGGGATTACCAAACATCGGAATTATGATACAAGATATCACTGAAGTAGATTCCTCACTTTTTATAACCGCATTCTGGTCAATGTTAGAAACAATCGAAATGGCGTTTATTGGAACTGTTGTAGGTGTTGCAATTGCACTTCCACTAAGCTTGTTAGCTGCGAGAAATTTGAACAACAAATTTGTTTACGTACCAATTCGGGCACTGCTTGCTGCCATTCGTACTTTCCCTTCAATACTTTGGGCAATTTTATTTGTGATTATAGTTGGTCTTGGTCCATTTGCAGGAGTGTTAGCAATAATCATGTACACGGTTGGATTTATCGCAAAGCTGCAATACGAAGCAATTGAAGCTATTGATGCTGATCCTATGGATGCAGTAGGTGCTATTGGAGTTTCCAAACTACAACTAATCAGGTTTGTAGTATTACCAGAATCTGCATCACACCTGCTTAGCCAAATTTTGTACATATTTGACTATAACATTAGGCAGACAAGCATTCTTGGTCTTGTAGGTGCAGGTGGAATTGGTTTTTACATAATCAACTACATAAAGTTCTTTGAGTATGGAAAGGCCGCTGTTTTCATGCTGGTAGTTCTTGCAACAGTCTTGATAATCGAGTGGGTTAGTGTACGAATAAGGGACAAGTACATTGTCAAGTCACAAAGGGGAATGCAAGTTAAAGCTTAAAATTCCAAGCATCTGTTTTTAATTGCTGGTCATAAAATGCTGAGGCAAAAACTACCAAAAGAGAAAATACAAAGAGAATCATTAAGAGAGAAAGGGCAATTTTGGACTCCAGACTGGGTATCTAGGTGTATGATAAAATATGTAGTGTCAGAACAAACTAGTACAATCTTTGATCCTGCCGTTGGTGAAGGTGCATTCTTTCAAGCTGCATATGACATAGATAAAACAATAACCAGAACTGGAATGGATAATGATTCAGCTATATTACCAAAGCGTTTTCAAAAAGATAATGTCAAAATCGGGGATTTTATGTTAGAAAACTCGTTTTCAAAAAAACTTAGCATAGTGTGCAATCCTCCATATAAGAGGCATCATAGATTAGAACAAAAATACAAAAAATTGATCAATAAGAGATGTAGTAAAATAATAGGAGCGAAGATTGACGGAAGGGCTGGTCTTCAGGTCTATTTTCTAATAAAGGCCCTTACAATGCTTGGTGACAATGGTAAATTATCATTCATAATTTCATCTGATGTATGTGAGGGGAAATTTTCAAAACCATTATGGGACTGGATTTCAACGAATTTCAGAATTGAAACAATAATACTGTTTAATCAAAACTCGTCACCGTTTGAGGCTGACATAAATCCAATAATATTCAATATTAAAAAAACCAAGCAGGCAAAAAAATTTAGAAGGATCACATGTTTAAAGATGGGTACCAATCAATTAGAACTAGCCATTTCCAAATCGGCAAAAAAATTCACGGATTTGGACGTTGAAGATACAAATCTTGAAAACGCAATTCAAGCAGGACTTTCAAGACGTTCAGTAACCGATCCTGGGATAAGACTAGGAAAATTTGCCATGGTAAACAGGGGAATAGCTACTGGAGCAAACAAATTTTTTCATTTGACACATTCTAATGCGGTTAAACTTGGATTACTGAATTTTACCATTCCGGCAATAAACAGAACAAGAGATTTGCCATGTGATGTATTCACCAAAACAGGTTTGAAAAAACTTGAAAGGAAAGGAAGACCAACATTATTGTTATCACTAACTGGTAAGGAAAAAGATAGAAATGTTATAAAATACATCAAGAAAGCCGAAAAATCTGGATTGCATAAAAAACCCTTGGTCGCTTCACGAAAAATATGGTATAAGATGGAATATCGCCAACCACCTGATCTTATTTTTACTTATCTTGGGAGGAGAAACAACAGATTCATTCTGAACAATGCTGGTGTTGTACCGTTAAACACATTCCATTGCGTATACTCGTTAAAATCAAAGAATAAAAGAAAATTATTCAAAGCCTTGAATGACCCACGTACTGTCAAAAATCTACCAATGGTAGCGAAATCGTATGGAAGTGGTTCATTAAAAGTTGAACCAAACTCGCTTGAAAATTTGGTTATTCCACATTCCGTTATTCGTGAGAACAGGCTGTGAATCTTCAAATTTTAGGAATTACTTGATAATTTTTACCATAATCATAGGATAGTCGTGTTTTATCAGATTAATTTTCTCCATTTTTTTAAAACCAGTTTTTTTAGATAGATCCGAGATCGTTTCTAATGTATATCCCCACTTATGAAATTCTAATATTTTTAAGGTACCAATTAAATCTGGAACATCGATCAAAAGCTCACCTCCATTTTTTAAAACTCTATACCATTCTTTCAGAAGTTTTGCCGCTTCGGCTTGGCTAAAATGTTCTAATGTGTTAACAATTAATATTTTATCAACAGATTCGTTTTCAAATTTGTATGGGATTTCAGCTAAATCCATATACATATCAACTACAACAAAATCTCCCTTTCTAGTCCCACGTTTGTATCTATAATAATTATCCAAGTTTGTTTTATTATATTCTAGCAAATCTTTTCTATCGGTTGATAAATACGCATATCCCTTACTGTATACATCGATATTTGTCCATCCCTCCAAGTAGACAGGACCACAACCTAAATGCAGTTTGACTTCAGTCATTTTATAGCCTCATTCATCGAAAACTATTATAAAAAAAAATGTATTGCCTAATAATGTTTCTACAATAGACATAGTCTATAATTCAAATTTTCTGGAAATTTTTAATTATAGTTTTTATTGATGGCGAAGGGGTGTTTTCTTCGTTGTAGGACAAAACTTTCTTAAACAAAGGCTTTGTTATTTTTAGCGTACAGGCAAGAAAAAAGATTCCAATTTTAGAATTAAAACAACTCAAGAATTTTTTAATTATTTTTCCCATAGGTCTTAAAATAATTATTTTTACATCTATAATTTTTTCATTTGAATAATGAATTCTAAAAACTGTATCGTAGTTGAAAAAACCATGAAGTTTAACACTGGCTTCATTTTGAGGTTCAATAAAAACAGTAACAAATGAGAAACCTCTTCTACCTGCCTCTTTAATTAATTCACCCTGAAGCATTTTTCCTATTCCCTTACCCCGAAAATTTTTATCTATTTGAATACTTGATACATGAAAAAGTCCACCCATACCCACTGCACCAACAATTTTATCATCATCTTCATCTATAACGAGCCAATCAGCTGATTCCAGAGTTCTTATTTGCATGGAAGTATCAGATCTATGAAGTCTCTGAACTATTTTACTGTCAACATCTACAACTTTCATCTGGAATCATCTTTAAAATATTTTTCAAAAAGATGAAAATCAATTTCATAGATTTTCATATGATACTTAAATCCATATTCTGTAGAATCAAACTGTTTTGAAAGATAAGGATAGTTTTTTTCATTATAAAAAATATCATTCAAAATTTTTGGCTGTGAACTTTTCCCATCCGTAACCAAATGAGTCAGACCATATTTCCCTCCAAATTTAATGTAATCCTTTACAGAATTTATTTCTTCGATATTATTCGCAGATATTGATTTTGCATTTGGATCATTCACATATTTTAACCAGTCAAAAGTTGATATTACTTTGGCATTTACTGGCATGGAGGTACTTAAAATCGGAAACTTTTCTAAATCTGTATTTTTTACAACATGTAGAAAATACACTCCTTCTGGATAATAACCGTTAATTTTTTTTGTAGTGTCTTTAATTATTGTTGCAATAGATAGTGCTTCTTGTTCATGTTCCAAGTCAGGAGCGAAGTAAACTAAATAGCCTATTGAAAAAATTATAAATCCTATCAAAACTGTAACAAAGATTTTACTGGATTCATTGGATCTAATGAAAATTCTTCTTAATGTAAACATAGAAACCACGCTAAAAATTGGAAACAGAATAAAAAGATATTTGTATTCTTGTAAATCTCTTGAGTATGCATAAAAAGCTGGTAGCAATAAAACTACGAGCGTAATTATCAGAGTAATTTTTTTATAATCCAATTTTCTACAAAGGAAAAAAACTCCGATTGGGACCAAAAAACTGAAGGTTGGTATTAATGAAATAGTAAGATTTCTTGCTAGATTTTGAACTCCATTTTGTATGAAATAAAATGTTTTTTCTGTTCCACTAGCTTGACTCATTTCCAAATTATCCCAAAGTGCTTCACCACCTGAAACTGTACCTTCTATATATTTTGGACCTGCTAAAATATTACTTAGTAAACCATCGTATCCTAGAGTTTCAGTTCTGATGTAAGCCATAGGTAACAAAATCAACAAAATTAACCCAAATGCAATTACGTATTTGGCTATAGTTGCTTTTGAAAATCTAAACCTATAAAAAAACACAAAAGTCATTGGAATTAAGATCAATAATCC
>LUMD01000279.1_pt2 | contig 10328 bp, 10 predicted proteins | sample 729651 | NCBI WGS metagenome assembly LUMD01 (sample SAMN03860272, study PRJNA289734) | marine metagenome | biome: seawater column; feature: ocean; material: water; isolation source: Red Sea water column Station 34 - depth 258m | place: Saudi Arabia: Red Sea | collected 2011-10-15 | depth 258 m | reverse complement strand
TCATAACAATTTGATCTATCTCCACCCGATTCAGCAAATACAGCTTCAACAACGGATTTATCCAATATTGTATATCCTTGGGTATTATCAATGGCTTTCCGGAGATCGTCTGTGAATGAAGCCACTTCGTGGTTGGCCATGGATCTGGCTTCGAAGTCAAGAATGAGGATGGGCGGTTTGGACACACTTTGACCATTGAGTAAAATACCCAAAGTAAAACATAGTATGGCTGCAAACGTTTTGATATTTTTTATTTTTAGCAAAATATCTATTTCTGTCGATTAATGCGATATTCTGCTGTACCTACAATCACAATGATTAGATGAGTTTATGTAATATTCCGGTGAACTGCAATAAATTACCTATATGAAAATCGGCGACATTAATATCGACATCCCTATCTTCCTTGCTCCTATGGCCGGAGTCACAGACTACCCCTTTCGCGTTTTATGCAAAGAACAAGGCGCCAGTGTGGTCTATTCTGAATTTGTATCTGCCCATGGGATTATCCGTGAGAATGCCAAAACCTGGCACATGATTGAATTCACTGATTTTGAACGGCCCATCGGTATTCAGATTTTTGGCGATTCTCCCGAAGTCATGAGCCGTGCAGCACGGATGGTGGTAGATAAATTCTCCCCCGATATTCTGGATATTAATTATGGATGCCCTGTCCCTAAAGTGACCAAACGGGGTGCCGGGTCTGCAGCCCTTCGAGATCTGTGCCTCATGGACAATATAACCGCCGCTGTGGTGGAATCCGTACCGGAAGTGCCCGTCACTGTAAAAATGCGAGCCGGATGGGATGCCAATTCCATTGTGGTGCCTGAGGTGGGACCTCGATTAGAAAAAATCGGTGTCAAGGCGTTGGCTCTCCATCCTCGGACGACAAAACAAAGCTATGCAGGTGATGCGGATTGGACATTGATTAAAGCATTAAAAGAATCTACGTCATTACCCATCATTGGGAATGGAGATGTAAAATCACCGGATGGTGTTATGCGTATGATGGAAGAAACAGGATGTGATGCCGTCATGGTGGGGCGGAGTGCATTAGGAAATCCATGGTTTTTTCGGGATGTCACTGCGTTATATAAAGGAGAAACCATACTGCCGGAACCATCGATTGTGGATAAGGTATCCTATTGCCGTCGGCATTTTGATCATATGGTGTTTAATGGTGCATCTCCTTACCGTAAGGCCCTTGTCTCTGCCCCGGATCGGGAGGCCATGGTGGCCATTTTAGATTCGATTTCTTAGTTTTTCTCTGTCAGACCATCCCTCGCACCATTAAACCATCTATACAATTGGGATTCTTCTACCGACCAGTCGGAATCGCGATGGCAGAAGGATATTTTCCACTCCTTGAATCATCCCTATTTAAACAATAAATTCCCAAGCTTTTTTTGATCCAAATATTTCGAACAAAACTGAGGCATCCATGCAAAACGCTAAAGCAATAGTTCCTAAACCAATTAATGAACCTATTTTGTCTTACGCCCCTGGCACACCTGAACGGGCAGCCCTAAAGGCACGAATCGAGGAATTAAAATCTCAGCAAATTGAAGTCCCCCTTATAATTGGCGGGCAAGAAATCAAAACGGGGAATATGGGTGAAATGCGCGTTCCCCACGAACATGAACATATTTTAGGCCATTATCATATGGCGGGGCCAAAAGAAGTAAAAATGGCCATCGAAGCGGCCATGGATGCGTGGCAAACTTGGTCCAAGATGCCTTGGGAATCCCGTGCTGCAATTTTTAAGAAAATGGCATCCATCCTCCAACGCCATGGTGATCAAACCCTGAATGCAGCCACGATTTTGGGCCAAAGCAAAAATGCATTCCAGGCAGAGATTGATGCATCCTGTGAAATGATCGACTTTTTGAATTTCAATTGCTGGTACGCTCAAGAACTCTATAGCCAACAGCCCACCTATTCTCCCGATGGAATGTGGAACCGATTGGAACACCGTCCGCTGGAAGGGTTCATATTCGCTGTTACACCATTTAATTTCACTTCCATCGCCGGGAACCTTCCTGCGGCACCTGCCCTCATGGGCAACGTAGCATTGTGGAAGCCTGCATCCAGCGCCGTATATAGCGGACATTTTATGATGAATCTGTTTCGTGAAGCGGGTATCCCCGATGGTGTCATCAATTACATCCCCGGCTCCGGCCGTGATGTAGGTCCTATCGTCATGGAAAGCCCCAGTTTAGCTGGCATTCATTTCACCGGATCCACCGCTGTATTTCAAGGCATGTGGAAGACCGTTGGTGACAATATCGCCAATTATAAATCCTACCCACGGATTGTGGGTGAAACGGGCGGAAAAGATTTTTGTATTGCCCATGAATCATCAGATGTAGATGCGCTGGCGACGTCAATGGTCCGCGGTGCGTTTGAATACCAAGGTCAAAAATGTTCTGCCCTTTCAAGGGCTTACATTCCTACTACAATTTGGCCTGAACTGAAAGAAAAATATTTGGCCCAAGTGAATGAAATCAAAATGGGCAGCCCGGAAGATTTTTCTAACTTTATGAATGCGGTGATTGACAAAGCTGCCTTTGATTCCATTTCAGAATATATCAAAAATGCCAAAGCAGCATCCGATGCCGAAATCATCACCGGCGGCAATTGCGATGATTCGGTAGGATACTTTATTGAACCCACAACTATCCTTACAGACAATCCCAAATACACCACCATGTGTGAAGAAATTTTTGGTCCTGTTCTTACTATTTATCTTTATGATCCGAAAGATTGGAAACTGACACTCGAATTGGTGGATACCACTTCTCCTTATGCCCTCACCGGTTGTGTCTGGGGTCAAGACCGTGAAGCAGTGAACGAGGCGACTGAAAAACTCACGCACGCAGCGGGAAATTTCTATATTAACGATAAGCCCACGGGCGCCGTTGTGGGTCAGCAGCCATTTGGCGGTAGCCGTGCTTCGGGAACGAATGACAAAGCGGGGTCCATGTTTAATTTGATCCGGTGGGTTTCCATGCGGACGATTAAAGAAACTTTCGATCCGCCGAAAGATTTTCGTTATCCATTTATGGACGAAAAATAATCTAGATCCATGCCAAAATCGGTTATGATTGCCTTGGGTGGCAACGCCCTCTCCCCAAAAGATGAAGCCGGTACTATTTATCAGCAATTTGCCCATACGCGGGAAAGCCTCGAAGCCATCATGCATTTTGTCAATTTGGATTACAATTTATGTCTCACCCATGGGAACGGCCCCCAAGTTGGGGATGAACTTTTCCGCATGGAGTTGACACAAAGTGATGTCCCACCCCTTCCCCTCGGTGTTTGTGTGGCCGAAACTCAAGGCTCCATCGGATATATGATTCAGCAGTCCTTGCAAAATGCGCTGAAAGAGAAAACCATCGATCGGGAAGTAGTAACCCTCATCACCCAAACCATCGTGGATGCGGATGATCCAACTATTAAAAATCCATCTAAATTTATTGGCCAGCGATTCTCAAAGGATGAAGCAGTAAAAATGGCTGAAAAATTCAATTGGACAGTGAAAGAGCAGAATGAGGGCGAATGGCGGCAAGTTGTTCCTTCTCCTCTCCCTCAATATATCGAGCATGGGAAATCAATCCAAACATTGGTAGATAACGGTATTATCGTCATCGCATCCGGTGGCGGCGGTATTCCTGCCTACTGGAATGAGAATGGCAATCTGGAAGGTTTAGATGCAGTAGTAGATAAAGATCTCTCTGCAGCATTATTAGGGCGTGTTATCAAAGCGAACGAACTTTGGATCATTACCGATGTGGATCGAGTTTGTCTCAATTACGGCATGGACAACGAAGAAGCATTGTCAAAGATTACCGTATCCGAGGCAAAACAATATTATAGTGAAGGCCATTTTCAGGCCGGTAGTATGGGACCAAAAATCCAGGCTGCTTTATACTTCCTGAAATATCACGGCGATAAAGTGGTTATCACATCCATTGAAGGTGTGAAAGAGGCAATTAACGACAATAACGGAACAATAATTAGGAACTAATCCATGAAAATTCATGAATATCAGGGCAAGGATATTTTCAAATCCTATGGCATACCCATTCAAGACGGCTATGTGATCGAGAATATCGAGGATGCCTCTGCTACAATCGAAAAAGTACAACAAGAATTCAATACAGAAGCAGTGGTGGTAAAAGCCCAAATTCATGCAGGTGGACGAGGAAAAGGTGGCGGCGTAAAATATTCACCCACCACATCGCAAGCTTTAGAAAATGCGCAGAATATGCTGGGCATGCAATTGGTTACGCACCAGACCGGAACCGAAGGACAGAAAGTCCGGAAGCTTTATATCACCGAAGCACTTGACATCAAAAAAGAATACTATTGCGCCATCACATTAGATCGATCCCAAACGAAAGATGTGTTCATGGTTTCTTCAGAGGGTGGTGTAGAAATTGAAAAGGTAGCAGAAGAAACGCCGGAAAAAATAATTAAAGTGTGGATCGACCCCTTAATTGGTATGAAATCTTTTCAAGCACGGAAGTTGGCTTTTGGGTTAGAGCTTACGGGCGATGCGTTTAAAACAGCTGTAAACGTTTTTATGAAAATGTATGCCTGTTATGTAGGTACAGATGCATCCATTGTGGAAATTAATCCGTTGGTACTTACAGAAGACGATCGAATCGTTGCATTGGATGCTAAATTTAATTTTGACGGCAACGCCATGTACCGGCACAAAAATATTGCTGGTTTAAGGGATGTTCACGAAGAAGATCCCACCGAATTAGAAGCAAGCAAGTACGATTTAAATTATATCAAATTGGATGGAAATGTGGGCTGCATGGTGAACGGTGCCGGCTTGGCTATGGCTACCATGGACATTATAAAACTGGCCGGCGGTGAACCGGCGAACTTTCTTGACGTGGGTGGTGCTGCTTCTGCTGAAACGGTGAAAAATGGATTTAAAATCATTTTATCCGATGAACATGTGAAAGCAATTTTGATTAATATTTTTGGCGGTATTGTCCGCTGCGATCGTGTGGCTACTGGGGTCATCCAAGCCGTGAAAGAATTGGGATTAAAAGTCCCCGTTGTAGTGCGTCTCGAAGGAACCAATGCTGAAGGAGCCAAAACTATTTTATCTGAATCAGGTTTAGATATCATCCCTGCAAACGATATGAAAGATGCTGCCCAAAAAGTTGTGGATGCAGCAATAAAGAATTAAGGAAGTAACATGTCTATTTTAGTGAATAAAGATTCAAGAGTTATGGTCCAGGGGATTACCGGTTCTGAAGGGTCATTCCATGCATCTCAAATGCTGGCGTACGGCACCAATATCGTTGCCGGTGTAACGCCGGGTAAAGGCGGACAGATGGCTCTCGATGGTAAAGTACCTGTCTTCAATTCGGTGGAAGAAGCAAAAGCTACTACGAATGCAAATGTATCCATCATTTTTGTTCCCCCGCCCTTCGCTGCGGAAGCCATTATTGAAGCATCAGATGCACGTGTAGAATTGGTGGTATGCATTACAGAAGGTGTGCCTGTCCATGATATGGTTAAAGCCAAACGAATTATCGATCAGAACGGGACACGGCTCATTGGTCCCAACTGCCCCGGAATCATTACGGTAGATGAATGCAAATTAGGCATCATGCCTGGGTCCATTTGTGAAAAAGGAAATATCGGTGTTCTCTCTAAATCGGGAACACTCACTTACGAAGCCATCGGCCAATTGGTGAATGTGGGGTTAGGGCAAACCACAGCCATCGGTATCGGCGGTGACCCCATTATCGGCACCACCATGATTGATGCGTTGAAATTATTTGAAGCGGATCAAGAGACAGAAGGTGTTGTATTGATCGGTGAAATCGGAGGACAGATGGAAAATGAAGCAGCACGTTGGATTAAAGAGAATATGTCTAAACCCGTTGTAGGGTTTATCGCAGGCCAGACTGCGCCTCCGGGACGTCGGATGGGTCATGCCGGAGCCATTGTTTCTGGCGGAGATGATACGGCGGAAGCCAAAATGAGAATTATGACCGAATGCAGGATTTCCGTTTGTGAATCCGTGGCAGATATTGGTGGAAAAATGAAAGCAGCATTAAGCAACTAACTGTCATTGCGAGGAGTGTAACGACGAAGCAATCTCATTTTTGGGATTACCACGCCCCCATTAATCAGGGCTCGCAAAGATAAAAATTCAAAGGAATTAAAATGGGTAACAAAACATTTGCAATGATTAAACCGGACGCCACTCGCAATGGCCATACCGGAAAAATCATCGACAGAACCATTCAAGCCGGATTTAAAGTATTGGGTGCAAAACTCATCCGTATGACTAAAGCACAGGCTGAAGGATTTTACGCCGTCCACCGGGAGCGGCCTTTTTTCGAAGAATTGACCACATTTATGTCTTCGGGGCAAACCATGGTTCTCGCTTTAGAAAAAGACAATGCGGTGGATGCCTGGCGTGAAACCATCGGCGCCACCAATCCTGCTGAAGCAGCGGAAGGCACCATTCGAAAAGATTTTGCTACATCTTTAGGTGAAAATGCCGTACACGGTGCCGACAGTGATGAAAATGCTGCAATCGAAATCGGATTTTGGTTTTCAGGAAGCGAACTAATTAGTAATCAGTAACAGTTGCATTATTCCCTTCCACCCCTTCAAATTCAATGGCGAGCAAAGTCGGCTCGATTGAAATAATGGATAGGAAAAAATATAACCTCATCTTTTTGGCCTTCGTCCTTTTTATTGGGTGCGCCAAAAAAAATCCCACAGCGGATTTGGGAGACACTATCATTGTTACTGCTGAAATTCCCGAAGAAAGCCAGGATTTGGATTTTATTTGGGAATTAACCAGCATTCCCGATAACAGCAGTTTAACAAATGTGGATATAGAATCTGAGGATGCCCCTGCGACTGTTCGTTTTACACCGGATGTTTCAGGCACCTATAGTCTAGAAGTCTCCATTTTTCAATACAACGATGAAATCAGTACAGAATCATTTTCATACGATGTCATCGGTAATGAAATAGCACAATCTTCAACAGAGGAAACAATTGAGGATTTTGAATCATCCGAGGGAACTGAAACTGAAGCCGTAACTGAATTGTTGGCTGAAAATGATGAACCCAAATGGTATGATTCTGAATCGGTAGAAGAAGTATTGGCCGATGTAAAAGATGTACCGGTTAAGGCGGTTGTAGAAGAAACCGAAGAGGTGGAAGTCAAAGAAAAGACGCCACCTTCTCCCCCTCCCGCAGCATCGCCACCACCTAAAAAGGTCGTCAAAAAACAAAAAGCCAAACCCAATCGTGGTACATCTATTCCTTACGACAAGAATCGTTTCACTATTCAGGTAGGGTCGAAAAAAGTTTTGGCAGATGCAAAAACATTTGCCGCCAAATTAATTGACGCCGGTTATGATGCCTATATCCAAAAAGCGGTATTTAAAGAAACTAATGAAGTTTGGTATCGCATTCGGGTGGGCAGTTACGATAAGCGGGAAACCGCCACTGCTGTTGCAAAATCACTATCCAAAACCCAACAGGAATCTGCATGGGTTGATTTTGTACGATATGAATATTAATTAAATCTCAACAGGAAATCATATGGAACCTATGAAATTACATTTTGATGTACGGGATATATTCCGTGCACCACGCCTTGCCCTCAGCGGTAAGAAAATCTGGATTTTTCTAGTCGCCAATTTCATTGGATATGGCGCATATTTTATCCTGAACTACTTGGCATTTGCCCTTGCAGGACAATCCTTTGGTGAAACATGGGCTGCCCAGGGCCTTTATCCCTGTATTTACGTTACGGATGCCCCCTGGTATGCATGTGTTCTATTTTGGGTAGGTGTAATTGATTGGGTCATTGCGATTTATCTTGGATGTACTGCTGTTTCAAGGGTTACCTATAAACAATTAAAAGGTGACGAATTTTACTCCTCAAGAGATGCATGGGCTTATGTAAAAAAACATTGGCATCCTGTGATTTTCACTTCTGTTGCCATGGCACTCATACTGGTATTTTTTGTCAGCATGGCTGCTTTGTTTGCGCTTTTTGGAAAATTACCTTTTTTAGGTGAATTCTTATTTGCGCTCCCCTTTCTCCTATACTTATTCGGTGCCGTATTTACTGTTTACACCTCAGTCGTATTTTTGGTGTCCCTCATTTACACCCCGGCTATAGTAGGTACCATTGAAGAAGATACAATGGGTGCAGTATTTAATAGTTATTCCATTACATGGAGTCAACCCTGGCGTGTGATTGCATATCATATCCTGCTCCTGCCTTTGGCCGCATTGGCTGTTGGTATTTTTAAGCTCGCTGCCTTTTATGGCATCAAACTGATCAATGTTGTATTTGGACATGAATGGCTCATGGGAGAAAAATTAACCAATATTGTTGGAACTGCTGCCCATACAGTTTGGCCACAGGATTTGTTTAATTCAATTGTGGCGGCCTGTTCGACTACAGGAAGTTGTTGTGCCGGTTGTTCTATCGATGCTGTAAGCGCATTAAACAATTTCTATGCCTGTTTCATCCCCACTGCACCCGCATCATTGTCAGGGACTGAATGTGTGGCAGCCGTAATCGTTGGGATTTTCTTAATGATCCTCACTTTAACTTTCTTCTCATACTTTCTCTCTATACTTTCCGTTGGAGAAACAATTATGTTGACCATTTTCCGGAATAAATCCGATGATGACAATATCCTAGAAAGAAAAGATGAAGAAGAGTTGGAAGCAGAAGAAGACGAAGGTGACTTGGATTTGGACGAGGAAAACGAAGAAGATTCAGAAACCACCGATGATGCATCTGATACCAGTGAAGAATCTGCAGACGACTAACCTGCAATATCCTCAATGAATTAAAGTGCTAATCATTCCATAAATAGGTTTGGTAAGCGGAAAAAATAAAGGGTAAATTCCCCAGCTAAAATGAAGCTATATCGGTCGGATTTAGAACAACTTATTTCCAACCAGCTTTTTGAAATCTCAGCAGATACGTTAGATCTGGACGATCTTCAATTTGCAGGTGACACCATCTCATGCGTGTGTTCTGTGGAAGCAGCCTCTAAGGGGTATCGTATCCATGGCCATGTCAGTGCAGATGTGCAAGAAACCTGCGATCGGTGTTTGGCAAAATTTGTGGAAGCAATTCAATCCAAATTCAATGTGATTCTCACGAATGATGAAACATTGATTGCCGATCAAAATATGGATGTGATTCCATTTGCAGATTCAGAAGAAAGTATCGATCTAACATCCGTTATTCACGATGTTGTTTTATTGGCAGAACCGTTTAAGCGATTGTGCAGTGAAACATGTAAAGGGATGTGTAGCTCATGTGGGACCAATTTAAATGAATCCACATGTGATTGCCACGACACCAATAGTGACTCACGCTGGGATGCGTTAAAAAATTTAAAGAATTAGAATTTTTGGAGTAATCATGGCATTACCTAAAGGAAGACAATCTAAAGCACGCGGCAGAAAACGCCGAACCCATTATAAGGCTGCATCAGTAAATACAGGAAACTGTCCGCAATGCAGTCAACCCAAATTGCCTCATCGGGCATGCCCAAACTGCGGCTACTATAAAGGGCGTCCTGTCCTTTCCGCTTCGGAGTAATATCACTCAATTACAATGAAAATTGTATTGGATGCCATGGGGGGAGACTTGGCCCCACAGGCAACCGTTCAAGGTGCCTTGGATGCCTTGAATCGTACACAGGATAATTTGCATATCATACTTGTTGGTGATAAATCCCTGATTCAATCTGAGTTGGGTAATTCAATACCCAATGGTTTAACCATTCACCCCACCACTGAAGTAGTAACCATGCATGATGATGGCTCCACAGTGTTACGAGCCAAACCCGACTCCTCAATAGTTCAAGGGATTCGTCTAATTAAAGACAAAAAGGCCGATGCATTTATCAGTGCAGGCCATACCGGCGCAGTCATGGCCACATCATTATTCCTTTTGGGCAGGATTCCCCATGTAAAACGCCCCTGTCTTGGCGCCTATCTGCAAACGGAAACGGGTGGAAAAATCATTTGTGATGTGGGCGCCAATCCCGATGCCAAACCAGAACATCTACTTCAATTTGCAATTATGGCTTCAGTCTATTTGGATCATGTGGAAGGTATCAAGGATAATAAAGTGGCTCTAATTAATATTGGCGAGGAACCGTCTAAAGGATCAGAATTATATCAGAAAGCCTATCAATTATTAAAGGATGAACTCCCCAATTTTGAAGGCAATGTAGAAACTCGTTATATTTTTGGTAGCCATGCGAGTGTATTTGTATGTGATGGTTTTGTCG